>Ga0247663_1000130_pt1 | contig 17398 bp, 26 predicted proteins | sample CNK04_metaG_FD_190128 | JGI IMG/M metagenome (GOLD analysis project Ga0247663, IMG submission 190128) | Soil microbial communities from Purdue University Martell Research Forest, Indiana, United States - CNK04 | ecosystem: Environmental > Terrestrial > Soil > Temperate forest > Bulk soil... | reverse complement strand
CAGGTCGCTGATGCGCCAGAAAGCGCAAGTACCGCGAGCCGGAGCTGCCGTAGCCGTAGCGAGAGTCCCGACATACATGTAGACGCCGCCGTAGAGCGTGCCGACAGTGGTGTCAGATAGCGCTAGAGCGCCAGCGTCGTCAACTACGATACGATCGCCGGGCTGCGTTGCGCTGATAGCCGCTGACGGTACGCCTGACGGAGCTGAGACTACTGCTCCACCGGACGTTGCGTCATTGACGTCGTTAAGGAACTTTGCTGTGAGTTGGTCAGCTTGTTTCGTGAGCATTCCACCAGCCATGTTGTTTCTCCTTTATCCCAATCTCACTTAGAATCCGGCTCCGACTAGCTGCCAGTTATCGCGGGGCTGGACGGTGTACAAGTTCAGGCCTGCCTTCAAGAACATCACCACGAGGTCAGGGTTGTTCTGGCTGCGGATAGGCGGCGTAAAGTTGAAATTATACTCTGGGTCAGACGATGGCCGCAGTTTCCATCCCTTTACACGGAGCCAGAAGAATGGTTCGCCGGGAGTTACGCTGGTGGCCGAAGGATAGTTAGAGATGGCCGCCTGAGTCGTGCTGAGCGTTGGTGTGGTGAAGGCCGATGGCTTGATGCTGGTCGTTTGGCTCAAGTTGGATGGCAGGATCGTGCCGTACTTGGTTGAAGGTGCCAGCTTATCGACGAAGATTGTGCCGTCGAGGACTTTCAAGCCGCTGACGCCGACTGAGAGGTCTTGAACCATCTCGAATCGCTGTTTCGGTTCCTGACGCTCGGCCAAATAGCTAAAGAGAGCCTTGTTGCACAGACCGATGTCGGGAGGCTGTACGCAGTTCTGATAGGCCTCGAAGACTACCTTGTAGCTGATCTGGCCAGTGCCGCCGTTGCCGTCGCCTACCCATGTCGGAACTGAGTTGAGCACGTTACCGATAGCACCGTTGCGTGACTGGCCGCCGTAAGTGGTAAATACGTTGCCATCCCAGCTTGGGTTGACACCGTCGTTAAGCGCTTCAGACAACCCGTTGATGAAGATCTGACGGTTAGAGCCAGAGATGTTCTGCCCGTGACGGTAGAAGTCGATAGCTATGTCGGTGTTGAGCGCTTGCACCGCGTTCTGCATGTAAGCGTCGATGAGCTTGACCTTGACCGCGGGGCCGCTACCTTGGATAACGTTCGTCTGCCAGAGGTTCAGTGGCACTTGTTCCACGTATTCCTTGGGCACGAAGGCGGTAGCGGCGATGATCTGCTTCTGCATGACCGTTACGTCGGAGCCAGGAGCGATGGCGCCACCGTTTACACGGTCGTACATGAAGGGATCCTGCATGAAGGTGCCGCCAGCGAAGTCTTCTAGAGCGCCAAGAGCTCGCATCTTACGCATCCATGGCGTCTCGACGAAAAAATTATCAACCAAAACGTCGTCCTTAAGATCTGCCAGTGTAGTGGCTGAGATTTGATCAAATGTTGGGTCGGCCATCTTTACTCTCCTGTGTACTCACTGACAGCTAATTCAAAGTTCCATTCGACTGACGTTCTGCTAATTTCTGTGCCGCTCGTGTTACACGGTCGTTCTGTAACTGCGTCTCACTCTTGTTCCATGGCTGATTATCGTTACGCAGCTTGTCGTCGGGACGTACGGTAAAGGGAGACTTAGAGGGAACCAGAGGCCGCATATCGGGATTGCCGAGCCGAGAGATAAGTTCAGTTTCCTTTTCCTTGGCGCCTTCGGCTTTCCACTTGGCGATTTCAGCGTCGCGCTGCTTAGCTAGGGCTTGCTCGCGAGCCTCACGAACCTTGTACTTCTCTTCCCAGTAAGGCAGCAGAGTCTTACCTTGAGTTTGAGCTTCGCGGCGCAATGCTTCAGCGTTGAAGGGAACGTTGGGGAAGAGCCTGGCATGTTCGTTGGCCGCGTCGAGCATGGCGGTAAGGTTGGCGGCGAAGGTATCACCTGCTTGCTGGAACTTTTCCATGGTGAGGTAACGATCGTCTGGAGCGGCAGCAGCGGCTGGCTTGGGTGGTTCGACTTCGTAGCCTAAGTCCTTGGCGATATCGTGAAGGCCCAACTTTTGAGCTTCCATCAGCGCAGCCTTGGCTCTAGCAGCTTCAGCAGCGGAGGCTACAGCTTGGTTCTGAACCTGCTTGAGCTTCGAGTCATTCTCCTGATACCACTGGTTGACCCTAGTTTCGTAGTTCTTCATCGTCTCTTCAAGCTTGACAGCGGCGGCACGAGCTTCTTCAGCTTCAGTCTGAGACTTATCGAATGCGCGACGGGCAACAGTTGTATCCAGAACTTTGATTTCGTCTTCCGTGGCCCCGTTAGCCTTCAAATACTCTGCGTAAGTCATGTTTGCCTCCACTATCCGTTACTGGGCGGTGCTGCTGGCTCGCCCGTTGGTGCTGATTGCATCATTCCCGCTACAACCTCGCGCATCAGGTTGTTAATCTCACTTACCTTGCCTGCGGTGGCTGGAAACGCTTTAGCTATTGCTCTCAAGTCACTTACTACCCGAATTGCTAACTGAGTTCCGTTCTGCATCGCTGGACTGGGGACAGGTGGCGCAGGACTGGCAGCAGTTGGCGAAGTTGGATTGACTTGAGCCGGAGAAGGTGGATTCCCTGGATCACCGCCAGCTTGAGGCGGAGGAGTCATCGCAACTGGGCTAGCCGCCATTACGCTTTCTTGTGCGCCTGTTTCTTGCCCTTCTTCAGACCGGGCATGGTCATCGTGTCGGCCTTCATGTCCGACTTCATCTTGAGCTTGGAGCCGGAGCCACCAATCTTGCTCAAGTTACCTGCGAAGCCGCCTGATTTACTGTGTCCGCGCATTCTAATGTCTCCCTATGCTGCCTTATTACTTTTTGCCGAACGGCTTCTTGCCGTCCTTCTTGCCATCTTTCTCGTGCTTACCCTTTTCCTTTTTACCGTGATGCTTCATCGTGGCTCCTTCGTGCTGTAGTCTCGGGGCCTAGAAACAAAAAGGCCCACCATCTACGCAACATGTGATCTCGGAGGCAACCAAGGTCGGAGTTTGCGTAAACAGTGGGCCGTATCGAGCCTGAAGATCCCTCGGAGGAAGATCAGGGGATAACGAATCCTACTGGAATGGGAGTGTACAGTAACTTAGAGAGGTAATGTCAACACTTATTTTCAAGGATGTACAGAAGAGTAGCGGATATCCTGTTCTTCTCTGAATCTTACACGACAGATTCCACCTTGAGACAGAGCTACTTCGAGTGTTCCTGTGGCCTTCTCTGTACGCAAGCCGATAAGGATTTGCACGAAGTCGAGTGAACCTTGGTAGACACGTTCTCTCACGAGATGATAGGTATCGCGCAACGGTGTTGCCGTTGTAGTCGTAGAGATGGTTACACTCTTCACTTGCCATCCTCTGGGTAAGGGCGTGTAGCGGGAAGATGCATGGCGGTAATGGTGGTGTTACGGGACTGGAAGTAACGGTCTACTTCCTCTCTGGTTAACACTGTGGGAGGGACGGTGGGTAGAATGACGGGATAGAAGTCGTCGACTTGCTTATCGTCCTTCATCGGCTCTCCGTAATTGTTGAACGCGCTCCATTATCCTTGCTCACTAAACGAGGGGCTGCTTGACCTGAAGGTGGACGACCTTCGGGATTAGGCTTAGCTGGAGGTGCGGCAGCCCCAGGCGGCGTACCTGGAGGAACGAGACCTTCAGCTCCAGCGATTTGCTGCATACGTGCTGCAAACTCGAGGTCCATTTCTTGTTCTGACTGATAACGTTCGATGATCGTATTGCCGTCGAGCTGGCCATAGTTAGGCAATTCCCAACTCTCAGCGATGGTTTGAGAATCGATCTTCACGCCAGCTTTACGGAGCTGTACAAGGCCAAGTTTCATAGCCATCTGAGTCATCTCGTGGAGAGAGTTAGGCAGAATAAAGAAGCGCAGGTTGTCGGCAAAGACTCTAGCTCTTGTGATCTTATCCGATGCGCTGGCCATTTGTGGATTCTCACCAGGCAAGTGTGATGGCACGAGTGAGGCTGGGTCGAAATCGAACACCTCGGGATGTACGCCATCCATGCCTACGATCTGCATGACTCTAGGTGTAGTGTAGTACTGCAGGACAAGATACTTCACCATCACTCCTAGGTCCCGCATCGGTGGTTCCATACTGCGGCTCATATCCTCTACGATCGGGCCTTGAGTCTCCATGATCTTTTCTAGTTCGTCCATGGAGCCGACTGTTCTGGCCTTAGCTAGAGCTTGAATATCGTTGATAGCCATTTGAGCGTCCATGGCGGCGCCTAATGTTTCGTACATCTGCATGGATTCTGGATAGACTTTGAGAACGTCCATTGGGACGGCTAAGTCTACACCGATACCGTCTACCGCGTTGCCGTCTAGGCCGATGCGTGCGCGGGGCTGCATGGGATCGAACCGTCGCATCTCTTTCATGGAGGTAGCGTTGGTATCGAACTTGAGCGGTGGATCGAGTTGCGAGCGGATCTTGTCCATGTTGCCGCGGAGGATCTCTTTTTGGCTTTCGTTTAGCTCGTGACCGTCGTGGACCATACTGAAGCCCAGTGGCTCCCATGGCCAAGAGTCGGGAGCGAAAGAGACGCCGGGGAACATGCCGTGCCAGTCAAAGCCTGGACCGTCGTACATGATACAGCGGTCGCTGCTGATCAGTAGGCGGCGGTAAGGATAGAGTCGGGCGTCGTTCTCGTCGGCTTTTCTGGTAAGAGCGCGGCCGTTAGCGTCTTGGCCTACGGTGATTTCTTGTCCGACGTGAGGTACGGTGTAGGACCACGTTGAGCCAGGTTCACCCATGGGGATAGGTGAGTCGGTAGTGTTGATACTGAGGTCGAGGACCCAAGTCTTACGGATAGGGACGAGAAGGTCTGGAAGTCCGGCAGTCTCAGCTCTCGGTGTCTTACCGAAGATACGTTGCAACACATTGCCTAGAGCGGCTTTGTGTACGGCGTCGTTCTGGTACCAATACTTGCTGGCTGATGGTACTAGTCTGTTCTGGTAAGCGGGGAACATGCCGTGCGCCATAGCAACAGGCATTTCATCCAGAATGGTAACCGCATAAGCTTCTTGCCAGTTTCCTGAGCTGGGTAATTGGGTGGGTAGGACAGAGGGAGCGCCGTATGTGAGTAACTTAATGTCACCCCTTCCAGTTCCATGCATATCTCTGCGGTATACGGGATGAATCCAACCGCGTCCAGTCGCTGCCGCATATTGCAATGCCTCCTTTACCGCGCGGTCAGCGAAACTCTCGAGATACCATGCGCGGGTAACTTTATTCATCATCAGCGCTTGCGGAGCGAAGGCTTTGTTATCGCTGTGATAGCCCCAGAAGGGACGGAGCTTGCTCATGACGCTGACTACTTCTCGAATGTTGCGCTTCAGGCGGTTGGTGTTGATACGGCTGCGGTAGCTTGCGGTGTAGGTGGGCTGAGTATCGATGCCGGAGATAGTGTCAAGAGCTTTACGGAAGTCCTTGAAACCGCGCTGACTTTTAAGCCAGGCTAACCCATCCCCCGTGGCATCATCCAACCAACCAAGCCTAGTAGCCTCGTCGGTTGCTGCTGGCGCACATTGCCATGCTTTGTAACTAAGTTTCTCAGCCACTAGAAGTTTACCTTGTCCAAGTTTACAGTCTCAGTTGCTGCGTCCCTATCGCCTAGATTGTTCTCACGGGCCGCCAAATACCATTGAGCTTCAAGGAATCTCTGACGGTACAGTGTACGCTTCCGTTCATCACGCAAGCTCAAGTATAGCCGCAAGAATTCTTTCTCGTACTCCGTGGTTGCTGAAGATGAGATACGCTGGTAGATGCGATCCCTAATTTCCTTATCCTTGCTGGCCATCAATGATTGATCGTAATGCATCTCACGTTGGGATGTTTCATATTCCTGCTTACGAAGGGTATCAACTAGACGGTCGATAGCGGTAAGCGTGTCGGCTTCTTCCTTGATGGCGCCGTCGGGAGTAGGACAATCGGAGAATGGTGCAAGCGTGAGATGGCCGTTAGGATATCTGAAATAAATTACTGGAGCTACGGTGCCGGGCTTGCGTGTCATCGGTAACGCTCCATCTCGTCCATACTGTATGCGAGGTCTTCAACGGTTGCAATGTCTGTTTGCTTCATATCCTTGGGATTGAACACATTTGAGGGTTTATAGGGCTGCAGGTTGAGTGGAGGGAGGACACTTGGGTTTACGGAACGCTTCTTGCTCCGGTTGGCGATAGGTTCTAGGTCGTGTGGGCAGAAGCAAGCCATGGCGGCGGCGAAGATACGGTCATCGTGCTTGCCATCTTCGTGTTCGAGCTTCTGACGACCTGTGGCGGTAACTTTAGCTTCAAAGGTTCGCATCTCTTCTAGCAGCCATGGTGAGTTGACGTGTAGCCATAAGTTCTTGGCGCAGGTGGAGAAGTAGGTGGTTACGGCTTCGCGTGACCATGTGCCGGTAAACCAGCCACGTTTGCGTGCGACGTTCTTGTCACGGCGGGGATTCTTGCCGTCGTAACGGCTCATCATGTGGAAGTGAGAGTAGCCCATGCTGGACATGTCTTTCTGGCACATGTCGCCTACGGAGGCGAGTTGTTCGATTGAGACGTAAGGCTCGCGCCACTTGCCGGTAAATTGTTGCTTCATGTAGGTACCGTAGTAGGCGGCGAGGCCCAAGACGAAAGCGAAAGCTTCAGCGTGGTTGATGTAGGAAGAAGCTAGCTCCGCTACTTGCGTGTCGGGATCGTCGTCGTTCTTGCCGATAGCCCAGATACTGATGGCGGTTGAGTCTTCACCTCTTCCAGCGGCGGTATCAACTCCTATGCTGTAGCGCACTCCAGGTTGAGGATGAGCCCAGATGAAGAGGACTCCTTGAGCGGTACCAGGATCCTTGGGATTAGGCTGGATTTGCTTCTCGAGGAGGGGGACCAACTCCCACCGGAAGGTTTCCTCTCGCATGTTGGTATAACGCACTGGGATACGTTCCTTCTCGTAGTCGATGTATTCGCTGGGAGGTTCGTGGTCGGCTTCAATGGATTGGCCAACGAGGCAGAAGAGGTCAACCGTCTTCTCACGTCTTGATTCAATCTCAGTGAGAGTCTGGTGAGAGAAGGCGCTGGTGATGGACTTCTGCAAGGCTTCCTCATCGTCGCCAGCCATCTCTTGGAAGAAGATATCCTCCATGGACTTGGCTTTAGCCTGTTCGTGCTCTACTTCCCAGAACCATTGCTGGGAACGAGGCATATGGTAGGTTGAGCCTAAGTGTTTGGCGAGTAGAGGGTGAGACCGGACGTAGAGTTCGGACTTGGCAACATGCTCGCGTGTATCGTGGTTGGGATACCAGTTCTCTGGGATAGGACGCATCCGTAGCCATGTAGGTGTGGGATAGATATCGGTGCCGCAGAGCCATGGCAGGAAGAGTGGGCACAGGCGAGCCCTGTTCTTTGACCAATTCTCTTTAGCGTGGCGCCAGGTATCGGGCCACCAGCCTTTGTCACCTTCGCCAGTGCCTTCTAGGACGCCAAAGACGTTGGGTGAAGCGTGGACCGCTTTGAATAGTGCGGCTTCAATCTGTGTGACTGGGTCGGTGAATGAGGCACACTCTGAGAGGTGATAGACCGTGGGTGTCGTGCCACGAGCTATACCTGACATCTGAGCTCCGTGCTGGAAACTGACGCCAGAGAAGCTGTGGCCGAAGATGAGCATACCGCGGTCGGATTCGACTCGGCGTGTCCATTGAGGTCTGAGCCAGACGGGTAGACGGTCATAGAGCATGAACATCATGCCGGCCATAAGAGCAGTCTTGGTCTGGTCGGCGGAGCCGATAACTGCGTTGACACCATAGCCGAAGATGATCCTGAGGCCGATAAGGAGTTCGATGAGAGTACTGACTCCTAATTGTCTTGCCTTGAGGAGCATCAGTTCGATTGCCGCATCACGCATCTCTAGGTCAGAGATTACGTCGTAGATAAGGCGTTGCGGGATACGTGGCTCGAAGCGCCTAATGTTGTTCTGTTCGTCCTTGATGTAAGCATAACGGGTGAGAGCGTACATGACGTCGGATGAGACGAGAAGCTGTTCGTTCAAGATCCAGTCATGCTCGAATTGAGTGAGATCTTGAGTGCCGGTGGGACGGCCGTTCACGTCGAGGATATATTTGTTATGGCGTTTGAGATGGTCCTCGAAGGAGTCTACGTCGGCTAGACTGTGTGGTTCTAGCGTGATGCCGAATTCGCGTTGAGCGAGGTCGATACGTTGAGCCACTCTACTGGGAGCGTACATCAGTCTTCGTCAACCAAGACGGCATCTTCTACTTTACTTGATTCGGGGAGTGCTGGCCTAATAGCGTGCAATCTCTCGCTTAACCGCCTGACTGTTTGTTCCGGTGACGGTGCTGGCATAACCATAGCCTGTTGGACTGGAGCTGAGGATGCGTTAGCTGAAGTCTGAACATTGACGACGGTTCTAGATCCCTTGGGCATAGGCATAAGTCCAGAGACTTGCATATGTAGTCTACGGTCCTTGTAACCGTTCTCTATGTCTAGGGCGGAGGCGATGTTGGTATCGACGATTTCATCTTGAGATACAGAGAGCTTAACCGCGGACTTGAGGGCTTTTAAGCGCTCGATGGACTTAACTAAAGAATCGAGAATGCGGTTAGGGTCTACGCCGGCGGCTACACAGAAGGCTTCTAGTGGCAGGACGTCACGTACTTGTTTCCATGACTGTTTGTAGATAGCCATCAAGCCTCTAGCTTCTAGGTCTGAGGAGGCGGCCAAGTAGTAGTACGGGTCGGTAGGCAAGTGTTTCTTAGCTAGGCCGGACATGATTTCAGTGAGCATGGGAGTGACTTGAGGTACGGTGAGCAGGGATTTAGAGGAGATACCAAGCTTGCGGCAGGCTAGGGCTTTACTAATCATCGAGTTCTATACCGTCACGTTCGGCTTGTAGTCTACGCTCAAAGTCCTTGTTAATCTCTTCCTGATCCATGAGGCTGAATTCATTCTTACGGCGAGGTAATGGTGCGTGCTTGGAGGCCCATTCTTCTTCTCGTAACTTGATCTGACGCTCGTTAAGGTCGTTCTGTTTCTCTAAAGCCAGAGCGATACGTCGGAGCCAGAAGAATTGTTTGGCTTCATCGAGGAGTTTCATCAATCGCCTCTATACACAATCGGCTTCCAATCAGCAGGCGGCTTCACATCTGGTAATTCATCTACCCAAGTACGACGGGAGACATAACCTTCCTGCCATGGCATGAGTTTCTGATTTCCACGATGACGGAATGAGCCATCAAACTCATTAGTGTGCCCTAGGAATCCTCCATGCAATGGACCTTTGATAGCGAATGCTTCCTGTAAGAGTTCCAGTGTCACGAATCCAGCAGGTAGAGACGACGCTAGAACGATGTTAGTTGGGAATGAGTATACGCGGAATGGCCAAGTACGGACCGCCGCTGTGCCTGCAATACCTCCAATCATTTGTTGAATAAAGTTACGTCTATCCAAGTGGTGCACGTACATGCTCCTTCACTGCTGCACGGTAGTTGTCGAGTGACCCAGGTCGCATGGCTTCTACTCTGGCTGAGATGATCTTATTACGGTTACGGTTAGAGATGTAGTGGAGTAGAGAGCGCAAAGAGATGAGCAAGCCTTCACCTATCAGTACGCCGATGATGATGTCCGGCCAGAGGTTAGGGTGAGTCATAGTCCTAACCTCTTCTTGGCTTCAACCGTGGTATCGGTAATCTCCACCTGTTGAGATGGAAGGTCTTCCATATCGGATGGGTAGAGGATGTGTTCAACCTGCCTGGTACCGTCTAGTTGTTTAGTCTCAACGGGAACTTTGAGGCCCAATCTAACTCTCTCAGCGTTGGGATTATCCATTGTCCATGTAGCGGTCTGTTCGGCAACCTCATTCTCACCAGTCACTGGAGCATCAGGATCTTCCCTTGTAAATTCAATCTTGGTTACAGACTCAGGAAAGTAAGCGTTGCTCAATTTCAAGGTTAGTTTAAGTTCTCCACTAACAACCCCGAAAGCCAAGTGTTCGCTCAGCATTCCTTCTGCGTCTACCAATCTCTGAGCGATAGACAGAAGATATGACTTCATTTCTGAGCCGGTAAGAGGACGGTTAACGACCTTTTCAGATTGAGTCGGCAAGTTGTTTCTCCTTAGCAGCTTTTTCCCATGCTTCAATCATTTCAGCGTCACCGTCTTTTTCACATTGACGCTTGCGGCGGTCGTAACAACCTGCGATGACGATGCCCCACATGAGCGCTTCCCAGTTTGGATGTTCAGGTTGCGTCGGCATGTTGTAATCCTTTCAAGATTTCCTTATGCGTGCGACGAATTCCTTTTTGTTTCCCGCGGTGGAGTGAACTACGGCGAATGGCTTCAGAGAGCTTGATACGGTATTCATCCTGATGTAAGCGGGGATCGTCGAGGTTACGGCGCTTGATGATGATTTCGGGTAAGTGTTGCTGCATGGCGTCGAGATAGCGTTGGCGGTGTTGAGCTCGGGCTGAGTGCAAAGAGATGTCTAGTGGAACGAATGGCAAGCGTTTACGAGCTAGGATAAGCATCCAGGGAGACCAGTAGAGCCATCTAGCGTTGATACGTTCCTCAAGGCGGGGAGTGACTTTAAGTAACATCATCACCGTTGATAGCCTCCATCAGTTCATCTTCACTTACTGACTCAATCATGACAGGTTCTGGAGCTGGAGTTGGCTCAGGTATTGGTTGCGATTGCATTTGTGCAAGCCGTTCCCGTAGAGATAGCGGCCTATCAGGCTCTGGAGGTGGGGTGAGCATAACATTCTGGATACTGTCAGCTTCTACAGAGACTCTCGGTACGGCACTCTCTACATAGACCTGACGGGTAAGAACTGAGTGAGGCATCGGTGCAGGGATTACGATAGGAACTTCCTTGGGCAATTCTTCTATCGCCCTATCTCGAGTGAGTTGTTCCTGTTTGCGTGCAATCTTCTCCTCATACGTATAGAGTGGTGGACGATCGAACTTCTTGATCCGGCACCGCGGACACATCTTAGGCCGGTGAGCCAGTCTCGATTTCCACTTATAGTCACAACGAACGCAGTGGTAAGGCTTAGCGGCTTCAGCCTTGACTCCCATAAGCGATTCGATTTCACGGTCGAGTTCAGTACGGATAGCGAACAGGCTCTTGATGCGGTCCTGTAACTCCTCCGCCGTCCGTGGTAACGGTATATTTGTGTTGAAAGTGAAGTACGCCATTGATAGGTAGCCTATATAGCACTAACCTACCATGGAGTCAATAGTTAAGGTGATTATGCACTTGACACAGATACTGCTTTGAGCTAGTATTCGCCTATGACGCAGCGTACCAGGAAGTGGCTCGTGATTCTCGCCATTATCATAATCATTCTGGTTCTCTGGCGTTTGGGGACTTACACATGAAGCTCATAGACGTCACACGCCAATTCAAATCTGACGACGACTGCCTCGACTATATCGAAAAGATGCGCTGGCCGAACGGCGAGATTGCTTGCGTCCACTGTGGCGAGATTGGCCGTGTGTCCACGATTAATCGCGAAAAGAAGGGCGACAACAAGCGCACGCGCATCTTTCAATGCCTAGCGTGCGGCAAGCAATTCAGCGCCACTAGCGGGACGATCTTTAACGATACGCATCTACCGCTCGCCAAATGGTTCATGGCCATTGCGATGATCTGCGAAGCGAAGAAAGGCATGTCTGCCTGCCAGCTACAGCGGCATCTAGGCGTGAATTACCGGACGGCTTGGCATCTGGCGCATAGGATCCGCGAGGCGATGCAGGACGGCGGCTTGCTAACTGGCGTTGTGGAAGCCGATGCTACGTTCCTCTCACCCAAGAAGCCTCGCAAGGGCAATCCCAAGCCGAAGAAACAAAAGGCAGACGTGGTGCTGGGAATGATTGAGCGTGGTGGCAGATTGCGCCTAGTTCCGGTAGCCGATGAGAAAATGGCATTCGTTGAGCCTGTGATGCGTGAGCACATCTCGCAAGATGCGTTCCTGCAAACCGACAAGGCTATGACCTACGACATAATCGGACGGCGCAATTTCGCTGGCCATAGAATGATCGACCACATACGGACGTATGGCCAGGGCGTGAATCACACCAACACAATTGAGAGTGCATTCTCTTTACTCAAAAAGGGCGTTTACGGCACGTTCCACAAGGTTTCGATAAAGCACTTGGGTCGCTACTGCAATGAGTTTTCGTATCGGTTCAATCGTCGTGGAATACAGTTAGAGATGTTCGATTCTACGCTTAAGAATCTAACCAGAGGAAAAGTCCTTACATATCATAAACTTACGGGAAATCAGCAGTTGCAATAAAATTTGCAATGCTATATTCTCACCTAAGAGCGTCCTGCTCTATACAGTGACAAATGCCTTTTAGCGCAAAAGCGGTCGCCAACGAATTTATTAACTTGGCCAAACAGGAGCGTAGAACTCTGTCGCCAATGCAGGTTCTGAAGCTCGTCTATTTGGCACATGGTTGGTATCTGGCAATCACTGGAAAGCCACTTCTCGATGAGCATATTGAGGCATGGCGATTTGGCCCGGTAGTTCCTTCCATTTATCACGAATTCAAAAAATATGGTAACGGTCCAATCCAAGCTCCTGCGACCACGACTTCGGTCGTCAATAATGCCGGTAGATTGACACTTTCATTAGTTCCGATCGAGTTGTGCGGGGAAGATTCTGGACTTGCGAAAAAAATTATTCGTGAAGTTTGGGAAAAATACAAACATCTGTCGGCAATCCAACTGTCGAATTTCACTCACCTCCCAGAAAGCCCTTGGTCCCAGACTCCAAACAAAGAGATCATGGGAACAGACATTGAAGATGCGCGCATTCAGCAATACTTTTCATCGTTGATACCATCGAAGTGAGTGAACCGAACGATCTCAGTCTTACCAACCGCATTTCGGAACAAGTACTTCCGGAAATTTCGGACTCGCCCGATCCTCAAACAGAAGAAGAGATCACGAGGTTTGACTATGAACACAACAAACTCGTTCTCCAAGAACATCAACAAACGATCAGTCTGAGAACGGACTTCGCGAAGAAAATATTCAGGTTGGTAATTGGCTGGGTTATTGCAATATTTGGCATTCTAATTTTACAGGGCTTCGCAATCGCCCGTTTCAATCTCGCCAATTCGATAATCCTCGCTTTAATTGGCTCGACAACCCTAAATATTGTCGGGCTACTGTACGTTGTCACTCACTACTTGTTCCCACAGAAACCCTAAGTATCGGAGTTTTAGGACCACGCCTACCTTGAGTCTTTATCTTTTTGCGAGGCTCAGGCTTGGCCTTGAGGAGTTTGCCAAGAAGCGAATCGAATTTATCTTTTTCCACCTTCATGCCGTGATGTTAACATATTGGCGGGTCCGGAAGGATTCGGACCTTCGGGACGCTTGCACGTCCACCGAGGTATAAAGTCGGCGCAATAGACCGCTCTGCCACGGACCCGCATTGGAAACAGCCGGGGAAAAACCCCGGTTGACTTATGGTGGGCCGCGACACAAAATACACACGAAGCCGCCCTTTGTGTTCACACGCACGGGGACACGCTTTCCGAGGCTCGGGCCGTTAGCGCGGCTGCGAGCCTCAACTTTTTACAACATCATTAATCCTCTCCCTGAATATCTGAGTGCTGCTTTTCGTAGCTCTGAACCATGTCAATCATGGAGAAAACAAATGTCCGATCATCGGCAGGCATTGCAAAGGGATTGACCGTAATTATGACCGTTAGTTTTCCCCCACTGGCCAGTTTCACACTATGCGAAATTGCGCCAGTGGGAATCGCATTGGGGACGATTTCTACCTCAGTCAGCGCGGAAGGTTGCCCGTTTTGCTGATCTCGTTGTTTCGGGCCACGCTTTTTTCTCGCGCTAGTATTGCGTAATTGTGCCTGTAGGAAACTCGAAAGGGGCATGTCGGCGAATTTGGCGGCTTTCAAAAAGAATGTGACCGATTTTTGCTTCGTTGTCCCAGTCACGGCGAAATTCTTTTCAAACTCATCTTCCAACATCTTCAACGTCATCTTTGTTAAGTCATGTTGGTCGAGAACATCGGAATACTGGTTTTCGATCAGCTGCTTTAAAACTCCAGGTCTTTGGTCTGCGTACTTAGCCATCTTGATTAAATACTCAGTCGATGCGTCATCATCGTCAACGAGACCAAAGAAACGATAAGCATTCATAATCTGACCTTGAACGAGGCCGGACTGACGCCACAGTGTGCGATCTAGTTTCGGGGGTACGCCTTGCGCCAAGACATCGAGCGAACCAAGGAAGGTTGCAAAGGGGAGATAGGGGGCAACACGCTTGGTTATTATCAGGGCCATGTCAGTAACCTCCATCGCTAACGAATCAATAGCTTAGATTACGGCATGATTCCATAAGGTTGCCGCATGGTCAAGACTTTTTTTGACTTTGAGTCAATTTATTAATAGCATCGCCCGCGATGAGGTCATCTATATGAAAACAGGAGATTTAGTTAAGGCAGAGACTTTTTCTGAGGGCCTCGTGAATAGGAAAGTCGTTGATATTAAAGGGGATACCATTTATATCTGCACGGAAAGAGAGTGGCTCTCGGCGCGAAAAGATCACCGAGAGCCTATTTGCGTAGGCTTTCACAGGCGTTATGTTCACCCTGTCACGGCAGCGGCAGGATATCACAATCCTGTGTCAAGTGCATAATCACCCCCAACTACCACGAACATTAAGATCACTTGGAATATAGGCATGTTCCACCTCGGGTCGGAGACGGTAGCGTAATCAGATAGAGAATGTCAATCAGGTTGGTCCTGAAAATGAAAAATGAAAATAAAAGTCAGCACGGGGGAAGACGCGTCCCCGCCGTCCTCTCTCTCTATTCCTGACAACTCGATGACTATGCCTACCTATTGTGCACGATTGCCGGCCGGCTGCCAGGTGGTCGGGCGCGAGGGTTAGCGCGTGGGCAGCGAGCGAACGGAGGGTTACGCTTGAGGGTTACAGCTGTGCGGACTATCGGACTAGACTGGTGGACTATGGCACACGCTGACAAACTATACACCAAGCGCAGCATCTGCCTTGCCGTGACACTTGCGGCATAACCATCGAACATTATAAGGATCGCTGTAATTCTCGTGATGCGCTTGAGGTTTGCACGCTATACCGCATTCTTGACATATATCTGGCCGTATATCCCTGTTCTTAGTTAAATGTCTAGTCCATAGATAACGACACTTGGAAACAAGTACAGCATGTTCAAGAGTTTGGGCCATGTTTTAACTTCTATTCTGAAACACCCTTTCAGTCAATGCCATTATTTAGTCAATATGTGCCCATATTTAGGCAATTTATTTTATGTCAGCTGTGACACGACGGATAGTGCCCATTAGTTTTCCACAACTATTTTTAGGGTTACGTACGATTTCTCTTGACATACAAACTAAATACTCGTAGTGTACACGGTAGAGAGCACCAATTGGAGGCAGTATGACAACACTACTTAACAGATTGCAGGATGTAACAGAGGCGTTGCACACCATAGGTGAGAATGAGGCGTATATCGAGGAAATGGGTGGTGGGATTCTGTGCATCTGGATTCCACGGAAACCGTATCATTTTGTGTTTGGCGTGGCTAATGAAACATGGGGTGCTGACATATACCTGAATGATGAATTTCAGGATGGGCAGAGTATCAATACGAATTGCCCTTCCGATGAAACGGATGCTCACAAGATTGCACTCGCATTGCAGGATTCTGTTAACGGATACCTTTACCCATTGGTTTAGTTAGTTTAACTTTCCCCTTGACACCATATACACTGTGGTGTACACTTTAACTAATAGGAGGCAATATGAGCAAGCTAATCGGAGTGAATGACGTAACGCTGGCAGATACGCTAGAGAGTCTGATTGACGCCAAGGGTATTCAGACTGTACTTGAAACCATTGGTCAGATATGCAGTGAGAAGGCCGACCACATTGCTACGAATTGGCAGGATACCGGACTAGCTAAGGAATGGGATCGTCTGGCCGCACGGCTAGTGAATGACGGGTATTACTGCCAGCAGCGTGCGTACTTTGGTAAGTAAGTGTTTCGCTCGGGCGTCCCTCGGGGCGTCCTATGGGAAGCATTTAAGTTGTTGGACATACTTTCACTAGGAGGCAACCTGGAGTTGCGCTTGTAATGGCGAATGTCCAGCGTGCGGCATGAAGGATATTGAGCCGATTAGCTGGGAAGAGATTCGGTAGTACCGCACCAGCGGCGGGGAATGGCTGGAACGTCCGGTCAGGACGATAAACACGGAGGCAATATATGATTAGCACGAAGGATAAGCTGGAGTTCGTATACGCAATTCAGGTGCCAGACGGTTATACGAACGACTGGGGGAAAGAGGGAATATGCGTACCGGCATAGCGCGACTAGAGCAAGTAACAGGCAGACCGTTTATTGTGTTCTGCTTGCGATGTGAGACTAAGTTGTGGGCAGGAGATGTTGAGGTAACAGGCGAGCGTGGTACGCATTACCCTGTGTTTGCAGATCTGAATGGCGAACCGTTCAAAGCGTACTATTGTGCCCAGTGTGCGGAATGGATTAAGACAGGAAAGTTACAGGAGGCATCATGCGAATCACAAGAGAAGTAGCGTTAACCGAGGTGTATCTCGATCATCAAGCACAGCTATCGCAGCCGTCGTTTCCGCTTGTCAGTGGGCGAGTGTGGGCAGAGGAAATAGCTAAGGGAATAGTGTGGTTCGTCGGCCTAGTACTGCTCCTTTTTAGCATGGCGATACTGGCGCCGGAGAGCCGGGGAGACACGATAAAACAAGCTGATATTGCCTCAGAACTAGACACTGAAAGTGTGCTACCGCTGGCTGGTGGTGTTGACGTACAGTTAGCCAATAACCTCATACAAGCGCAGACGGCCGCATGGGGTAAACAATGGCTAGACGGTAGTCTGGAGCTGTCTATTGAGAGTGTTCTTCGGGCTATCGGGCTGTATGTATGGGATGGTGGGCCAACGGAGATCACCAAAGATCAGACTGAGTTTCAGGTTGTGTGGTTGCAAAGCCACATTGCGATAGATCCGCGCTTAACGGTTGGATTTGATACGGCGAGTATCAACTTTGGGGAGGTAGCGGTGACGCCGGAGCCAATGACGCTGGTACTCGTACTGATGGGATTGGTATGGCTGGGTGTGGTGCGGTGGAGTAATAGGCAGAGTATGGCGGATCGCATTGTAGCAAGGGTTAGGGCTTATCGGTAAGAGACGAGAGAGGGTTAAGGAGGCAACCATGAATACGATTGAGAAGGGGAAGTATACAGCAGGACCGTGGAACTGTTCTATCCCACGCAGGCCGAATGGGGAATTAGCGCATCGTGCCTACGTAT
>Ga0247663_1000127_pt1 | contig 17608 bp, 20 predicted proteins | sample CNK04_metaG_FD_190128 | JGI IMG/M metagenome (GOLD analysis project Ga0247663, IMG submission 190128) | Soil microbial communities from Purdue University Martell Research Forest, Indiana, United States - CNK04 | ecosystem: Environmental > Terrestrial > Soil > Temperate forest > Bulk soil... | reverse complement strand
GCTGAGTCAGAACGTTGGCGTTGAAACCCGTCCGCTCCCCGGCCCACGGGTAGATGTCAACGCGCCCATCGAAGCCTTTGGCGGTGGCGCAGCGATCAAGCATCCTGACATCTCAGGACTGGCCGACGAAGCGAAGAACATCTTCCTCGAAGAACGCCAGAAAGCGGATGATGTCGCGCAAGTCGCCAGCGGTTCGCAACTCGCCGCGCTCCATACGAAACTCTTGCTCAACGCCAAGAGTCAGTTAGGCGCGAACGCCTTCACGACGCCTGAGACGACGAACGAAGATTGGCAGAAAGGCACGGCAGAGATTGCGGATAGCCTGACGAGTCCCGCGCAACGCGAGCAATTCGCCAAGATGGCGGCGATGCACCAAAGCGAGTTAGACGGCGCGGTGCAAGCGCACGTCGCGGCCCAGCGGCAAGTCTATACGGGCCAGCAACTCGATTCGTACATCAAGAACGCGAAAGACGTTGGGTTGGCAACGGGAACGCCGGAAGCCATCTCGCTCTCGATTGACAATCAGACGATTGCGCTTCACAAGTTGTTGACCAATGCGGGAGCGGACCCAGAAACAGTCAAACAAACGATTGCTGCAAATGCGTCGGATATGCACGTCGCGTTCATTGGGCAGTTGGTTGACGCTGGGCAAGACATCACGGCCAAGCAGTATTTCGACGCGCACAAGAGTGAAATTCTCGGTTCAGAACTTGGGAAGGTCGAGCGATTAGTTGGGGATGGCTCGACGGAAGGCGAGTCACGGCGTCAGGCGGATAAGATTCTCCAGACCGCCACGACATTCGATGACGCGATGAAACAGGTAGGCCAAATTGAGAATACAAAAGTCGCGGACGCCACGGAGCACAGAATCCGGCAGCATTTTGCTGATGTAGCCAATCAACGCGAAGCGCAGCAAAAAGCTAACTACGAAGCAGCGGGGAAGATTCTCGAACAAACCCACAGCACCAGCGCAATCCCGCGCACCATGTGGCTAGATGGACTGTCGCAGGCGCAGCGCGATACTCTCCGTTCGCAGGAGAATTTGTTTCATGCCCCGCCGAAGGAAGGTCCGGGCGATCCCAACAAGTTCTTGGAATTGCAACACGAATCCATCTTTAATCCGGCGACGTTTTCACAGCGCAATATCCTGTCTATTCCCGGCCTCAACTTCACGCAGCAACGGGAATTGCAAGACAAGCAGTCCACGGCGAACCGTCCAGACTTGGCCGGATTGCAACACGATGTCACCAAGTTTGAGAGTGATGTTCAGCGATACCAGAATGAGATTGACCGCGAAGGACTCAACGGCAACACGGAAGCGGTCACGCTCTACACGCAACGTAAGAACGAAGCGCAAACTTCCCTCGACAAAGCGCGGCGCGATCTAGAAACGAAGCGCGCCGGGGGAATTGCACCACCCATTGAACCGACTGAGGCAGAGAAAGCGCAGGCCGCACGATTGCAAAAGGCTGGGATTGCCCCGTTGCCATCTACGCCGACGTATAGCACAGGTCCGGCCCCCGTGCAGAAACGTCCACCGACGCCCGCAATGCTTCGGGACATTCTGCTTGGCGGTCCCGTCTACATCGACTACCTCCAAAAGATTGGGATTGATGCGCCAAGTTCCGTGCAAGCGGCTCGCGCCCTTCTCGATTCGATGATTCCACCGCCGCCGGAGCCGAAGAAACAATGACGGCCCCGGTTGTCCCACAAGCGCAAGAGCCGCACGTTCTCTCTTATGCAGAGTGGGAACAGGCGCAGTACGCGCCGCACCGACTTGGCACCGAGGACCCGACGAAGCCAGAAGGCGCGGGACGGATTCTCACGTGGCAGGAGTTTGACCAAGCCAGCAGAGCCGGGTCTATCTCGGGTCTCAAATTTCCCGCGCTCCCCAAGATTCAAGCGGCCCCCCGCGAGTCCACCGCTACGCCAGCGTCTCCCGCGAGTAAGGGTGTCTTAGCGCCACAGATTGAAGGCCACTTGGGCGGCTACGATGCACAGGGCAACCCGGTTCCCGGCATTGGGAATATTCTGACGCGCCAAGTGATTAACCCGATTGGCGAACACCCGTTGGCGAGTGTGGCACTCGGCGGGGCGAGCCTCATCCCGATTATCGGTCCTATTTTGGGCGCGACGATGGCGGGGAAGATGGTGCATACGATTGCCTCCTACGGCTGGCAGAAAGCCGCTGAGCAGTCGTTGTCTCCCGAAGAACGGAAACTGGCCGAAGCGGACCCAGAGCGTATTTCGGGCGAGTCCGCAGCGGCACAAGCGATTATGCTGGGCCTCGGCGCGTTAGTGCCTGTCGTAGCGAAGCGCCTCCAGGCCCCCGGCCAAGCGGTAGGAGCCGTGGAGGACGCCGTTCGACAAGCCGGAGGGGAAACGGCAGCCGAAGCCGCCGCGAGAGTCACCAAAGCGACCACAGCGCCAACGACGGGGCAATTCTTCGAGTCTCCCCAAGGCGCGGAAACGCTCGGACGCGCCGCTGCCCAACGGGGCTTGCCGAACGACGCCAGCCCGTACCCTCCTGGTACGCCGCTCGATGGTGCGTGGAAGCAAGGCCACACGGCGACCACGGAAGTGACGACGCAGGCCGACGCACTGAAGGCGATTGAAACCCGTCCACCGGGAACCGTTGAGCCAATCCCGCCGTTGACACCCGAAGAACAAGCTGCCGCCGCGAATCCTCGTCCTGTCGTGACGCCTGCCCCTACTGAGTTGGGAGCGGGGAAATCGCAGACCGTGGAGGGCACTGGCCCGCTTCGCACGCGAGGACTGTCCGCTGGCATTGAGCAAAAGGCACTCGCCAATAAACTGACAGACACGTTGGGCGATTTGCCGGAGTACCGCTCCCTTAGTATGGCCGACCAAGCCGCGAAAGCCACGAAGCTCTTGGCGGATGATCCCGCACTGGCGCGTCAGGTCGCGTTAGGGGAAGCACCGCCGCCCAACGATTTGCTCCCAGAGAGTGTGTTAGTGGCGGTGGAGAACAAGGCGATCAACGATGGCGATGTGGCGACCCTCCGCGAATTGGCGAACGGCAAATTGACTGAGCAAGCGACCGATATGGGGCGCAGGATTCGGACGCTCGCAGAGCGCAATCCTGAGTCGCCCGTCTCTGCCATTCAGAAAGTGGTGGAAGCGCGCACGGCGAAGATAGCGAACGCCGATGAAGCAATCTCTGGCGCAATCGAAACGTTGAAGTCGCATATTGCCGAATCGACCAAGGTAGACGCGGGCGCGTTCCAGAAATTCATTGACTCACTGCGCTGCTAAATGACTAGCCCCTTCTGCCTTCTCCCGCAGTACGCCGACGAATTTCTCGACAAAGTGAAGTCGGGGGAATTGTCAGGCGAAACGTTGGCCTCAATGACCAGCGCGGAGCGGCACGCGGCCTTTGCCGAGATTATGGGGGAGGCCAACGCCTCGCACGTGAACGCCTCGTTTGAGTCCAAGTTACTCCTCAAAAACCAGCAAGCGGGGATTACGCGCTGGATCGAGAACGCGAAAGACTTAACGCCGAGAGCGAAGCGGGATTTATTGGCTCGCGTGGAGCGGATGGACAAAGTGCTGCAACCCGCCGACGAGACGAAGTTTCTCGCGGACCTCGCCAAGCAGCGGTTGGGTTTCTCCGTGTCGATGGAAGAAGCGGGGAAGATCACGGAACTAGCGAAAGCCGTCAGTGATGCCAAAACCGCGATGGAGCAAGGCGGCGACCGGATGGACTACGGGCGCGCTCGCGTAGCGTTTGGCAACTACACCTCGGCCCTCAAAAACGAAGTCAAGCAACCCCTGACTCCCGGAAAAGTCGTCGGCAACGTTGCGGGGTTTGCCAAGTCGTTTAAGGCCGCGTTTGATAACTCGGCGCTCTTTCGGCAAGGCTGGAAAACGTTGTTCGCGCACCCCGAAGTCTGGGCGAAGAACGCGCTGCAATCGTTTGCCGACTTGGCGCAGCAATTCGGCGGGAAAGAAGTCTTAGACGAAGTGAACGCAGAAATCGTCTCCCGTCCCAACGCCCTGAACGGACGCTACGCGAAAGCAAAACTCGCATTAGCCAACGTTGAAGATGTATTCCCCTCGACGTTGCCAGAGAAAGTCCCGGTGCTTGGACGAGTGTACAAGGCGAGCGAAGCCGCGTTTACCGCGTTTCAGTATCGGACACGGGCGGATGTGTTCGATAAGTATATGGAGATTGCCGAACGCTCCGGCGTGGATATGCGCGATCCGGCGCAGCTTGAAGATGTTGGTAAACTTGTCAATTCCCTCACCGCTCGCGGGCATCTCGGCAAATTAGAGCCAGCAGCCAATGCCGTGAACGTCGCTTTTTTCTCTCTCCGCAAACTCAAATCTGACTTTGATTTACTCGCGGCTATTCCTACCGCCGTGGGCAAAACTGCAGGCAAGGTCGTCGGGGGAGAGGGGGTAACTTTCGCGCAGAAGCAAGCCGCCATCAGTGCCGTTAAGGTGATTTCTGGCACGGCTGCCGTATTGGGTATTGCTCACGCGATTGACCCAAAGGCTGTTGAGCTTGATCCACGATCATCGGATTTCGGCAAAATCAAAGTAGGGGATACGCGCTTTGATGTGAGCGGCGGTATGTCCTCGCTCGGCATCTTGGCGGCGCGTCTCCTCACGATGTCGAGTAAGAGCGCGAAAACTGGGAAGGTCAATCCGATCAACAGCGGCAAGTTCGGCGCAACGACGGGTAGCGATTTGGTCGTCAACTTCTTTGAGAACAAGTTGAGCCCCGCTGCGTCGATTGTGAAAGACATTCTGAAGGGCGAAGATTTCCAAGGCAACAAGCCCACGATTGCGGGCGAAGCCTCCAACTTGTTTACGCCGCTCCCGATTACGAACGCACAGGAGTTAGCGAACGATCCCAACAGCGCGAATATGTTGTTAGCGATGATTGCCGACGCGCTCGGCGTAGCGACGAACACGATGGACCCCACGAAGAAGAAACCCAAGCACTGAGAAATCAATGGTATTAGTCACAAGCAATTCTCGCGTGGAATACCCCGGAAATAATTCGGTCGGGCCTTGGGCGTTCCTTTTCAAGATTTACGCGGCCTCCGACTTACAAGTCACGGTCTTGGATAGCACGACGGGCCTAGAAACCACGCTGAGCTATCCCGCTGACTTCTCCGTTACAGGTGTAGGGAATGGCGCAGGCGGTACGGTCACGACGACGGACGTTGTTGCCAGCACGGAGTCCATCACGATTCGCCGCGTGCGACCGTTGACGCAGCTTGTCAACCTGACGAACCAAGGCCCGTTCCTCCCCGGCAATTACGAAGATGCGCTCGACAAACTGATGATGGTGAGTCAGCAGTTGGACGTAGACGGCGAACGTTCGGTCAAGCTCGCAGAGACGACCGACCCGACGACGTTTGACGCCACGCTGCCCGCGAATATGGCGGCGGGGGATGCGATTGTGGTCAACGCGACGGCCAACGGGTTCTCGATGGGGAGTTTGTCGAGCGCCCAGCTCTCCGCGTGGAACGCGACGGCGAACTTGCAACTCGATACCTACACTTCGGCAGGCGGTCAGTTTACGCCCGGAGTGACGACGCAACTCACGACGAGTTCTGCGCCCGGGAATCTCGACAACCTGACCATTACCCAACGGGTGAGCGGCACAGTCAAAGTGTTGGAGCACGACGAGTATTCGCTCTCAGGTACCACCGTCACGTTTACCAGCGCGATCCCGGCTGGGTGCACGCGGGTGGAGATCGGCTATATGCTGGTCTATCAGATCAACACGGTGCTCCCGCAGAACATTCCGTGGAACCAGTTGGGCACAGGCGCATCCACCCGGAACGTCCGCGACAAGCTCCGCGAGATTGTGACGCCCTACGACTTTGGGGCGGTCGGCGACGGGACGACAGACGACACGACGGCCTACACGAACGCGATTGCGAGAGCGCATACGTTAGGCGGGACGGTCGCGCATCCCGCAGGCACCTTCAAGCTCACGGATAACGTCACGGCGAACAGCAACGTGACGCTCGACTATTCGGGTGGCGGGATCATCACGATTGCGACGGGCAAAGTCCTGACCAACTCGGGGCATTTAGTCGCGCCCCGCAACAAATACTTTACGGGGTTAGGCACGTACGTCTTTACCAAGACGGTGAAGGAGTTTTACCCCGAATGGTGGGGCGCGCTGGGGGATGACTCCAACGACGACTCGACCGCGATCAACGCGGCGAACGTTGCCATCAATGCGTCAGGCGGGGGGGTTCTCTCGCTCGGCGCGGCGATCTACAAACTGAGTAGCGATGTCACGCAGACGAGTAAAGTCAGTGTGCAAGGCGCAGGCCCGAATGTGACGTCCATTCACGGCTCGGGCTCCATCAACTGGAAATTGACGGGGGGCGCGAACGGGTGGGGCGGTCCTTTCTTCCGCGACTGCACGTTTAACGGCGTCGTCTTGAAGTTGGGGACGCTGGTGGCAGACGAGTGCGAAGGGACCGAAGTGGTGGATTGCGTCTTTAAGAGCGCCACGCAAGGCATCTACTTCGGCTTCAACTGTTTCTTTACGAACGTCGTGCGCTGCAAGTTCGTGGACTGTACGACGGGCTGCACGGTCGATTTCACGACAGGCGGCGCAACGTCTGGCGCGATGATGCGCTTCACGGACTGCGAGTTCCACGATTCAGCGGCGACGGGCTTGGCGCATACGGGCATCGCGCTGAGCGGGGCACCGACAGGCGGCGCGTCGATCTTCATTGATCGGTGCGAGTTCCAAGCGTTGACGGTCGCGGGACTCAACATCACCTCGGGCAACAATCGTGAGTTGGTGACGATGCGCGATTCACACTTTGAGTTGATGGGAGCGGCGGCGTTCTTTGTGATTAATGACGGCGCGTTAGTGACCGTGGATGGGCTCTGGTCGTTCTCCGCGACGGAAGCGGCGTGGTTTAAGTCCTCGGGCGGCATCACAACATTGGAAGCGGCAACGGGGAATTGGACCGCCTCGAAATTCGCCAAGATCACGGGCGGCATTATCAAGGTCGATCAGGACCGCGTGTATTCTCCGTCCAAGTTCTGGGGCAACGATCAGCAGATTATGTGGGTCGCAGGCTCGACGAACGCGGGGAAGATTCTTTCCCTCCCGAGTCGGGCGCGAGGCTGGACGAGTTTGACCACGGGCTCGCTCAACGATGGTGCGCCCAACGCCACCCCGATTGCCGTCACCCAAGCAGGCGACAAGAACAATCGCGTCTACACGTGTTGCGTGGATACCACGGGCGCGGTCGGCACGGATAACAGCGTACGCTTCCAGTTTTCGGATGGGTTTAGTTCCTTCAACTGCGATCTGGCGATGCCGCTCTTTGTCGGCAAGGCGACCATTACCATTGTCTGGATTCGCGGGACGAGTGCGCGGGCCTACGGCATCTTTTCTGGGACGGCTCCCGGCGCGACGACGACAAAAGGCTTGGACTCTGGGGCGGTCTCCGACAATACGGACTTTGGGAACGCGACGTTCTTGAATATCTCGACGATCAAAGCGGGCGCGACTTGTGCGACGATGACGATCAGTTCGCTCACGGAAGAAATCCAATCCCTCTACGTTGCGGATACTTGATCTAAATGCCGAGTAGCCCCTACGGGATTGTCCCGACGCCAGCGGCAGAAGCTATTATCCGGGAAGCGGTACGCCGGATGATGCTCCAACTGAACCCCCTCACGCAGTCCGTGGCGGGGAGTTCCGCGAACGTCGCCAATACGCTGGTCAAGCGCGATGGCTCGGGGAACTTTGCCGCAGGCACGATCACGGCCACGCTCACGGGGAATGTCACAGGGAACGTGACAGGCAATCTCACAGGAAACGTTACAGGCAATGTGACCGGAAACTTGACGGGCAACGTCACCGGGAATTGCTCCGGGACGAGTGGTAGCACGACAGGCAATGCGGCCACCGCCACGAAACTCGCAACAGCGCGGAATATCAATGGGGTCGCGTTTGACGGCACTGCCGCGATCACGATTACCGCCGCGACTCCCCAAGTCTTAACCGCTGGTACCTATCTGACTTCCACGGGCACCTTTGACGGCTCAACGGCGCGGACGTTTGCCGTGGATGCGACGAGTGCTTCAACCGCCTCCAAAGTGGTGGCGCGGGACGCGAGCGGGGATTTCGCTGGGCGCTACACGGGGGCGATTCGGAAGCAGATTCTGTCGTCCTCCGATGGCGTCACAGTGTTTGCGACCATTGGCGATACGGGGGCCTCATCGCTCGACATTTGGTGCGCCTCCGCAATTCCCATCCGCTTTCTCAACGCCGCGTTCACGACGACGAATATGTCCATCACGGACGGCGGCACGGTGACGATTAACACTCTTGCTGGAGTCGGCACACGGGCGGTTAAAGCCGATGCCTCCGGTGTCCTCTCAGCCCCCTAACCTGACTATGACCGTTCCTCCGATTACCCAGCAGCCACGGATCACGCCTGAAGAGATTGCAGAGCTTGGCAACGCCACGGATGCCTTGCTGGACGCAGACTTGGCGCTCAAGGCCGTGCAACGCAAACTCTCGACGCTCTATGAGATTCGGGAAGGCGACTCCATTGATCGGTTCGGGTATATCACCCGTCGTCCGAGCTAACCACCTTTCACGCTGCGAGCGCCGACGATGGTCCTCGACCTCTCGATGGTGACACCTCTTTGGTATCAGGCGGTGCAGCAAGCCGTGGAACCCTTTAATCTGAGTACCATCGTCTTTGCGTTCGCGGGAGTAGCGGCGCTCTACTTGATTAATCGCTCCGTGAAGAATGACGGAACGCTCCGCGATTTGGTCAAAGATTTTCGCGCTCACGTCCGCGCCGAAACCGAGTGGCAACAGGGCATTAGCCGCAAGCAGGAAGAAGCCGAGGAGCGTCACGCCGGGAATTACGCCAATCTCTTGCGCGTCTTTGGGGAAACGAAAGATGCGATGATGCGGGCGGTCGTGGGAAACAATGGTGGAGAACACGACGAACCAACGGAACGGAGAAAGAGACCGCGATGATTCAACGCACTGAGAAGGTTAAAGAACAGTTCGCCAAGATGCCCGCCGAAAAGAAACGCTCCAAGTTTTGGCAAGTGATTGTTGGGCTTGGATTGGTCATCTTCGGTTGGAACTTGCCGCACCACGCGCCCACGGCTCCGTGGTGGTTCTCGGGGGCATTTGTCGTCGTGGGCATCGTCGCGCTCGGCGGGGAACTCGTCCAGTATCCGGCAAAGCGTGCTCTCGGGTTGGTAGGCGATGTGCTGGATCGTGTGCGTGGAAAAACGGAGCCGACCCCGTGAAGCTCCAACGCACTGTCCAAACGGATGACTTCACGTTCGGGGAGTTTATCACGGACGACGGCGATGTCCTTTGCAAAACCATTGAGTTGCCGTGGAAAGACAACCAACACGGCATCTCATGTATCCCCGCAGGGCATTACACCGCGAAACGGCGCTTCTCGCCCAAGCACGGCTACGACCTGTTCGGCATTGAGAATGTGCCGGATCGGAGCGACATTGAGATTCACATTGGCAATTTCCCGAAGGACTCCCTCGGCTGCGTCCTCGTTGGCGCGACGACGGCGCTCAACCCGCCAATGGTCACACACTCGACCGAGACGTTCCGCGCTTTTATGAAACACTTTGACGGCGTAGACGAGTTTCCGTTGACCGTCACTGCTGCGCCACTCACCCAAGATGAGGTAGACCAATGACCCCGCAAGATCGCGCCGCCCCGTGGAACGCTGCCACGGAAGCGAACCCCTACAGCCGGAGCAACTTCGACGGCGACACGAACGGCCTCGACATCCCCGCCGATGGCTTGGCGTACCTCCGTGCGTTGGACGAAGGCTACAAACGTTTTATGGCGTACAACTGGAACCCCGCATTGCCCTACGATCAGTTGAACCCGGACGAGCAATACCACTCCGAAGCGCCAACGACTGCCCCAGCGGTTGAGCTTCCCCATCCGCTCGACCACGGCTCGCTCGGTCAGACGGCCATTCTCCCGCTCTCGAATGGGGAGTCGGTCCCGGTCAAGCGCGAAGTGTCGGGTGTCTCAACGACGATCCTCCCAACCGCGCACAACTCGGCGTTCCAGATTTTCGCGGTGGATGTCAAAACCCTGTTAGCCAAAGTCGAGCATTGGTTTGCGGGTGCGTTCCACCTCGCCAAGTGAACAAGGCTGAAGGCTACCTAGGCGCGGTCGCGCTGGCTCTCCTCCGGAAGGGTGGACTTGACGCACAGGGGCTCCATTAGATGAAGTAGCCAGTTTGGGGGTCACGGTTGGCCGTCTGTTCCTTGTAGGTCAGGCGACGGTTGCCGGAGGCCTGAATCAGTTTGACCATGCGGTCGGCATCGGTCAGGCCCCGGTTGTTGTACTTGAACTCGACTTCGGCGACGTAGCGGTGAAGATGCTTCCGGCTCACGCTGTGGTGCGTGCCGTGGACTTGGCGCTTTAAGCCCGCCCAGAACCCTTCAATCCGGTTCGTGGTCACCTGCTCGCCCTGCGGCGTGTAGCGGCTGTACTGCCCAACGGCGTGCTTCACCGTGCGGTGACTCGCGAACTGCTTGCCGACCGACTTGTAGAGGACAGACTCGTCGGTGTTGAGGTTGGCCGCCGTGCTCACCGTCTCGGCCAGCGCGTCCACCAATTTCTGCGCGTTCACTTCGCCCGTAATCACGCGAGCCTTCACGCGGCCATCGCGCTCGACACCACCGACGACCGGAGTTTTGCGCTTCAAGAAGTCGCGACGACGACCGCCCTTTACGCCAGCCGCGTGGTAGCGCGGGCCACCACCGATATACGTCTCGTCGTATTCCACCGTCTCACCGTTCGCGCCGAGTTTCGGCTCGTTCGCGTTTGCTGGTGCCATTGCGTAGCGGATACGGTGCATGAGGAACAGCGCCGACTTGTACGAGAGTCCCGTCTCGCCCTGAATCTGTAGCGCGCTCACGCCCTGCTTGGATGCCGCAGCGCGGTAGAACGCCAAGCACCAATGACGGAGGGCAATCGGCGAATCTTCCATCACCGTGCCAACGCGCACCGTGAATTGCTGCTTGCAGCCTTTGCAGCGCCACAGGAAGCGCGCATTGCGCGTGCCGTCTTTCGCCTTCATCTGCGACACATCGAGGTCGCCACAGCGCGGGCAATTCGGTTCATTGCCCCAACGCTGCGCTTCGAGGAATTCGACGGCGGCCAACTCGTTCGAGCACGCGAGTGGGATTTTGCGGTCGAGCGGCGAGGATTTGCGAGTGAGTTTCGGCATGAGAATATGATACTAGGCGCACACTTGTGCGTCAAGTGCCATTAATCTCTGGTGGGTTTTCCGCGTTTAAGGGCCTGCTTGACCGCGTCTTTCCAGTCGCCAGCGATCTTCAAGACCTCGGGGGGACGGCCTCGCTTGCCCCCTTTACCCGAAGATTTCCCGATATTACGTTTCTTCGCCGACTCGTTACGCGACACGGCTATGGTCTTTTTCTTCATAAGTGGATAGTATAGTGAGTGTTACCAGCGACACGCAATCCTACCGGGAGTTGAATGACAGCGACAGACGATATGCCGTGGGTTGAAAAGCATCCTTTCATCTCGTTTCCAACCGAACCGAGTCGTGATCTCATCCGTCCGATGTGGGCGCTGCTCGGAGAGTGTTCCTCGAAAATTGAGCACGTTTCCGGCACCCCACTCGACCAGCCTACGGCGGCGCGCCTGCTGTCGGTGTTCGTCGCCAAGGGCGTCCATGCGACAACGGCGATTGAAGGCAACACGCTCTCCGAAGAACAGGTCCTGAAGCGCGTGGACCAGCAAGAACTGAACTTGCCGCCGTCGCAACAATATCTCCAACAGGAAATTGATAACCTGCTGGCGGCGTGCAACAGCATTCCGACAAAAATCGTCGAAGGGCGTCAGCAATTCCGTTTGGTGCCCGATGATCTGCGCGAATTCAACCGCACGATCCTCGGCGGTCTTGATCTGCCCGACGGTGTGGTGCCGGGAGAATATCGCCAGTACGTGGTTGTGGTCGGCGACTACCGAGCACCCGACGCGATGCACGTCAACGAAATGGTGTCGCGGATGTGCCGATGGTTGAACGAAGGGCAATTTGCGGCCGAGTTTGGTCCGAAGTTTGTCAGCCCGATACTGCGCGCGATCATGGCGCACTTGTATATCGCCTGGATTCATCCGTTCGGCGATGGCAATGGGCGCACGGCTCGCGTTGTCGAACTGGATATCCTGTTGCGCGCTGGCGTCCCGTTGGTGTGCGCGCATTTGCTCAGCGATCACTACAATCGGACGCGCACGAATTATTACCGCGCATTGTCCGCAGCGCGTCAACATCCGCACCATTTTGTCGAGTACGCAATTCTCGGATTGCGCGATGCGCTCGTCGCCCAGATCAGCATGATCCGGAATCTCCAAGTGCAGACGATGTGGACGAATTACGTCCATTCGATTTTTCACACGGTCGATGACCATAGCGGCCAAGCGCGACGACGGCGCGAGGTCGCGCTCTGCTTGGCGAAGCAAGAAAAGCCCGTGCTTGCTGAGCAAATCACGCAGCTGTCGCCGAAACTTGCCGTGATGTATTCGCAGCGCACCGCACGTACACTGCAACGTGACTTGGTGGCCCTTCGCCGCCACAACCTCGTGGTCCACGCCCCCGACGGCATTAGGGCGAATCTTGAACTGGTGCACGCATTCCGGCCCTTCGCGGGAAAGGGGGCCAAGCCGGAATAGACCACAAGCGCCATCGGCCCACAGCGAGTTCTCGCCGGGGCCGATGGGTTGTTTGCTCTGGGCCATGCAGGGTGCCGGTGGGGCTATGGAGGTCGCCGCCGACGGGTTCAAATCCCGAATGGTCCACCATCCACCTTCAACTGCGAGACGATGATGCCGCCACCACGATAATGACGACGCAGCACCGCTAGGACTGTGGGCGGTTGAGCGCCCTAACGCTCCCGCCCGCAACTCTCTGCACTCGCCGCTGGAATGAGCCAACGGTGAGCGTGTAGAGATTACGAATGGCGCGCATTCCGCGCAACAACGCACGAGAAGAAGATGGCTCAGGTAACGTGCAGCAAGAAGGACGGCCCAGACCTCGATCATCGCATCGACGGCATCGGTGGTCCCGCCCAAGGCGGCGGTAATTGGTTCCGCGATCTTGACGCAGCAATCGCAGATATCGAGGCCGGGAGGTACGTGTTCTACACGAGTGTGAACGGCGTTCGCGCGAACGTGTTGGTCAAGCGGCATCCGGTGTCCGGTCGGAAGTACCTGACGACGTCGCCGGACGGCTACCAGCCAAACAATCTGTTGAAGCTTCCAGATTGCCCACGCTAGCGGCCTGACCCGTAATTCGGTCGATGGTGTCCAACGGAGTCGCGAACCCTTGCGGCTCCGTTGTCCATTTTAGGGCCTGCTGCGCGACGAATAGTTGGTTGAAGCGGTCGGTGCCGTCGCGCTCCGCGACGATGGCTCGCTCGATCCGACTCAATTCGTTCTCAACGAATCCCATTGCGGTATTCCTCTGCCGGGGGAGTGAAAAACACCCCAGCGGCCCCCCGAGAGCCGGAGGGGCGATGGAACTGCTAGCTTCCCAGCATGGCCGAAGAACAAGGCAGCGGGTGCGGTGGCTGCGGGTGCTTTCTCCTCGGCATGATCGTGATGCTGGTGCTGTGCTACATGGGCTTCCGTGGCCCGACCTCGTAGCCCCCGCCCACGACCGACCGCCCTGTGCGTCAAGTCCACCCTTCCGGCTATCTGGCCGAAGTTTGAGTGAGGCACAGTTGAGCGGAATCGCGCCGTGTGGCCGATAGACGGGCTGCTGGCTCTTGTCCCGAGCGAACGTTGCCGCTGCGTGCTTGACGGCTGTATCAGCGACAATGGATGATAGCCCCAACTCCCCACGCAAGCGGTGGTACGCTGCACGGTGAAGGGTGGCGCGGTTGAACGCCTGCGCCTCCACCCCCATTTCAGCCGCTCGCGTTGCTGCCATAGCGAAAGCGGTCATCCCGGCCCGAATCGTTGCGGCTTGCTCGACGGTTGGCAATAACTGGACCTGCGTAGTGATTTTCATTTTTCCGGGGAGACGGGAGAAGCGCGCAACGTGTACAGCGCGGTGGCGATATGGAACAGGATTGTATCGCATTCGTACTGCGAAATCTTAGAGAACTTTCCAAGCGGGTCGTCGCTCCGAAGTGATGCGCCTCGTTGAGTCTGAACATTCCGCCAAGCGAAGATCAAAGATCGTAATGGGTTGGGCAATTCTTCGACCGCGTCAGCATCCAAGTGCTCGTATGGAAGAATCGCCTCACGCATAGCAGCGTCGTCGGGCATCCACCAGCCGAGTTGCTTGTAGGCTTCGTGATGATCGTTTTCTTTCATTGGCGGCGGCTCCTGCTCTGTGGGTTGGGCGACCGACGAAATAGCACCGCGCAATTTTCGGGCGAGTGCTGCGCGACCTTCGAGCACATCACCTTCTGGCGCGTCACGCTCAATCTGCGCGGCGGCTTGTTCAAGTAGTTCGGCAATTTCTCTAGTCATCGTGTTTGCTGGCGTGGCGACCGCTGGAGAAGCGGACAACGCGGCGCGCAAATCTTCGAGAGCAGTTTCGTCGAGCAATTCACTCAGCATGCCGCGACCCGAACGCAGCATCGTTGAGCGCACCGGAATGTTGGCAACGTCCTGCTGTTCTGTTCTCGGGGCGACGGCCCCAGCAAGGATGCGTTCAATTTCTCCTGCAACAATTTCACAGCGCACTCGCGTTTGATCTTCCTTCGTAGCGGGGAAGCGTTCGCCAATCTCAAGGAGCAATTTCGCCGCGATACGCGCTTCCCTGCTTAACGCATTTTCTTGCGGGGCGACGGCCCCAAGAGCGGCGCGAGCGAGTAGAGATTCGCCAAGATTCTTTCCCGTCAGTGGTGCCCAGTGCGTGAAGGTGATTGGAGTCTCCTCGCTCGCATCGTGCGGGTAGCCGTTGCTGAGGTAGAATCCTTCCTCGCCGGGATTGTCCCACCAATGCACGATGGCCGTGTAGTCTTGCTGCACCCCGCCACACGTTCCAAAGTCGCCGCGCCCAACGTTCGAGACGAGGATGTGCTCGCCAGTCTTGGGCGCGCTCTCTGCTAGCTGCCAGTTCATATCGTGATCCTCATACCGAGAAGCCGCGCCATCGCTTCGTTGTGCCGCGCTTGCTCCGCCCACTCCTCTTGCTGCGTCAGTTTGCGCGGGGCGAGTTCAGCCAATTCTCGCGCCATCTGCTCAACGTCAGTTCTGAAAGTCAGTTCGCGGCTCGGTGTCTCGGGGGCGGTCATCGGGCGACCTTCGTCGTATCGGGACGACTAATTGTTGTGAGAAAGTGGCCAGACGATTCACTGCGGAGTGGCGAGTAGAACAGCGGCTTGTGGTATCGAATTACGACCTCGGTTCCGTGCTCCATAGCGGATTGCACCAAGGCGCGTAGAGAGTCGCTTTCGATGGTGAAGTCAAATGGAACCGTGCCGAACGATCCGCTGCCCGCATTCAAGCCGCCACGGATCAATTGCGCCTCCCACGTCTTGCGAAGGTAGCCCTGCTGACTCAGCTTGACGATTTGACCAATCTTTTGTCCGTCGCCGGGACTGCCGCCGCTCCCGACAAAAAGGGTCAGTAGAATACCGAGAATAACCACGACGATCAGCCATTCAATCAACGTAAATCCTGCGCGATTTTTCATTTTCCGTTTCCGTTCGGGGGCGGGCGTCGGGACTGAGGGGGTCACGGTTTTTCCGGTGTGCGAAATGGCGCGAAGTTGAAGCCGCTGCCATCCGAGTAAGGTTTCACTTTCAAGAGTTTGCCAAGCGCCTCTGTATTCTCGCGGTGCTTGTCAATGCTGCGGCAACACGAACACCCCTCGGAGGCCATGTAGTCGGCCACCAAGCGGCGGACTTCATCAAGCGGCACAACCCGTTTAGCGCCCATCGGTATTCTCCGTAGGTGCTCCGGTCGCTGGCGAGGAGGACAACAAAACGTCTGCCACTTGGCGAATGTCGTTGGTGTAGCGTCCATCGCGGGGGAGTTCGATGATCGCAACGCAGCGTGTGTGCTTGCCGCTCGCATCCTCCATGGGATACTCAAAGTCGAGCGCGACAAACTTCTTGCCCAACGCATCGAGCCTTTGTGTATCGCTTGATTCGCTGGGGGCGGCGGCAAGCTGGGCTGTGCGTGTGATGATGCACGGCACGGCGAGGTGCCTATCCTTCTCCTCAAACGCTTCGTGCGCTATGCAATCATCCTGCGTCGGGTGGATCATCACGGCGTAGATTTGCTTGTTGAAATCGGCTCCGGTGAAATTCCACTCTGGCGTCCACCCGCGAATTGTTTCCGGTGTCGTCGGCGCGGTCCCTGTGGGGACCGACGGACTAAGAGACTTGCGTACAAGTGCAATGTTCGCATCCATTTCGTTCATCGCGTCCATGCGATTCCAATTACTCACGCCGCTAATGCTGAGCGACGCAACTCCACTTCGCGCAGCGCTGACAATTTTGTCAAACGCTTTTTGTACTTCGGGGGCGTCCCGCACCGCAGACGGGGAGGTTCCAAGATTTTCGCTCATCGCTTGGCCCTCTGGTACATCTGTGAACTCGGCGCAGCTTCTAAGCCGAGCGGGGCGAGAATCTTCGGGCCGGGGTCCCGCTTCCCGCTCAATACGTCACTGAGGTAAGCCGGGGTGTAGCCGCACTGTTTGGCGTAAGCCGATTGGGAGCCCGCTTCGTCGCACGCTTCCCGGAGGAGGGCGAGGACGGTTTGCCGAGAGAGCATCTTGGCGCGCTTGGCGTATTTCACCAAGGCCCGATCACCGACACGTTGAATAGTCATACCAGCATATTAAGCGTACTTAGCGGAAAGTCAATAGCCCCGCGATTCTCGCCATACGCGCTCGGTTTCTTCGCAAACCTCAGTCACGTTGAAATCCGAGTAGAGGCGCACAAACTCGCCTCGGTGCTCGTCATAGAGCGCGTGGCAACCGCCGCGTAGGATGCCGTATCCTCCCGGCAATTCTGGTTTGAGATAGTGTGGTCCGCACAAAGGCCCGATTTGATCGGCGTTTGCTCGACGCCCCGCGCCAGCCCCTTCCCGTCCGATATGCGCGTTCTGACTGAAGCCCGTCACGCCACAGGCCGCACAGGGCAATCCCTTCACAAACTCGACGCGCTCCGCACTCCCGAAGCATCTGGCAAACTCGTCTTTCTTGCGAGCGACATTCTTGGTTTTTGGTCGGCTGCGGCGCAGGGGACGGGAGCCGCGAGACAGCGCAGATTTTCGCTTCACAGGACGCTGTGACTGAGCGTTTGGCGGATTAACGCGAAGGTCGAGGGGACGCAGAAGTTCTTTGGCTCCACGCGGAGGATGCGCCAGCCCAACGCACAGGCGGCGTTGCCCTTCTCTTGGTCTCGCGCTATTCCGGCTCCCCTGCCGTGCGCCCCTCGCGTCCAAATCCCCCCGTCGATTTCTAACGCGACCTTCCAGTCTACCCACGCCCAGTCCAGTCGCCACTTGCGGGAGGGGTGGAAGCGGTGCTCAGGGATAGGTGTGGGCAAGCCGTGGACCGCGCACAGCCGCACAAACAAGTCCGCT
>Ga0247663_1000121_pt1 | contig 17926 bp, 26 predicted proteins | sample CNK04_metaG_FD_190128 | JGI IMG/M metagenome (GOLD analysis project Ga0247663, IMG submission 190128) | Soil microbial communities from Purdue University Martell Research Forest, Indiana, United States - CNK04 | ecosystem: Environmental > Terrestrial > Soil > Temperate forest > Bulk soil... | reverse complement strand
GCTCAGCAAGCGTGGCTTCAATGAGAAGCCGTTCATGGTCTCGCGCTGGTGGCTGGTGTCGAACGACCCCTACGGCCGCTCGCCGTGCATGGATGCGCTCGGAGACAACAAGCAGATCCAGACCGAGACGATGCGCAAGGCGGAGTTCCTGGAGAAGGGCGTGCGCCCGCCCATGACCGCCGACCCGTCGATGAAGAACGAGCCCGCCTCGATCATGCCGGGCATGGTCACCTTCGTGAACACCGCCAACGGCAGCGCCGGATTCAAGCCGGCCTTCGAAGTGCAGGCCCAGTGGCTCCAGTTCATGACCGCCGACATCAAGGACGTGCAGCTGCGCATCCAGGAGTGCCTGTACGTCCCGCAATTCATGGCGATCACCCAGATGCAGGGCGTCCAGCCGCGCAATGAGCTCGAGCTGACCAAGCGCGACCTCGAGCGCCTGCAGGTGCTCGGCCCGGTGATTACCAATTTCGAGAACGAAGTCGGCCCGATGATCCAGCGCACGGTCGGCATCATGCAGCGCCGCGGCCTGGTCAAGCCGATCCCGGCCGGCCTGCAGCGCGTGCCGCTGAAGATCAATTATATGTCTTTGATGAGACTGGCCCAGCGCGCCGCCGAGTCGATCGCCATGAAGGACGGCTTCGTCACCCTGGGCGAGCTGTCGGCCGCCGCCAAGACCGCCGGCCTGCCCGATCCTCTTCGGGTCGTGAACCTCGACAAGTCGGCCAAGCACTACCTCTACCTGAATTCCTACCCGATCGACTGCGTCTACTCCGACGACGAAGTGAAGCAGCACGACCAGATCAGGGCACAGGAGATCGAGCGCGCCAAACAGGAGGCCGCCGCTTCGAACCTGTCGAAACCCGCGGTCGACGCTGCCAAGGTGCTATCCCAGACTGAAGTAAACGGGGGCAGTTATCTCAGCTCTCTTCTCAGCGGGAATGTTACGCCGAGCTAATTTGGTGGAGATACACCGTTGTAGGTGGTATCATTCATCTATGAAATTGGACATTGGCTCGCGCGTCGGGCGTCTTCTGATCACGGGACCGACGATCACTGTCGATGGGAAAAGGAGCCTTTCTCCTGTGGTCTGCGATTGTGGCGCCGTTCTGCAGGTGCGTCGCGACGCACTACGAAGCGGCCGTACTACATCGTGCGGCTGTAGGCGTCGCGAGGAGTTTATCCGGCGCAGCACCAAGCATGGTCACTCTGGTCGGACTGCGTCGACCCCAGAGTACAGGGCTTGGGCGAGCATGATCCAGCGGTGCACCAATCGCCAGAGCAAGGCGTTCGAATGGTACGGCGCACGCGGCATTTCAGTGTGTGAACGATGGAAAGATTTCCCGTCGTTCTTGGCCGACATGGGATCGAGGCCACCGGGAACATCAATAGAGCGGATCGAAAACGAGGGAAACTACGAGCCGGGAAATTGTAAGTGGGCCACCCGCGAAGAGCAGATGAGGAATACGCGCCGGAATGGCAATGTCGTCTTCAATGGCAAGACCATGTGTGCCACAGATGCGGCGCGGGCTCTAGGCATCCCTCCGGGGCGGATTTTCTGGCGTGTTCATAAGCACGGCGTTTCTCATCAGGAAGCATTCGACGCCATCCGGAGCGCCTGACATGGCCAACCCGCTCCACGACAACCCGCGATCGCCGAAGAAGAAATTCGATCCGGAAGGCGACGACTACGACTACGAGACCGCGAAGGACGCCGGACTCGAGCCCAAGCCAGTACCAGACGACGACGTCCCCCATTGGCCATCCCGGGATCCGCGTTCCGGCATGCTGCTGAAAGGCCGCAAGCACAAAACCTTCGACCATGGCGTCGAGGAGGACGAAAAGCTCGGCTACAAGCTCAGCAAGAAGGGCGACCGGTACTACACGCTCAAGGACGACGAATGAGTTAGAGGGGGCCCTTCGGTCTAGGCCGGAGGGTTTTCCAGGGCCCGGACCCCGTGCGCCGGGCCTGTTTCTTTTCAGCGATGCGTCGATGGCAGCGCTGGCAGGTGTCCCGCCAGACAGGTGATCATGTCGTAGGCGAAGTAGACCAGGAAGATCAGCGCCAGGCACCAGAGCACGATCTTGATGATGCGGATGACGGCGTTGGCGATCGCACCGAGCGGTCCCAACTGGGCGAGCACAAGGGGCAGCACGACCAGGATGATGGCGATGCACCCGCCGATCAGGATAAGCCAGACCAGCAGGGCCACGATCCAGGCACCGGTGAAGCACATTAGGGCGGTTCCTCCGGGCCGAGTGGCCCGGACCTGTAACGCGAATCAGACCTTGGGGTTCTCGCGCTTTTTCTTCCACTCTTCGTAAGTGGGCAGCTGCAGCCTCGGCGCGTCGCCGCCGCGCCTCCACGGGCTTGCGGCGTCTCGTTCCTTGGCCTTCTTGAGATCAAAGGATTTGGCCAGCGCCAGCGGCGCAACAGGGGGAGGCGGTTCCGGCTCCTCGTCAGGCATGTCGCGCTTCACACCGCCCGGATCTTTGACGACCACGGGCACGGTAGGCATCAATAGGCGGCGGCGGTTCATTCGACCCTGGTGACTTCCTTGGCGACCCACGCCCGCAAGTCGTCTTTGCAATAGCGGACGATCTTCTGTTTCAGCCGGAGATAGGGCGGCCCACCGCCAGCGTTGCCATTCGACGCCCACTTCTCGAGCGTCCGGGGCGAGATCGGTACGCCGAGCGTCGCCAGAAAGCGCGCGGCACCCTTGCGTGACAGCCAGTCCGACTCTCTGGTTTCGGCCATAAAACCTCGCTGTGGTTTCCCAAGTATGCCAGACGAGTGGTAATCCCGCCACTACATCTAGGGAAATGGGGACGGTTGGGGCGAGTATGCGGCGGTGCCCTCCACACTGACAGAGCAAGAAGTCTGGGACGTGATCACGACCAATCTTCGTGACGCGGCCGAAAACTGTGAGTTGCTGGCGAATCTGCCGGCTAAGGGCCCAACCTACATCAAATTGCGCGAGAACCTGCAGCTGATCGAAGGTGGCTGCCGGCAGATCGTCGAATTCCGCCGCGACATGCGCTACGACCTTCTGGGCATGCGGGCCCGCGATTGCCATCAGCGCGCCGGCGACTGGCTGCGCAGCGTGTCCGCACCGATCCTGTTCTTCAAGCTCGCCACCGCTCTGCGCAAGATCCGTCACGACATGGAGCGCCTGCGCAACGCGCGCACTGGTCGCCGTGGGCCGATCCTGCCGGCTGTCGGTCGCGGCAAGCATCGCGAGACGCGCCCGGTCTACATCCGTCGCCCGTCCGGTCTCGTGATGCCGGCGTAATGGCAGATGAACCCGTCTATGACCGCCCCGAGCTGGTGCCGCAGTTTCAATCCGCCGTCGACGCGGATGAAGCTCAGCGCCGCGAGGACATCCGCAAGAATCAGGAGCTTGAAAACAAGCGCTGGCTCAAGCGGGCTCTCGCCCACGCCGCCGGTCGCCGCATCCTGTGGGGCATTCTCCAAGAGTCGGGGGCATTCCAGCAGCGCTTCGGCTTCGGTCCGAACGGGCATCCCAATCCCGAGGCCAACTGGTACTACGCGGGCTCGCGCGACTTCGGCCTGCAGCTCTACCACTCCTGGATGGCGCTCGATCCCGAGGGGATCGTCTCGCTGCTCCGTGAATTCCATCCTCACTTCCCGAGGCCCAAGTAATGGCTGACGAGCAGCCTGTCGCGCCGCCCGCGACACCAGCGCCTGAGCCCGCTCCGGCGGCTCCTGCTCCTGCGCCGGTTGTCGACCCTGCTCCTGCTGCGCCAGAGCCTCCGGCCACACCGGAACCTGCGCCTGCGGCCCCTGAGCCGCCTGTTGCGGCAGCTGCCGAACCGGCCGCGCCCGCACGCGAGCCGAGCCTGCTTGAGGCCGCTCAGCCGCCGCCGACCGAGCCCGCAAAGGCGCCGGACCCCGCGAAGCCTGCGGAGCCGCCCGTCGCCGACCCGGCAAAGAAGCCGGATGCACCGGAGCCCGAAAAGCCCGTAGAGGCACCCAAGGAAGGCGAGCAGCCGAAGACCGAAGAGGTCGTCGCCGAGCCGCCGCCGGTTCCACCGGTCGAGTACAAATACGAGCTCCCGCCGTCGCTCACGATGGACGACGCCCAGCGCGGAGAATTCCACGGGGCGCTCGACAAGTATCGCGCCAACCCGGCCGACCCCAGCCCGCTGCTCGAGCAGGGCGTGAAGATGATGCAGGCCTACGACCAGGTCGTGTCACAGCGCCAGGTCGATGCGTGGCATGGCACCCTGAAGGGCTGGCGTGACGAAGTGCTGGCCGATCCCGTGCTCGGCGGTGCCGGCCACCAAACGGCGATGTCGAAGATCGCCCTGGTACGAAACCACTTCATGTCCGACCACGCTCCCGGCACGCCAGAATTCGCCGCGGACACGGCGGCGTTCAACCACATGCTCGATTCGACGGGCGTCGGAAACCATCCGGTGATGCTGCGCTTCCTGCATCGGATGCTGCCCTACGTGAACGAGCCGCCCATGCCCTCGCACGGCGACAATCCCAAGCCGCCCGCAGAGAAGGGCACTGGCGGCAACCCACTGCACGACAATCCGAGATCTCGGCAGTTAAATGGCGGCGGCCGATGACCGCGCTAGTCCTCTCGCCTAGCATCTCGCTGATGGAAGTATCGCTCCCGATCCGGCGATTCGGGCGCGAACTCGCCATGCACCTTGAGTTTCTTTTCGTACTGGCCGCGAGCGTCCGCGGCTTCTTCCGCCGTATCGAAGAAGCCGACGTCATACATCGTGCGGCGGAAGTTGATGCGCGCACGCCATTTGCCGCGCTGGCGATCGAACGACACGCCAATAAAACCGGAAGTGTTATTTCGTTGCTGGGCCTTGTTCGAGCCATTCTGGCTATGATCGGCGAGACGAAGATTTTCCCAGCGGGCATCGTCTCGTTTACCATTGCGATGGTCGACGATGCCCTTCGGCCACTCGCCCGTCATCAGGAGCCACGCAATGCGGGCGGCCTTGGTGGGCAGCTTTCGACGAATTTCGATGTAGAGATAGCCCGTTTTGGCGCGCGTGCCAGCGGGCTTTCCGGCGTATCGCGTGTTCCATTTGCGCGGGTAGTCGGATCGGTAGCGCCAGGTGAAAGCGCCAGTCTTGGGGTCGTAGCTCAGCATCTGCCGAACTTCGTCCGCAGTAAAATCTTCTCGTTCAATCTTCTTCATCGGGGAAGCCAATTCGCCGTGGTGGAACACGGAAAAGATGGCAGCCACCCCGGTAAGAGTCAATAAAAGGAGGCTAAATTGGCGACAGGTTCGTGGCCCACCATGCCGGACGTTCTTTCCCGCATCGATTCCGCGGGAAAACAAATGTATATCGCCGAGATGCTGTCGCAGGCGATCGTGACGGCCCAGGACATGCCCTACAAGCAGGGCACCGAGATCTTCGGCCACACGTATGCCTATCGGACCTCGATCCCGGCAGGCAACTGGCGCCAGCTCAACCAGGGTGTCGGCTACTCCAAGTCGACGACTGGCAAGGCGAGCGTCGGCATGGCGAGCCTCGAGGGCTACAGCCAGGTCGACCGGATGCTGGCGGAAGCCAACCCGGACGGCATCGACGCTTTCCGCACGTCGGAGGAAGTGTCCTTCATCGAAGGCTTCGGCCAGACCTGGGAAGAGACCTTGTGGTATGGCAACACCAATGCCAACCCGGCCGAATTCATCGGCCTGTCGATCTACTACAACACCGGCGATCAGTCTCTCGCGCAGAACGCGCAGAATGTGATCGACGGCCTCGGCACCGGTTCCGACAACGCCTCGATGTGGCTGGTCGGCTGGGGCGAGCGCTCCTGCTACGGTGCCTACCCGCGCGGCTCCAAGGCGGGTCTAGTGTCGGAGGACAAGGCGGATACCGTGCCGGCCTACGACAATCTCGGCAACCGCTACGAGGCGTTTACTACCTGGTTCCGACAGCAGGGCACGATCGCCGTCGAAGACTGGCGCGAGGTGGTGCGCATCGCCAACCTTGACGTGACAGCCAGCGGCCTGGCCGGTCCCGATGCAGCCGACCTGTTCCTGCTGATGAGCCAGGCGATCATGCTGCCGCCCGCCGCCGGCCAAGGCCTGAGCGGCATCAGCATGACCGATGCGCCGAACAACGCGACGCCAAGCACGCGCTACGTTTGGTACATGAACCGCACCTTGGCGTTCTGGCTCACGGCGCAGAGCATCCGTGATCGCAACGTCCTGCTCGATCCGGACGCTTCGGCCGGCCGCCCGTGGACTTCATGGCGTGGCCTGCCGATCAAGATCTCGGATCGCTTGCTTCAGACCGAAGAGGCTGTGACGGGCTTCTAGGCCCGTCACTTCCACAGACCAGTCCCTCAAGGAGAAGGAACAGACACATGCTAGTCGACAGCAAGGTTGGCTTCGTCATCGCGGGTTCCCCGCTGTCGCTGGTGGCGGCCGCGGGCGACGACATCGCGACCGATCCCTATGACTTTCTCGGCGATGGTCCGGGCACCGAAGTCCGGAACATTCACGGCAATGCCACGCTGCCGGGCCAGCCGGATGCCATGGCGGTCGGGCCGCAGCGCCCGGAGATGGTTGTTGCCATCGGCACCGCGGCGACCAACGGCACCAGCACGCCGAGCTTGACGGTGCAGTTCCAGGTCGCGCCCGATGACGGCAGCGGCAATCCCGGCACCTATGTCACGATTTGGCAGTCCGACGCCTACCTCATTGCGAGGCTGACGGCCGGCGCCATCATCGCCCGCATCCCGTGGACGCCGCCGGTGCCGGTCAACCTGCGGCCGCGCTTCGCCCGCCTCAACTTCGCGATCCCGGCGGGCACCGCCTTCGGTGCCGGCACGATCGCCTACGCCCAGGTCACCACGGTGCGCGACGATCCGTACAATTTTCAGGCTTCGAAAAACTACTCAGTCAGTGGCGTCAACGGGTAGTCGTGTTCTTGCCGCTCTTGCAGCCACTCGGTCTGATCTTTCCAAGATTTGCTGAGATTGCAGGAGCGGCAAAGTAGCTGGAGATTAGAAAGCTCATGTCGTCCGCCCTTAGAAAGAGGAACCTTATGGTCGATGTGCATCGGCCCTTCGGTCGCGCCACAAACGGCGCAGCATCCTCTCGCGCGGACTTCTCGCAACTGTGCGGCGGTAACCTTGTCGCCCGCCGCGACGTATCTGCGGCGATTGTGGGTGTTCGCAAGGAAGACAATTCTGAGCTTCTCGATGTTCGCCTTCCGGTATCTCTGGACGCGCGCTTTGTACCGCTCGGCATTGGCCTTGCGCCATTTTTGGCTGAGCTTGCGGGCTTTTTCTTTTGCGCCGGGTTTTTCTCGGCGGCGGCGCCCAAGTTCACGAAAATGGTCTGGGTTCTCCTTGCGCGCCTGCTTGAGTTTCTGACTGCGTTTGGCGGCATTGCGCTTTTGGTATTCTTGCGAATACGCGCGTTTTTCCGCCCTGTGCTCGTCGTTCCATTTGCGCTGCCGTTCACGATAGCGATCTGCATTGGCTCGCTGCCATTTGAGAGCGCGCTTGCGATTGTTGGCTACATAATCGGCGTTCTTCTTGTCGCGCTCGTAGCGTCGCTTATCGCCTATCGCCACGCAGGCCATGCAGGCGTTGTTGATCACTCGACGTTCCGAAATGTGTCCGTGTTTGCACGGTGTTTCGCTAAAGTAGCGGCTCAGGCCCTCGGTCTTTGCTGCCTCGCGAGAGATCACCTTCATGCGTCGATTATACCGACGTTCACCCGAAACTACACCGTAGGAGTTTCATAGATGGCACGCCTGTCCAAAGCTGAGATCGAGCAGCGCGAGCGCGAGCGCCAGCACGACATCCAGGAGAGTGCCAAGGCGATGGTGCAGGACATGATGCCTGCCATCATCGCCGGCCTCACCACGAAACTCGCGGATGCCCGGGCTGCTGCGGGCACCGAGGTCGCCGCCGAGTCCGAATCGGCCAGGTCGGACCGCAGCCTGGTCGAGGCGCTGGGCGTCTCGATCGTCAAGGCGGCGGATCCCAAGAACCGCCATCAGGTGGTCGATCCCGCGCTCCTGGCGTCTCGCCGTGCCGCGCACCAGGAGATGGTCGATCTGCTGATCAAGTTCCGCGCCGAGGGCATCGTGCCGCGCTACAAGCTCAAGGCGAAGTCCTTCCTGGGCAACATCAAGACCGATCCTCAGTTCCAGCATCCCGGAACCAAGGCGATCATGACCCAGATGGTCGACTATCCAAAGCCGCCGAACGCGGCGATGGAACCGGTCGACGAGTCCGCCAAGCAGGTGTACGCGGCCTATCGCCGTTCTCACGCCACGCTGGCCGGCGACGAACGCCAGCTGCCGAAGCTGCCCTGGCTGGGCAAGGCCCCGTGGATCTTCGGCAAAGAGGGCATCGTGAAGGGCAACACCGTCGAGGAGGCGCCGGAGCGCGTCGCCGATCCCAACGCGATCTTCCCCGACATGCGGGTCTTCGGTTCGAGCGAGGTGCCCAAGAAAGAGGTGCGCGTTCTCGGCACCGAGGCACCGCCTGTCGTCATCAACGAAGGAATGCCCAAATAGATGGGTGTCAGGGCTCCCCGCGACGTAGGGGCATCGGGGCGTTCCCCCTATGCGCCCGCTGACCAGGCCAATGGCGTGGTGCAGGGCACCTTCTCTGATGAGCAGGTGTCCGCGCCATTTCCATTCTGTGGCTGGTTCAACGTCTCGTTGTGGGCGAGCTACAGCACCGGCCTGACGACGACGGCTGGTTCGCTCACGGCAGTGGCCGGCACGGTCGGCTCGATCGCCAAGGGCAACAGCATCAAGGCGACCAACGTGCCGCCGGGCACCACGATTCAGGGTGTGTCGGGCTCCAACCTGACGCTCTACATTCCGCCGATCACGATTTCCGGCAAGACCAAGGTCGGCCTGGCGAAGATCACCAATCTCGATTCCACGATCGGCCTGGTCGGCGCGACGGTGACGGGGCCCGGTGTGCCGTCTGGCACAACCGTGGTTTCGGTCGACACGGCGGCCGTCGTTCCCAACGGCACCGCCGACCCGATCCTCGGCACGATCACGATCTCCAATACGATCACCGAAACCACCGACGACGACACGCCGTCGCCCTTCGTGTTCGTGCGCAACGGAAATGCCATCACGACCACCGGCGCCGATGCCAATGCGGTGTTCGTCGGCAACGAGCTCACCTTCACTGGAACGGTCCAGCTCGAGCGCAGCTTCGATGGCGGCTCGACGTGGATCCCATGCTACGCCTGGCAGGGCGGATCGCAGCTCAAGTGGACAGCCGCTATGTCCACCGAGTTCCTGGAGCCGGAAAAGGGCGTGCTCTACCGGTTGAATTGCATCGCCTACACGTCGGGCACGATAAACTATCGGATCAGCACTACAGCCCAGGCGGCGGGTACGTCGTCGGGTCCATTGTAAGGAGAAGATCATGGACGCTTCCGTCCCCGGCGCACTGAATGTTGCGGCTGACGAGCTGACCGGCGACATGATCGTCAGTCTGGACACTGCCGGGCCCAGGAGTGCTCAGACGACCCTCGAAAATATGGCGCAGTTCTTCGCCTCCGAGGACTCGGGCAACGTCGTCAACACCAACATCACCACGGCGGGTGCTGGTGCCCTGACGGCTGCGGCGCTCACTGGTGGCCTTATCACCCGCACTGGTCCAACGGGGGCCTACACGGACACCACCGCGACTGCTGCTCAACTGTTGGCTGCGCTCGGTGCCGATACGCCCGTTGGCTCCTCGCGGCTCGTCTACATCAAGAACACGGTCGCCTTCGCCGAGACCCTGGCCGCGGGCTCTGGTGTCACCCTGTCGGGCCAGACGATCATCCCGCCCAACTCGGTGGGCATATTCCTGCTGACCTACAGCGCCGCTACGCCTGCGTTCACCTTGCGGGGCATTGAAGTCGGACCGCTCACCACCTCGGCGCTGATTGCCTCAACGGCGTTGACCACGGTCGGCGCCGGCACAGTCACGGGAGCAGGCGTCGCAGGCGGACTGACGACTCGCTCTGGCGCGCAAAGCAACACCGCCTTCACCGACACCACCGACACCGCCGACAACATCATCGCGGCGATGCCGAACGCCAACATCGGGCAGAGCTTCATCTGGCGCTACCGGAACAACACCGATGCCACGGCAACGATCGCCGGCGGTTCAGGCGTGACGGTGTCCGGCATCGCAACCGCGCCGCCCAACACCACGGTCGAATTCCTGGTCACCTACACGGCGGCCTCGACCATGACCGCGGTCGGCATCTCGCGCACGGTGCCCAGCACCACCAGCGGCACTGTGGTCATGAACGGGGCTACTCCGGTGACGGTGACCAACAGCATCGTGACGGCAAATTCGGCCATCATCCTGACGCTCAAGACGGTCGGGGGCACTGTCAGCCCGACGCGGCCCAACGTGCTCACCATCACGCCAGGCACCGGCTTCACGGTCGGCGGCGTCGCCCTGGACACCTCGACGTACAACTATCTTATTTTGGGATAGGGACCCTCGTGTACCCCTTATGATACCGGAGATCTCCTCTCGCGACTGCACCCATGGCACCTCTGTTGAGGTTTCGCTCTTTGCAGAATTGCGAAAGATTTATGCCTTCGATACGGAGGCCATCGGGGTCGATGACCGCGAACGGCCTTTGCTTGGCTTTTCGCACGCGGTCCCTTTGCCATTCCGGGATTGTGGTGCCCGCTCTCCCGGAGCGACCCTTGCGGGCCATGTCCGCCATATTCTCCGCCTGAGTTCCCAGAAACAGGTGGTCCGGGCGAACGCACCGGGGGGTATCGCAGCGATGGCAAACAAAAAGTCCTGCAGGAATGGGGCCGTAGGTTTGAGCATAGCAGTAGCGATGCGCCAACTGATATTGGCCCTTCCATCGAAAGCATCCATAACCAAAGCGATCTCGGCGATTTACGCAGCCGGTCCACTCCCAGCAATCATCCGATTTGTTCACGCGCGCCCAAAAATGCGGATAGATCACGATGTCCATGGGTCGATGTACTACAACGCTTGTTAACTGACGGTCAACTAGGAGTCATCTGCCATGAAGAAGTTTCGTTACTGCATTGCGGCGCTGAGCGCCCTCCTGACTGCGGGCGTCGTCTACGCCCAGACCACGGTCCCCTATGTGACGTCGCTCGGAAGCGGCGACATCATGCAGGTGATCAAGAATGCCCAGGTCACGGCGGGCAATCAGTACGCCACACTCACGCAACTCCGAGCTTGGATGTTTGGGGGATCGAGTGCCCACAGTGGAACGCCCGCCTTGACATCGTGTGGCACTGGATCGCCGGCCATCGTTGGTACCGATTATGCCATGACGGTCACTCAGGGTACGTCGGCGACTGGCTGTACCGTCACCTTTTCGACGGCTTTTGCTTCGGCGCCGACATGCGTCGCGGTGAACGAGACCGCGCCGGCCACATCGACGCCTGCCTACACGGTGAGCGCTTCCGCCATCACTTTGGTGACGGCCAGCACCAGCGGTGAAATCTGGCAGATCATCTGCGTGGCTAAGGCTGGCGGCTAGATGCCTCCGGTCAGCCAAGCGCAGAGGCGCTGGGCTTGGGCCAACAAAGACAAGCCCGGCGCCGAAGGAAAGGCGGCAGCAGAATTTGCGGCGGCCGATAAGGGAGGTAAACTCCCAGAGAAGAAGAAAAAGGCCAACCCACTTCATGACCACCCGCGAAGCCCTGACCGCTGAGAGACTTCGGTACGTTCTGGACTATGATCCGGAGACCGGCATTTTTACTTGGCGTGTCCAGCTTGCCGGACGACGGAAAATCGGGTCTGTGGCGGGGCACGCCAACAAGACGATCGGCTACCGAATCATTCGCATAGACAATCAGCAGTACTATGCCCATCGGCTTGCTGGTCGCTGGCCGGTCGCAGAAGTAGATCACCAGAATCTTGATAGAGGAGACAATCGCTGGGGCAATTTGCGAGAGGCGGACCGTGCGCAAAACTGCGCAAATGTCGGCCTTCTTTCGACCAATAGTTCGGGCGTCAAAGGCGTCTATTGGGACGCGGCTAGAGAACGATGGGCAGCGGAAATACACAGTCGTGGCGTCAGGTATATGCTCGGTCGGTTCGCATCATTTTCTGAAGCGGCTGCGGCTCGGGCGCACGCTGAAATTAGTCTTCATGCTGATTTCAGGAGGGCCGCATGAAATTGCCCGCTCTCATTCCCGTCAAAAGTTCAAACATCCAAGCCTTGGGATGGAGCGATAAGACGGGATTAGTTGTGCGATTTGCCGGAGGAAGCACGTATCTATATGCCGAGGCACCCAAGAGCGTATTCGACGAACTTGTGCAGGCCGATTCGGTGGGCAAGGCGTTCGGTGCCAAGGTGAAGGGTGTATTCGTTCACAAGCAGGTTCACGATGCCGAGCCCCACAATCGCTGACGTCGCCAGCAGGAGCACGAAGATGGCCAACGACGAGAAGCCGACCAAGCGGACGAGCCCGCTGCATGACAATCCGCGGTCGCGCGAGAAGGTGACGGAGACGAAGAAGGTCACCGAGCGCGAGTCCGAACCGGAGGAGAAGAAAGAGCCTGAGCCTGCGCCGAATGGGGACGCCGAGCCGCGCAACGAAAAGGGCCAGACCCAGGGCGAGGAGCGCGAAGACGTGAGCGACAAGTCGCCCACCGGAGAAGGCGCCGAAGCGCCGGCCGGCTCGCCGGATGCCGCCATGAAGGACAAGTTCCTGGAAGGCATGAAGATGATCCAGAAGCGCCATGAGACCGAGCGCATGGAGCATCACGGCCAGATGCGCGAGGCGCACCGCGCGATGGGCAAGCGCCACAACAAGGAGATCGCCGACCACTTCGCCCTCCACTTTGGCGAAGGCGGTGGCGACGACGAGCCCGAGAAGAAGCCGAAGGAAAAGGCGGAGTAGACCATGGCGTCGATGGAAATGAGCGACGAGGAGAAGCTGGACCAGATCATGCCGATGGCGATGCCGGCGCGGCCGGATTTCCCGCCGAGCCTGTGCATCGCCCTCACCGAGCGCGAGCTTGGCAAGCTCGGCTGCGATCCCACGCGCTTCAAGAACGGCGACCTGGTGCACCTCATGCAATGTTTTGCCCGTGTGACCAATGTGAGCCACAACGACGGCGAGATGGGAAAAACCTGCCGGATAGAGCTGCAGATCGAAAACCTCGAGATTGAAAACGAATCGGTTGAGGACGAAGAAGAGACGGAGGGCCGCAGCCCTCTGCACGACCACAAGCGGTCCCGCTAGGGGATGCTCAATATGGAGGGTCGCCAATAGGTAGCGTATAGTCAAAGGCGGGACGTACCGCCGGTGGAACAGCGGCACGCCCCTAACCACCGACGAAAGGACCTTCGCCAATGGCTATTAAGGACCGTATCACCGCCGAGCGCCTGCGTGAATTGATGCAGTACGATCCAAAGACAGGGCAGTTTACGTGGCGAGTGAAAATTGGCTGCGGCCAAGCTGTGCGTCAACCGGGCGATACTGCGGGTTCAATCAATAGGTGCCATGGCTATGCCGAGGTTGGAATCTTCGGGGCGCGATACCGCCTACACATCTTGGCGTGGCTCTACATGACCGGCGAATGGCCGTCCGAGTTGGTGGATCATCGTAATATGATACGTTCGGACAATCGCTGGGAAAACCTCCGGTCCGCGACGCATTCCCAGAATCATGGCAACTCGCGACGAAGGTCCGACAACAAAAGCGGCCTCAAGGGTGTCTATCGTCGTAGCGATAACAAGGCGTGGGTAGCGCAAATCAGCGTACGCGGGCACAAGCGGGCCCTTGGATCGTTTGATTGCGTCGCCGCCGCTCATTTCAAATATCTAGTCGAAGCCGATAAAGGGTTCGGCGAATTCGCGAGGGCTTCATGAAGCGCATTCTCTCTGCCCTTCTGGTATTGCTATGGACCACGGTGGCCTATGGTCAAGCCTCCGTTCTTCAAGGTGGCAGCTGGACCGAAGGCCTTGTGCCCATGTACAGCTCCAGCGGAGGCTCGCAGCCCATCGTGCGGCAGTCCGCTGGTGCTGGCGGCGGCACTCAGAGCATCAAAGAATTTTCGATCGTTAAGCGTGGGACCGGAAGTGCGCCTTACGTCGGAGGCGGCGGCGGTTATCTGGGCGCCACGAATTGCAGCTATGACGGACCAACAACCGGACCGTATCACCAACTCTGTCTTGAGCCGAATGCCACCGGCGGATTCGGGATGCTCTCGTACAACGCATTCAATGGCGCGAGCGTCCAAGACCTCAAATTCGTAATTAACGGCGCATCATATGTGTTTCCCTTCTCGGATGGCTTTGTCGTAGGACCGGGCTCGAGTACCGTTGGCCACATTGCGACCTGGGCGAACACGGCTGGCACGCTGCTAGCGGACGGCGGCCCGGCACCGACGCCTGGCGGCTCGAGCGGCCAGGTCCAGTACAACAATGCGGGAGCCTTCGGCGGCTTCACGGTTGGCGGGGACGCCACGCTCAACACCGGCACGGGCTCGCTGACGGTCAGCAAGATCGGCGGCATCTCGGTCTCCCTGGGGGGCACGCTCAGCACGGCATCGTCGTTCGCCACGTCGGGGGCTTTTCCGCTCACCCTGACGGCGACTGCATCAACCTCGGTGACTCTGCCGATAACGGGGACGCTGGCGACGTTGGCGGGTGCCGAGGCACTGACCAACAAGACGTACAACGGCAACACCTGGACCGCCGGCACCGGGGTTTTGACGATCGGCCCGGGCAAGACGCTGACGGTCTCGAATATCATCACGTTCACGGCGACCGATGGCAGCACGCTGGCGATCGGCGCCGGCGGCACGCTGGGCACCGCCGCCTACACCGCGACGACGGCCTATGTCCCGAGCAACACCCAGATCATTGCGTCGCTTGGTGCCGACGTGAATCTCAATGACATTGGCCTCTACTTCGATGGTCCGTCGGTAGCGCAAGGATCGACAGGAACATGGTTTGCCAGTGGGACGGTTACCCTTTTTGATTCTGCGGGTGCGGCGAATTTCAACTGCAAGCTCTGGGACGGCACCACGGTGATCGCCTCGGCTAGCGGCGAAGTGCCGTCCAACGTGCGGCCGACTAGCATCACCCTAAGCGGGCGTCTGGCGAGCCCTGCGGGCAATATCCGGATCAGCTGCCAAGATTTGACGTCGACCAACGGCACGATCCAGTTCAACTTCTCCGGAAACTCAAAAGATTCGACCCTGACAGTTTTTAGAACGAATTGATCTGGCCCGATGTATTCCTTGCCGGGTTCTCTCGCCGTGGTCGTCGCACCGATTGTTGGCCTGTTCTTTTCGCGTGGCCCATCGGCAGTTGCCCGGCTCGTAGTTGCCGTCATTGTCGATGCGCTCGATCGTATGCTTAGGCGTGGGGCGTGGCCCCATGTCTCGGAAGAATTGCGCAAAATCCTCTCGCCAACAGTCGGCCATGGCGATCCCTCGGCCACCGTAGCGATGGTAATTAGGGTGATACTCTTTGTAGCAACGACGCTTGGCGTTGAACCACGACTGATACTCGGGGGTGCGGGTGCGTCCGTGGGTCCGAGTGTTCAATGGACGTCTCTCTTCGTTCCAGCAGCCACAGCTTTTGGAAAGCCCCTTTTTGAGGGACGAAGCGTGGACAATTCTTTCGGTCCCACATTCGCATTTGCAAAGCCACCTTGCTCCCCCGAGCGAGTCAGAGGACGCGGGACCCAGAACCGTCCATCGGTTAAACTTGCGGTTGGAGAGATCGATCTTCTGCATCTATTCAGGGTACTAGGAACGCGCAGAGTGTCAATCTATGGCTGACACGCCCAGCGCCGCCGTCGTCAATGAATCGCTCCAAATGATGGGGGGAAACACTCCTCCTGTGTCTGGCGCGGCCCCCAATTTCGACACGAGTGCGGCTGGTATTGCGGCAAAGTACCTCTATGCGCCGTGCGTAGCGTTCGTCGCGCGGCAGTTCGAATGGGATTTCTCCCGGGCCTATGTCGCTTTAGCCGAGAGCGGCAACACACCTCCGGACAACTGGGCTTTCGAGTACATCTACCCGGCTTCGGCGGTGCAGGTGTGGCAGGTAAAGCCGCCGGTCCTAGCCGATGAAAACGATCCATTGCCAACAACGTGGGCGCGCGGGAATGCGCAGGTTGCTGGCGTGCAGACCGCAGTGATCTGGACCGACGTCGAGGATGCCGTCGCGGTCTTCAACAACAATCCGACGCCGCTGGTTTGGGATGCAGGGTTCCGCATGGCCGTGGTCCGCCTGTTGGCATCCGAGTTCGCGATCGCGCTCGGCGGTCGTCCCGATACGTCCAAGGTGCTGCTCGACAGTTCGGGTATGATGGGCGAGCTCGCCAAGACCCGGGATAGTTAGCGCCCATGGCAACTTCTCTGAAATCTCCAAGTGACGTGGTCAATGATGCCTTACGGAGAATTGGCTACAAACTCCGCGTCGCGTCCCTAGAGGACGGCTCCGAAGCATCCGGGCTTGCCCTCGACATCTATGGCCAGACCCGCGACACCATGCTGCGCGATGGCGACTGGATGTTCGCCCAGCGCGAGGTGGTTGGCACGCAACTGAAAGCGGCGCCTCCGGGGGGCTACTTCGATGCATCGTGGGACCCGGTTACCTATCCGCCTCAGCCTTGGGGGTTCTCGTTTGGATACCCCGAAGATTGCCTGAAGGTGCGCGCCGTGCGACCACAGCCCGGGTTCCTGATCGACATGGCACCAACGCCGACGCTGTTCAACGTGGTCAACGACAACGGCTACACGCCGGCGCGCCGGGTGATCGTGGCCAATACGCCAACGCCGGTGATCATCTATGCCGCGCGGGTGACTGACCCACAAAGCTGGTCAGTTGATTTTACGGAAAGTCTCTGCGCTGCCTTGGCGCGGAGATTGGCCCCCTCTTTGGCCAACCTTCAGGTCGAACAGGTCGAGGCCCAGGACGAAGGCATCAGCCGGCAGATGGCCGTGCGGGAGACCGGCTGATGAGCAACGACTTCTACACGCCGACCGCCGTTGCTCAGGAAGCGCTTGATTCAGCCGGCATAGATTTTACGCTGGGCAATATCACCGAGGGTTCTCGGCCAGCGCAAATCCTGCTGCGCAAGTACACCACTTGCCTGCATCAACTGCTGCGCACGGCGCACTGGGATTTCGCCAGAAAATCGGCACCTTTGCAGGTTGTGGCGGCGCAGAGCGGCCAATGGACCGATCAGGAGGGCAATCTGGTCTCGGTGCCCACTCTGGTGCCGGCGGGCTTCCTCTATTCCTACAGCCTGCCGATCGACAGTGCGAAGATCCGCTTCATCCCGGCCAACTACTGGGGCAGCACGCCGCCGATCCCATCGGACAACATCACGCCATTCGATGGCAGCGCGCCGCTGACAAACGGCAACGGCACATTGCCCTGGCTGACCAACCGTCTGATCCCGTCCAGGTTCCTGCTGACGTCGGACCCGAATTACATCCCCGAGGGCGCGTCGAATGACATCCCGGGAGTGAGCCCTATCGGCCAGACCTTGATCTGCAGCAACGTGCCCCAGGCGCGCGCGGTTTACACCTTCAACGCGACCTACCCGAACCTGTGGGATTCGCTGTTCCGCGGCGCGCTGGTGGCCTTTCTCGCCTCCGAGGTGGCGCTGCCGCTGTCGACCGACAAGAAGTTCGGCATGACGATGCGCAAGGACAACATCGCCGTGGCCATGCAGAAGATCCAGCAGGCGCGCGTGAGCAATGGCAACGAGTCGTGGGCGAATTCCGATCTCACGGTGGACTGGATGCGCGTGCGCGCATCGGGCGGCTACAGCAGCAATGGCTGGGCAAGCACCTGGGGAGAGGGCCCCGGCATCCTGTGGGGCGGCTACGACGGGGTGCTGTTCTCCGGCAATACGAGTGCATTCTGATGGCCCTGAAAGACAGCCCGCTCCACGATCA
>Ga0247663_1000120_pt1 | contig 17947 bp, 9 predicted proteins | sample CNK04_metaG_FD_190128 | JGI IMG/M metagenome (GOLD analysis project Ga0247663, IMG submission 190128) | Soil microbial communities from Purdue University Martell Research Forest, Indiana, United States - CNK04 | ecosystem: Environmental > Terrestrial > Soil > Temperate forest > Bulk soil | place... | reverse complement strand
CGCGTGCAGCTCGATCCGCGCTGGTACCAGGCGGCCCTGAGCTTCGTTCACTCCGGCTTCGTGCATATCCTCGGCGGCACCGACCACCTGCTCTTCCTCCTCTGCCTGGTCGTTCCGTTCCGCCGCTTCTGGCCGCTCGCCGCGATCGTCACCGCCTTCACCGTCGCGCACTCGATCACGCTGATCGCGACCGCCCTCGGCCACGGCCCCGATGCGCTCTGGTTCCCGCCGCTCATCGAGGTGCTGATCGCGGCGTCGATCTTCTACATGGCGCTGGAGAACGTGCTCGGCGCGAGACTGCGGCGGCGCTGGATGGTCGCTTTCGGCTTCGGCCTGGTGCATGGATTCGGCTTCGCCTTCGGGCTCCAGCAGCTGCTGCAGTTCGCCGGAGCCCACCTCGTCACATCGCTGCTGGCGTTCAACCTCGGCGTGGAGCTCGGACAGCTCGCCGTGCTCGTTGTCGCCATCCCGGCGCTCGATCTTGCCTTCCGCCACGTACCGGAGCGAGTCGCGACGATCGTCCTGTCGCTGCTGGTTGGTCACACTGCGTGGCACTGGCTCTGGGAGCGCTGGGAGCGGTTGAGCAAATTTCCGTGGCCCGCGGCCGATCCCGAAGCGCTCGCCGGCGTCGTGCGCTGGTTGATCGTGCTGGTTCTCTTGTCGGGCCTCGCATGGCTCGTCTTCGAAGCCATTCGGCGGCGCAAGCTCGGCGCCAGCGAAGCGAAGGATTAGCGGTGCTTTCTAGAACCTGTCGCGGGTGAATTTATCAACCCGTCTTGGCTCTTGCTCGCGGCGCGGCTCTGTGTGAACGTATCGTCCGGGGACGGTGATGTTCGAGCAGGGGGCCCAATTGCAGCAGGGAATCTCGGGCGCGGATTTGTCCGCGGTGCGGGCGCTCGCCGCGCACCTGGACGTCACACCTGAACAGCTGGGCGACTGGCTTCGGGAACCGCGAGGGGTTCCGCCGCAGGTGCTGCTGTCCTGGATCTGCCTCTGGGATCTGAAGCACCGCTGACGAGGTCGATCACCCGCAGCAACGTCGAGCAGTCGGGAATCGAGGCACCTGCGCACCAGCCGTGCACTTCGGCCAGGCTCACTCCGAGGGTCGCCGCCAGCCGATCGTGTCCGCCCGCGAGCGCCGCGGCGTCTTCGACCGACTCGACGTAGAACGCCCTTCCCATCGGCACATGGTGCGCCCGGCGCTCGCGGCGCCCGTGCCAACTCTGACGCCCTTTGCTGCAAAGGCTGGTCAAGGACGGCAAACGCTTGTCAGGACCGGCTACTGCGGCTTCTGCTCGACCGCCTGGGGCGGCTTGCCGGGCTCCATCTTCACCAGGCCGAGCTTCTGCAGCGCGCCCATCATCTGGTTGAGGCGGTTGAAAAGCTCGACCATCGCGTCGGGGGTGAGCACCATGCGGCAGACCGGGTAGCGCTTGAACTGGGCGGGCTTGCCCTGCTCGGGCTCCTGCATGCGCAGCACGCAGAACGTGAGCCGCGCCGCCGCGCCGTCGAACGTGGACAGCGCGAGCGAGTCGACGAAGGTCTCGCCGAGCTCCGGACGGTCGACGTCGGTGATCTGCTGCGGGGCAACTTTCATGATTCTCCTGGCTCCTTGGCTCGTGTAGAGGGATGGCGCGCGACGGCGCGGGCCAACTATACTGCGGCCGCGATGATCCGGTTCAGCAATGTCCAGGGCGACGTGTTCGTGGACGACCGGCGGCGGGACGACCGGCTGATGGCGCGCGACGGCCTGGCCCTCGATCCGGGCGGCGATTACCTGGTCGCCACCACCCAGAACTCGAGCGCCGACGTCGAGGCGTACGGCAGGACCATCCGGCTGGCGCCTTTCAGCTACGCGCGGCTGAACCTGATCCAGGTCCTCGAAGGCAGGCACAACGAATTCTGGTGGGCGCCGATGACCAAGGCCTTCCTGGCCAAGCTCTGGGCGCTCGCCGGCGGGCGCATCTAGCACGCCGCGTGCGCTGCGCCGCTTACCTTACCTTCCCTTGACGGTGATCTTCTCGCCGAGCTGGCGCGCCCGCTGATACCAGCGAAGTGACGCCGTGTAGTCCTGCGAGACGTCGCCCTTGCCGCCGCTGTAGATGTCGCCCAGCTTCTTCGCCGAAGGGCCGTGGTCCGCGTTGGCGGCCGCGACGTAGAGCTTGACCGCGTCGGCGACTTTGCCCTGGCCCTCGAGCTCGGCCGCGCGCGCGTAGAGCTCGGGCCCGTTCACGCGCTTGGTCTCCTCCGCGGGCTTGGCCGCGACCGCCGCGACCTGCTGCCGCTTCTGCTCCTCGGCGGCCTTCGCTGCGGCCGCCGCGGCAGCTGCGGCCTCCTTCTTCTTCGCCTCTTCGGCCGCGAGCCGCGCGGCTTCCTTCTTCTTCGCTTCCTCCGCAGCCGCAGCCAGCCTGGCGGCTTCTTCCTTTTTCTTCGCTTCCTCGGCGGCCTTCGCTGCAGCCACGGCCTCTTTCTTCTTCGCCTCCTCGGCGGCGAGCCGCGCCGCTTCCTCCTTCTTCTTCGCGTCGGCGAGCTTGGCGGCCTCTTTCTTCTCGGCGGCGAGCCTCGCGGCCTCTTTCTTCTTCTCTTCCTCCGCGAGCTTCGCGGCTTCCTTCTTCTTCGCCTCCTCCTCGGCGGCCAGTCTTGCCGCCTCCTGCTTCTTCGCCTGCTCGGCCTTCGCCGCCGCTTCGCGCTGGGCCTTCTCGTCGACCTGCGGTTGCGGCGCCGGCTGGGGCTCGACCTTCGCCACCTGCGGCTGCGGCGTGGCGACGACCGGCGGCTGCGGCCTGGCGGCGACCGGCGGCTGCTCGGGCGAGCGCAGGGCGAAGTAGGCCGCCGCCGCGCCGGCCACGATCACCCCGCCCAGGATCCCGGGGATGACGAGCGGGTTGCGCCGCTGGGGCGGCACGGTCTGCGCGGGCATCGGGACGGTGAGCGTCTGCTCGCGCCCCTCGGTAATGCGCGCCTGGCGCTCTGCAGCGAGCGCCTCCGCCTCCACTTCCTTCTGCCAGTCGCTGCGCTCTTCGACCTTCTCGGCCGCCCGCGCCTTCAGCTCGGACGCGCGTTTCTGCTCCAGCTCGTCGTGGCGCGCCCGCGCGCGCGCCTCGGCCTCTTTACGCGCCTTTTCTTCGGTCTCGCGTTTGGCCCGCGCCTCGGCTTCCTGCTTCGCCTTGGCCTCCGCCTCGCGCTTCGCCTTCTCTTCCGTCTCGCGCTTCGCCTTGACCTCGGCTTCGCGCCGGGCTTTTTCTTCGGCCTCGCGCTTCGCCCGCGCTTCGGCTTCCTGCTTCGCCTTGGCCTCGGCGTCGCGCCGAGCCTTGTCCTCCGCCTCCCGCCTGGCCTTGGCGTCGGCTTCCTGCTTGGCCCTGGCATCGGTGTCCCGCCGCGTCTTCTCCTCGTTCTCGCGCCGGATGCGCTCGGCATCGAGCCGCGCCTTGTCTTCGGCTTCGCGCTTGGCACGCTCCTCGGCCTCCCGCTTCGCCTTGGCCTCGGCTTCTCGCCGAGCCTTCTCCTCGTTCTCGCGCCGGATCCGCTCGGCCTCGAGCCGCGCCTTTTCCTCGGCATCCCTTCGCGCTCGCTCTTCCGCCTCACGCTTGGCCTTGGCCTCGGCTTCCCTCCGAGCCTTCTCTTCGTTCTCGCGCCGGATGCGCTCCGCCTCGAGGCGCGCCTTTTCCTCGGCTTCGCGCTTGGCCCGCTCTTCCGCCTCGCGTTTTGCCTTCGCCTCGGCTTCGCGCCGCACGCGCTCCGCCTCGAGCCGCGCTTTTTCCTCTGCCTCCCGCCGGGCCTTTTCAGCGGCTTCGCGCCGCGCCTTTTCCTCGGCTTCGCGCTTTGCTTTCTCTTCGGCTTCGCGCCGTGCTTTCTCTTCGGCTTCGCGTCGCGCCTTCTCTTCCGCCTCGCGCCGCGCTTTTTCCTCCGCCTCGCGCCGGGCCTTCTCTTCAGCTTCGCGCCTCGCCCGGGCTTCCGCCTCGGCCTTCTTGCGCGCTTCGGCCTGGCGCCGCGCGAGCTCCTCGGCCTGCTTGCGGTGCTCCTCTTCGAGCTTGCGCATCTCGTCGGCGTCCGAGCTCGCATCGCCCGTCCCGTACGAGCCGCTCGCGGTACTGCCGTGCACGCCGCTCGCGGTTCCCGCCTGCGATCCGGTTCCCGTGCCGGCGTCCTTGCGCAGCTTGGCGATCTTGCGCTCGGCAAGGCGCGCATAGGCGCCGCGCGGGAACTGCTGCACGTAGAGCTCGAAATCCTCCGGGTCGTTGCTGTCCTTGATCGAGCGCCAGAACTCGACCTCGACTTCCTGCGATCCCGCGCCGCCGGTGCCGGTCGAGGTGGCGAGCGGGGGCTGCGTCGCGGTGCGCTCGGCCGGCTTCGCGGGCGCCTGCGGCCCGGGGCCCGGGTAGGCCCGCATGATGGTGCGGTCCTCTTCCTCCTCGGCGGCCTTGCCCTCGTACACGCGCTGCAGCGCGCGGCTGAAGTCGCCGGCGCTCTGGTAGCGCGCCTCGGGCGCCTTGGCGAGCGCGCGGCCGATGACGCGGTCGAACTCGGGCGACAGCGACGCGTTGATCTGCGAGGGCCGCACCGGGTCCTCGTGCACGATCATCTTGCGCAGGGTCCAATCGCCGCCGGTGAACGGGCGCTGATTGGTGAGGAACTGGTAGAGCACGATGCCCGAGGAGAAGAGGTCCGAGCGCTGGTCCACCGCGAGGCCCTGCACCTGCTCGGGCGACATGTACGAGGGCGTGCCGACCATGGTGCCCACCTGCGTGCGGTGGGTGCGCTCGGTGTCCGTGATCTTCGCCACGCCGAAGTCCATCAGCTTGACGCGCGTCTGCCCGTCGAGCATCACGTTGGCCGGCTTGATGTCGCGATGGACGATGCCGGACTGGTGGGCATACTCGAGCGCGGAGAGGAGCTCGCACATCATGCGCACGAACTCCTTCGGCTCGAAGCGCACGTTGTTGTCGAAGCAGTGCTTGAGGTCCTTGCCGCGGATGAACTCCATCACGATGAACGCGACGTCGGCCTCCTCGCCGAAGTCGTACACCTGGACGATGTTCGGATGGTTGAGCCGCGCCACCGCCTGCGCCTCCTCGCGGAAGCGCACCGAGTACTCGCGCGCGACCTCCTCGTCGAGGTGGCTCTTGAGGATGGTCTTGATCGCGACCGGGCGGTTCAGCTTCGGGTCGAGCGCCTCGTACACGACACCCATGGCGCCGCTGCCGATCTTGCGGCTGAGCTTGTAGCGGCCTAGGAGCTGGGGATCAGCCACGGCAGTCTGGGAATCCGCCACGGGCGCGACGCGGCGCGGCCAGCATCAAGCCGGTCGCGCGCGAACGAAAGTGTTGGCGCAGCCCCCCTGCTCCCATCGGTGGAATTATGCGTGCTGCGGGGGGGCCGGCACAATGCGGCCCGGACGGGCTACTTCAGCGCTGGCGCACGCCCGGGTAGGTGAACGGCTGCGGGATCTGCTCGCCCTGCTCCTGCGCCCGCTTGTACCAGCGCAGCGAGGTGTCGTAGTCGCGCTTCACGTCGCCCTGGCCGTTGTTGTAGATGTCCCCGAGCCGCTTCTGGGCCGGGCCGTGGCCGTTCTCGGCGGCCTCGGTGTAGGCCTGCATCGCGCCGGTCCAGTCGCCGCTGCGCTCGAGCTTCTGCCCCTGGTCGTAGCGGGCGGCCGCGAACGTCGTGGGATCCACAGGGGCCGGGGCCGCCTGCTTGACAGCCTGCGTCCAGCCCGCGGCGGGCAGGACGAGGAGCAACCCGACGATCGCCGCGACACTGTTCTTGTACATGGTGCCTCCCGCCGACTTTGGTTGGGTACGCATACGCTACCACGCTCGTGTGAAACGTGCTCGACGCGGCACGCGCCGAAAAAAAAGAAAGGGACGCGCCAAAGCGCGTCCCTTTCCGTGCTGCCGGCGCTGACTACCGCCTCTCTCCGCCTCCTCCCACTCAATCGCTGCCAGGTTACTGGCCTCCCTTCGACTCCGTGACGCCCTCGGGCGTGCTGATGATCTCGCCCTGGAGCGGCACGTTGTGGGCCATGGTCGGCGCGATGCCCACGTCGCCGGCGAAGCCCATGTCGATCTGCTGCGTCACGCTGTCGGTGCCGAAGCTCTGGCGCGCGTCTGCGGACGCCGAGTTGAGCGCGCTCTGCTGCGCGGCCGTGACCGCCGAGCGCTGCGCCAGTTCGTCGGTCGTCGAGGTGATCGACACGTTGCCGATGAACAGCTGCACCTTCTTCGGATCCAGCGTCGTGACGCCTTGCGGCAGGCTGCTCGCCCCCGTGAACCGGAACACGCCCTTGTCGGCGAGCAGGCGCAGCTGCCCGTTCAGCTTGAGCGTGACCCGGTTGCCCGGCGTGAGGCCCATGATCTGCAGGACCGCGGTGTTGGCCGTGATCGTCGGCAGGTCGGGGCTGCTCGGGTTCCGCGGCAGGTTGTCCGCGATCAGCACGAACTCGCCGCCCGGAACATTGACCGTTCCACCCGTGGCGTTGGCAAGCTTGGTGAACGTGACGCCCGGATTGAATGCGTTGCCGGTCGACCCGGGACCCGTGATGGTGACCGAGGGCTTGGCTGCGATCAGCAGCGCCGCTTTCGGCGAGCCGGCGCTTCCCACGGTGAGGTTGGTCCACTCCACCACCCCGCCGTTGCTGATGCCGATCAGGTTGCCGCTGGTGGTCCCGCCGATGCTTAGGTCGCCCGTGCTGGTAAGGTTGCCGTTCGCGATGACGATCGTCTCGCCGGTATCGAGCATGACCGAGATGCCGTTGGTGTCCGTCACGTTCGTGACGGTGCCCTTCAGCGTCAGGGTCCCGACGAAGTCGTTGCCCGCGTTCGTCAGCGTGATCGGGTTGGAGCCGGCGTTGATGTTGCCCGCGCCGTTCACGACTAGCGTCGCGCCCGCCTGCTGAGTCACCGACCCGAGCGACTTGAGCGTGAGGCTGCCCGCGGTGCTGGCGCCGCTCAGGACCGTCGCGGAATCTTCGCTGATCGAAACCGCGCCGGCGGAGTTGAACGTCAGCGAACCGAAGTTCACGGAGTCGCCCACGTTGTTGCCCAGATCGATCGACGTGCCGGAGAACCTCGCGTTGCCGGTCACCACCAGGCTCGTTCCAACCTCGGTGATCGCACCAGCCGAGCTGAGCACCAGGCTTGCCGCCGTGTTGCTGCCGGTAATCGCCGTGCCGGATTTCTCGGTAATCGACACCGCGCCGGGCGAGTTGAAAGTCAGCGTCCCGAAGTTGACGTGGTCGCCCGCGGCGTTGCCCAGCGAGATCGAAGTGCCACTGAACTTCGCGTTGCCGCTCACCGTGATGTCCGTACCGGCTGGGTCACTGCTGATGCCACCCCCGGACGTCAGATCAAGGCTGTTCGCGGTGTTACCGCCCGTGATCACCGTGCAGCAGTCCTCGTTGATCACGACCGCGCCCGCCGCGTTGAACTGCACCCGGCCGAAGTTGACGTCACCCGGCGCCGCGATCGTGATCGACCCGCCACTGAACGAGGCCTTGTCGGTCACGTGGAGCACGTCGAGCGCATTGTCGGCCAGCACGATCGAGGTGCCGGTGAAGCTGGCGTCGTCACCCACCGTAATGTGGGTGCCGGCCGCGTCGGTGATCGCCCCGGTCGAGGTCAGCGTGAGGGTGTTCGCCGTGTTGGTGCCAGTGATTTCGATCGGCGAGGCCGCGCTGATCGACACCGTGCCAGCCGAGTTGAACCTCAGCGCACTCGTAGTGAACACACCCCCGCCCAGGCTGATCGACGCGCCGCTGACATCCGTCAGCCCAGCCACCGCGATGCTCGCGGCGCCGGCATCCGACAGTGCACCGGTCGAGCTCAGCGTGGCGCTGGCTGCAGTGTTGGCGCCAACGATATCCATGCCGGAATCTTCGGCGACGGACACGTGGCCGGCCGAGTTGAACCTCAGCGTGCCGGTATTGAAGGTACCGCCGCCCAGGCTGATCGTGGTGCCGCTCACGTCGGTGAGGCCTGTGACCGCGATGCTGGTCGCACTCGCATCCGAAATGGCTCCCGTCGAGCTGAGCGTGGCGCTACCGGCAGTGTTGGTGCCGACGATGTCCATGCTCGAGCCTTCGGAGATCGAGACCGCGCCGGTCGAGTTGAAGGTCAGCGTGCCGGCGTTGAAGGCGTTGACGGCGCCGATCGTGACGCTGCTGCCGCTAAACCTGGCGTTCCCGTCGACCGACAAATCGCCCGTATTGGTCACGGCACCGGCCGAGGAAACGCTGAGATCACCCGTAAGCGTGGTCTGCGGAAGCGCGACGCTCGTCGGACCGCCTGCCACCGTGAGGTTCTTCATGTTGCTGATCGGACCAGCCACCAGCCAGTTGCCGGTGTTGTTCGTGGTCAGCGAATTCGCGCCGCCGCCGTTGACGGTCGACGTAAACAGGATGTCGCCCGTCCCGGCGCTCACCGACACATTGCCAGTGAGCGTCACCGCCGAGTGGTATGCGACGTGGCCGCCGTTCGCGGTCACATCCCCGGCGGTGTTGATGCCGGCTGCACCGGCAAGGTCCACCTGCCCGGTGGAGTTGATGTCTCCGGCCCCGCCGATGTTAAGGGCTCCCGCGTTCGCATTGAGCGTTACGGTACCGCCGCCTGTCGTGGTGATCGGACCGGCGACCGCCATGTCTCCGGCGGCATTCGAGACGTTCACGTGTCCGCCAGAAGTGATCGAGCTGAGCGTCACCGCGTCGAGCTCGGTGATGAACGCACCGCCCGGACCTGCATTCACGGCGAGCGAGCTCGCCGCGGTGTCGATCTCGTTGCCCGGCGCGCCTACCCCGCCGAGCGGCGCATTCAGCGAGACCGCGCCACCGGTGATCCGCGTGGCATTGCTGCCGTCATCCAGGATCGAACCGGCGCTGGCGGTGAGGGTCACATCCTGCGTGCCGGCCGCGACCGTTACGACGGTCATGTCACCCGTGCTGTTCGCGATATTGACCGGCCCGCCGGAGGTGATCGAGCTGAGCGTCACCGCGCCGGACTGCGTAATGAACACGCCGCCCAGACCGGCGTTCGCCGAAAGCGAGGTCGCCGTGGTGTCGATTTCGTTGCCACTCGCTCCGATTCCGCCGGTTGCGGCATTCAGTGAGACGGCTCCGCCGGTGATGCGCGTTGTGTTGACACCGTCGTCGAGGATCGAGCCGGCGTTGGCAGTGAGAGTCACACCCTGCAAGCCGGCCGAAACCGTGGCGACGGTCATGTCGCCGCCGCTGTTCGAAATGCTGACCGGTCCGCCGGAGATGATGGAGCTGAGCGTGACCGCGCCGGACTGGGTAATGAACACGCCCCCCAAACCCGCGTTGGCCGACAGCGATGTCGCCGCGGTGTCGATTTGGTTCCCGGCCGCGCCGACGGCGCCGCTCGCGTTTAGCGATACCGCCGATCCGGTGATGCCTGTGCCATCGTTCGCGTCATCCACGATCGAGCCGCTGTTAGCGGTGAGAGTGACCGGCTGGCCGGCCGCCAAGATCGTCGCGACAGTCATGTCGCCGGTAGCGTTGGCGATGACGACCGGTCCGCTCGAAATCACCGAAGTCAGCGAAACGGCGTCGGCCTCATTGATGAACACGCCCGTTCCCGCTGCCACCGTCAGCGTATTGGCTGCAGTGTTGAGCGAGGCCAGTTCGGTGCCCACGCTTCCGCCCGCGTTCAGCACAACGTCCGTGCCACGCACCGACCCGGTCGCGCCGGTGATGCTGCCACCGCCATTGGCGGTCAGCGATGTCGCCGCCGCGAGATTGCCGACATTGTTGTCGCCGATCGAGATTCCGCCGGTGGCCGCCAACAGGGTCGTGCTCCCCGTACCCGCTGTATTCACGCCGCCTGTGCCGACAGCGATCGCGCCGCCCGCGGTCACATCGTAGGCTGCACCCGCGGCCGCGGAGTTCTCGACGCCGCCGATCGTGGCCAGCGTCACCGCATCATTCTCCGAGACGAACACATCGCCGCTGGTGCGCGAGCGCGCTGCAAGCGTGTGCGCTGCCGTATTGACCGGAGCGAGCGCGCTACCCACGCCCGTGGCGCTATCCAGGGTCACGTCCGTGCCGCGCACGACCCCGGTGTTGCCGGTGATGGCGCCAGCCGAGACGAGCGTCGTCGCGGCACTGAGGTTACCGACGCTGTTCGTGCCGATCACGATGTCGCCCAGCGTGGTCGCGAGCTGAGTCGAGCCCGTGCCGGTGGTGTTGACGTTGCTGCCGAGCGTGATCGTGCCGCCCGCTTTCACGTCGTACGCGCCGGTGCCGCCGGTGTTGGTCGCGTTGCTGGCCGTTCCCCCGACCGTCTGATTCACGTCGGCGAGCGTGACCGTATCGGTCTCCTGGACGAACGCACCTGAACCGGCATTGCCCGCGTTCTGCACTGCCAGCGTGCTAGCCGATGTCTTCACGCGATTGAGGGCATCACCGATTCCGGTGCCCGCGCGCAGCTCAACCTGGTTGCCGCTGATCGTGCCGCCAAGCAAGCTCTCGATATTGCCGGCCCCAGCGCTGATGATCACGTTACCGGTCGTGGTGACGCCGTTGGCGCCGATCGTGGTCGTTTCCACGGTAGCCGGATCGCGCAAGAAGGCAAGGTTCTTGGCTCCTCCGTTCACCGGGTTGTCAACGCCGATCGTCATCTTGCCGGTGAATGCGCCAGGCGCTCCGGAGCCGGCGCCAAAGCCTACGAAGTTCGTGGTCGAAATCGAGGCGATGTCGGCGTTGTTAACGTGAGTCTGAGCCGACGCGTCCTCGATACCGAAGGAGTTGCCCGGCGTGCGCGGACGCAGGAACGTCGCGCCGCCGTTCGAATTAATAGTGCCACCGGCAAGACTAAGCGCATCGGCCGACAGGATGATGTTTGCTGTGCTGGCCGCGCCGCCGTTGCTGATCGCGGCGTGGTTGGTGATGCTATCGCCGGTCAGGTTGATCGTGCCGTTGATCGCGCCGTTGTTGGTCGTGATGTTGCTGTCAATGCTGATCGCGCCGTTGGCGATGACGTTATAGCCGCCGTTTCCGCCAGAGTTCGTAATGTTGTTCGGCGTGCCGCCGACAGTGCGGGTGATCGTGGCGAGCGATACGCCGTCTGCTTCGGTCACGAACGCGCCGTTGGCGATGTTATTGATCGCCAGCACGTTCGCGTGGGTCTGCACCCGATTGGTGGAAGTGCCGATGCCGGTGGTGGCCGTGAGCGCAACGTGGTTGCCTTCGACAGTACCGCCCAGGCTGATGATGTTTCCGGGACCCCCGCTGAGGAACACGTCGCCGGTCGTGGTCACGCCATTAACGCCGATGGTCGTCGAGTTGGCCGGTCCGGCCGCCCGGAAGAACGCCAGGCTCTTGGTGCCACCGTCGACCTTGGCGTCCTGCCCGATGATCGTGCTGCCGGTGAAGCCCTGGTTCGCGCTGCCGAGGACGACGAAATCCGTCGTGTGAATCGTAGCGAGGTCGGCGTTGGTGATGTTCGTCTGCTGGGTGGCCGCTTCGATGCCGAGCGAGCGAGTCGGGGTATTCGGAGTAATGATCACCCCTCCGCCGCCCGCCTCGACCGTGCTCGCGACGTTGCCGTGCAGATTGAAGGTGTCGGCCCTGAGCAAGATGTTCGCGGTGCTCGCGCCGCCGCCGTTGGTGATCGTGTCGTTGTTCGTGAGGCTCGAGCCGATCAGCTGGATCGCCCCGTTGGCCGTGGTCACGCCCCCGGTGTCAACGGTGATTACTCCGCTCGCCGTGACGTTGTATCCGCCGCCGCCGGCAGCGCTGTTGGTCACGCCGCCGATCGTGGCGAGGGAGACGTCATTGACTTCCGAAATGAATACGCTGCCGCTGGTACGCGTGCGCGCGGCTAGTGTGTTCGCGGCGGTGACTACGCGTGCGGCCTGAGTGCCGACGCCGTTGCCGCTGTCGAGCACGACGTCGGTGCCCTGCACCACGCCGAGCAGGCCCGGTCCCGTGGGGCCCGTGATGCTGCCCGCAGCAATAAGCGTCGTCGCCGCTGCGAGGTTACCGACATCGTCGTGGCCGATCGCGATGTTGCCGGCCGTCGTCTCGAGCCGTGTGGTGCCGGTGCCGGCGATGTTGACCCCGCCCGTGCCCACGGTGATCGTGCCGCCGGCAGTTACGTCATAGGCAGCCGCCGCAGCGCCCGCCAGGTTCTCGACTCCGCCGATCGTGGCAAGCGTCACCGCGTCGGCTTCCGCCACGAACACGCCTCCGCCCAGACTCGCCCGCGCCGCCAAGTTGTCCGCCGCGGTGTTGAGGCGTGCGGCGGGGCTCGTGCCCACGCCATTGACGCTGTCGAGCGTCACGTCCGTACCGTGTACAACGCCGGTCGTGCCAGTGATCGTGTCCGCCGAGACGAGCGTCGTCGCCGAGGCGCCGTTGCCGACGTCGTTCGCGCCGATCGCGATGCCGCCGGCCGTGGTCGTGAGCGTCGTTGCGCCGCCGGTGCCGCCGGTGTTGATGCCGTTGTTGACGGTAATCGCGCCACCGGAGGTGATGTTGTAGCCGCCGCCCGCCGCGCTGTTGGTCACGCCGCCGATCGTCGCGAGCGAGACCGCGTTGGCCTGCGCAAGGAACACGCCGCCGCTCACGCGAGAACGCGCCGCCAGGACCTGGGCCGCCGTGTTGACTCGATCCGCCGGACTCGTGCCAACACCCGTGGCGCTGTCGAGGGTTACGTTGTTGCCGGTCACCACCCCAGCGCCTGTGATGTTTCCGTTCTGCGCGGTGATGACGACGTTGCCGGTGCTCGCGTTTTGCCCAGCGACAAGGCTGACGCTATTGAGCGCGTTGACGGTGATAGCGCCGCCATTGGTCGTGATCGCGCCGAGGATCGCGTTTCCGCCCGTATCGCCGGTCTGGCCGGCATTGATCGCCACGGCACCGCCGCCGGTAGTGATCACCGAGCCGGTGTTGAACGTCACGTTGCCCAAGCCGCCGCTGCCGTTGCCCGCGGAAAGGGTGAGCGTATTCGCATTGCTCGTCAGGGACGCGGAGAGGTCGACATTCGCGGCCGTCGTGCCGTCGGCGGTGCCGACCCGGATGGTGTTGGTGGCTTCGAGCGTGATGTTGGTATTGCCCTGAGCCTGGAGCTGGCCAACCGTTACCGTATTGCCACCGACATTCCCGTCGGCAAATACGATGGTGCTGTTGCCGGACCCCGCCAGCGTGGCGTCGAGATCCCCAGTTGTAGCAGCGCCGTCGATGATGAAGATGTCGGCCGGGTCGAGCAGCAGGTTGCCCCCGCTGCCCTTCGGCGCGCTGGTATCGACGTTGCCCGCGAAGACCAGCGAATCCTTGCCCGAGATTTCGACGAAGCCGCCGTCGCCGGACTGGGCGCCGCCGCGGGCGCTGACGGCGCCGTAGAACTCGGTGCCGTTGTCGGACCAGATCGCGATATGGCCGCCGTTGCCGGAATTGATCGCGTCGGCGTTGATGACGGTGTCGCTCGCGACGTAGGTTTCCTTCGCGTTCTGCTCGGGGCCGAAGCCGTGGAAGTTGCCGCCAATCAGGACGGTGCCGCCGCCGGCGTCGCCGGAGGCGTCGATGCGCGAGCCGTTGAAGAGGCCGACGTACTCGCCGAGCACCTTGACGGTGCCGCCGGTCGCGCCGGGCTCCTTGCCAGAAACGTCTAGCGTGCCGCTGTTGGCGACGACGCCCTGGCTGCCGCCGTCGAGGACGATGACGCCGTTGCGCTCGACGAGCGAGTTGGCGCGGATGATGCCGGTGTTGTTGACGACGGTGTCGAGCAGCGCATCGGCGCTGCGCGCGAGGAGATAGACGCTGCCGCCCTCGGCGAGGATGGTGCCCTTGTTCAGGGCCGCGGCGCCGAGCGCCGCCTGCTCGACGCGCACGCTGATGAGGCGGTCGCCGATCATGTCGAGCGCGACACGGTTGCCGGCGGCGAGCGCGACGGTGCGCGCGACGATGGTGCCTTCGTTCGATACTTTCCGGCCGATCAGGGCAGCGTAGCCCGAAGGCGCCTCAATCTTGCCGGCGTTGACGACGGTACCCGTGCCGCCGTTGCCTTGGAACACGTAGCGTCCGGCGAGGAAGTCTTCGTTGCGGATGTCGTTCGTGCTCGCGACGAGGCCGCCGACGTTGACGCTCGACCCGGGCGCGAAGTACACGCCCTGCGGGTTCACCAGGAAGAGCTGGCCGTTGGCGTTGATGGTGCCGTAGTTTTCGAACGGGGTATTGCCGACGGCACGGCCCAGGAACACCGCATCCTTACCTGGCTGGTTGAAGTTCAGGGTGTTGTTCTGCGGCACCCTCAGGACCGTGAGGTCCATGATCGCCTTCTGCGAGCCCTGGTTGACGTTGGTCGTCGTCGCGTTCTGCTGCTGGATGTTGACGTCGCCGTAGCGGACGGTACCCTCGATCTGCGGGGCCGCGAGCGCGGAGGGCGTTGCGAGCTGGAGCGCGGTCGCCGACGCGAGACCTGCGAGCGCCAGCCTGACTGCGAAGACCGATGGGCGCAGACGCGGCGCTGGAACCTTGAACTCGGAAGACTGTGCCGTCCGGTCGCCAGACCGGCTGATCGTGCCTTGCTTCATTGCTTCCTCCCCTTACGCGCGCGCTCGCGCGCCGTGCCCATTACGTCGGTTGCGATATGGACGCTCCGTAAAGCGTCCGCCTACCCATTCCAAAATCTGCCCAGTTCGGTGCCGCCGTCCGCTGCCTGCGTCTAGCGCGCAGTGTCAGAACCATTTGATCGCCTGTACCCAGACGCGCGGATCGACCTTCTTCGAATCCGACTGCGGCGTCTCGTTGTCGAGCGGCGTCGCGATGTCCATGCGCAGCAGGAAGTTGCCTTCCCGTCCGAGCGAAACGCCGACGCCCGCGCCCGTGATCGAGCGCTTGTTCGCCGAGACCGCGGCGATCGCCGCCGGCTGGTCCTTCTGCGTCAGCACCTGTCCGTGATCGATGAAGGTGGAAAGCGTGAGGTCCCCGCCGAAGACCTGGACCTTCGGCACGAGCCAGCGCAGCTCCAGAGTGCCGACCTGGCCGACGTCGCCCGGGGCTTCGCCCACCGGATACGCGCGCACCCCGTTCGGGCCGCCAAGTGCCATCTTTTCGGCCGCGGTGAGGTTCTTGTTCGCCGCCTGCCCTGCGTAGGCGAAGAGCAGGTTGAGCTGGTCGGTGAGGCGCTGCAGGCGGCGATACTCGACGTTGAACTTGGAGAAATGGCCGGCCGCCTGGGACCCGATGGCCGACTGATCCAGCGCTAGGGCGTCGGCGGGGGAGATCTCGAGCTTGCCGCCCGTGACGGTCAGCGAATAGGAGTTGAGGCCCCCCGACATCAGCCGATCGCGGAAGTCGCCCACCACGCCGAGCTTGCCGTTGGTGATCGTCTGGTCCACCACGCCGTTGATGCTGTCGTTCCGGTCCTCGAGGTCCTTGCGCTCGGCCGCACCCTGGATGAAGAGGTTGGCGTTGCGCGTGCGCAGCAGCGGATGCAGCGCATAGACGGTGTAGACCTGGCCCTCGCCGTTCAACCCCTGAGCCGCGAAGTCCTTGCCGAGGGTGTACTGGAAGCCGGTGGCGCTTGCGCCGATGCGCGTGCCGTAGTGCCCGAGCGGGATCACGTAGGAGAGCCGGCCGAACTTCATGGCCTCGTCGGTGACGAAGCCGCGGAAGCTGAGGAGGTCGCCGTAGCCGGTGAGGTCCCCCGCGTTCAGGTTGATGCCGATGCGATATTCGCCGCTGAAGCGGTTGCCGTGGTTGTCGGCGTCGACGTAGCCGTCGAAGTTCTTGGTGTTCTCCGAGATCTTGACGGTGAGGTCGGCGGCGCCGAGCTGCGTCTTGCTCGGCCCGAGCTCGGAGGTGACCTCCATGTTCGGCAGGTCGCGCAGCAGGAGCAGCGGCCGCTCGAGGCTGTTCTCGGTGATCAGGTCGCCAGGCTTCAAGTGCGCGGCGAGGATGCCGCGCGCGAACGACTCCTTGAGCTTCGTTTTCGGGTCGACCTGCAGGTTGATCTGGCCGAGGCGCCCTTCGAGTACTGCAATCTCGACAATGCCCTCGCGGATCTCCTGCTGCGGCAGGTAGGCCACGGCGAGGAAGTAGCCGCGCTCGCGATAGTGGCGCTGCACCCGGCCCGCGGCGTCGTTCAGCCCGTTGAAGTCGAGCGTCTTGCCGATGAACTCCTGCACCAGCCCGCGCAGCTCAGCCGAGGAGAACACGGTGTTTCCGCTGAAGCGGAAGTCCTTCACCGTGACGTTCACCTTGGTGCCCGCCGCCAGCGCCGGCTTGGGCGGCGCGACCTGCGGCAGCACCGGCGCGGTGGACGGCGAAACCGGGAGCTCCTGCTTGGGTGCCTGCTGCTGGAGGATGTCGCCGGCGCGCGGTGGCGCGGGCGGCACCTGGGCAAAGACGACGACGCTGAAGCACGCGGCCGCGGCCGCGACAAGACTTCTTATTCCAGACATTTTTCCCCTGGCGCCTCTGGATACTTGTGTTTGTTTCCAGGCTTCGCCCCCGCAGTGCGAAGCTCCCCTCCCGCTCACGCGGGACGCCTAGGCAACCCCAATCCGGGTTTTTTGGTAACTACGTGACTTTTATACTTGATTCGACTTGCCCGAACCAAGCCTAGCAGACTAATTACGGCGGTCGCAATAGTCACAACTGGCCGGTTCAGGGCGAACACGGCCCGCGCAGCGGCGCGCGAATTTATCTTTTAGTTCACCGCGTAATGGAAATGCCCGACGAAACAATGCAGCGCCTCGTGGCCGAGGATGTAGATCGCGTTGCGGTCGCTTTCGTTGCGCGGCGGCTTCACGTAGATGGTGCACTCGTTGCCGCGGACCCGGGCGCACGCCTGGCGCACGCCGATCACCGGCTTGCCGAGGTTGGCGTCGCACGCCCCGGAGGGGTCGTCGGCGAGGACCCAGGTGATCGATCGGTTGATCGTGCCCTGCTCGGGAATCGGATCGACGGGCTTGGTTACGCTGCAGCCTGCCGCCGCGGCGGCGAGCCAAAATACAACCGGAAGGAGCAGCTCTTTTTTTATTGTTGTCATTGGTTTGTCCGCTTTTCTTTGCGTACGGCCTGAGCTGCCGACAGGCTATCGGGGCCAAGCGCAAACCGGTAGGAAGTAAGTCAGGCGCGCCCTTGGGGGGCGAGCACTACTGCCGTTCAGGAGCTACGAAAAGCTAGTTCGCGGCGTAGTGGAAGTGACCGGCGAAGCAGTGCAGCGCCTCGTGGCCCAGGATGTAAATCGCGTTCCGGTCGTTCTCGTTGCGCGGCGGTTTTACGTAAATGGTGCACTCGTTGCCCCGCAGCCGGGCGCAGGCGAGCCGCGCCCCGATGAGCGGCTTGCCGAGGTTCTCGTCACAGGCCTTGGCGGGATCGTCCGACATGACCCACGTGATCGAGCGGCTGACCGTCCCCTGCTGGGGGATCGGCTCGATCGGATTGGTGGTCGAGCAGCCCGCCAGCCCAATAACGATTAGTAGGAATCCAAGCCTGCGCACCTCCGACACTGTCGCGCGCCGCGGTTACGGGCGGACCGGCTTGGACGGGAAGCGCGATGCGCTGCCCGGCTTGCGTCTTTCGGCCTAGAAAAACTGGGCCCCCGCCTTCGCGGGGGCGACGACCGGGATTCCCTAGTGCTTCGGCCCGCTGCGCAGGCGCCGCACCTGGGCCATGTAGGTGCCGAGGAACTCCTTGCCGAACACCTTTAGGAGATCGTCCTCGGCGTCGCGCGTGAGCTTCTCGTGGTGCGCGACGAAGGTCTCCCACAGCTTCACCTTCTTGTTGAGGGTGAACGAGCCCTTCTGCTTGTCGGCCTCGCGCTCGACGAGCTGCGGATCGAAGCGCTTGAGCGCGCCCTGGAACGCCGCGCGCATGCCGGCCATGAGCGCGATCTCGTGCACGCGCAGATCGTCGCAGGCGTCGCCCACCGCCTGCACCGGCGGCAGGAAGGCGCCCGAGAGGCGCTCGCGCTTGTCGAAGAGGTAG
>Ga0247663_1000115_pt1 | contig 18459 bp, 12 predicted proteins | sample CNK04_metaG_FD_190128 | JGI IMG/M metagenome (GOLD analysis project Ga0247663, IMG submission 190128) | Soil microbial communities from Purdue University Martell Research Forest, Indiana, United States - CNK04 | ecosystem: Environmental > Terrestrial > Soil > Temperate forest > Bulk soil... | reverse complement strand
GCCGCATGTTGTTCGGCCGACACGGCAACAAGGCAGTGGTCACGGCGCGGGAATTAAAACCGCGCTTCGTCCACTCCAAGTTGTCCATCGTGCCGGTAAAGCAATACATCAGGCCGGAAAACATCAGCACCCTGATTCGGTCAGGGGACATTGTTATCCTGTGCGTTGATAACCACGCCACCAGGAAACTGGTGGACGAGCATTGCGCGAAGTTACGCAACATCTGTCTCATCTCCGGCGGCAACGATGGAGTGGACAAGGACCATCGCGGGACCTACGGCAATGTCCAAATCTACGTGCGACGCAACGGCAAGGACCGTTCGCCGCAGTTGTCACGGTATCATCCGGAGATAAGAGAGCCGAAGGACAAGATGCCACACCAGCTCAACTGCACCGAACTGGTTACATCTGTCCCACAGATACTGTTTGCAAACCTCACCGTGGCTTCGTCCATCTGCAACGCACTGCTGCTCTACCTGAGCGATGAGTTGCACTACAGCGAGGCCTGTTTCGACATCGCAGGTGCGTTGGCTCGACCGACGCTGCCGCTGATGCAGAAGTAAAACAATATGGCGTGTGCATGGGCAAGCTCTTGGCCCTTGGGTCAACTGTCCCCCACAAAGCACGCGCCAGTAAGCCCGCACGTCCACGTAAGAGCCGTGGGCGTGCGGCATCTTTTATCATGAAAATCAAAAAATGCTTATTCCCAGAATGTCCTAACCCGGAAAGAACTCGCGGCCTTTGCCACAACCATTACCAGACGGCAGCCAAGCTGGTCAGAACGAGCCAGGTGTCATGGGAGGAGTTAGAAGTCTCTGGCAAATGCACGGCTAGGAAAACCGGCGGTCGGTCAACGCCTGTGTCGGGCTGGTTCCTGGAGATTAAACAACATGGAACCAAAACCTGAAGAACTCAGCTCGCTGCCGCTCAGCATCAAATACGACGGGCCAGTCCCGCACAACTTTGGCGACTGCCTGATGTGCTCAATGGAAAAGACGCGCATCACTAAGACGACTCACGTCGTGCAGCATCACCCAAGCCCAATATGCTGCACGTTCTACATGGAAATCATCGGCCTGTGGCCCTGGCTGTTTTGGTATTGCAGCACGTGCGGGAGTAAGAAAGCCTGCACGGATGACTATGCCAAAGTACGTCGGGCCATGGCCAGGCTTCGACGAAAAATGGGTCTACGACCCGACAACAACAATTTGGTCCATCCAGAAGGTGGGCCAACAGGAAAGGACAAATGACAGAGGTAAAAGTAACAATCGTAGAAAACAAAGAAAACGGAAGCTTCAGCGTCCGCTGTGAGGGCAGCGGAATGGGGACTGGCGGCGAGATAAGGATGGCGCGGAAATTTGTTATCGCGTTCAAGAAAGCCTGTGCGGAGATGCCGCACGAAACCAAACTAGACATAGACGCAACCAGGCCCGTGGAGGAAGGGAGGGACAATTGATATGGCACTCAAAGTTCTGGCCAATGAGCAGGGCTACCTCAAGGCTGGCCTGCTCGGCTATGCAAAAAGTGGAAAGACCTACACCGCTACTAAGCTAGCGATAGGTGTTAAGCAGTTCTTCAAACACCCAGGACCGATTGCATTTTTCGATACCGAGTCGGGGTCTGGGTACGTCGCCGAGATTGTGAAGGCTGACACCGGCCAAGACCTTCTCGGCATTCGGGCCAGGTCGTTCAACGACTTAATGCAGTTCGCCAGGGATTGCATAGAATCCAAAGTCAGTGTGGCGATTATCGACAGCATTACGCATCCATGGCGTGAGCTCTGTGATAGCTACCTAGCGCAGCTGAACGAGAAACGGAGAGCTCGCAATTTCGCGCCGCTGCAGAAGTTAGAATTCCAAAATTGGGCTGCAATTAAAGGGATGTGGGAGGAGTGGCCAAACTTCTTTCTGAACTCACCGTTACACATCATTGTTTGCGGCCGAGCAGGCGCAATATGGGAGATGGAGAAGAACGAGGAAACCGGACGCAAGGAGTTAATCAAGGCCGGTGTTAAAATGCGGGTCGAAACTGAGTTTGGTTTCGAGAGTTCGCTACTCGTTGAAATGGAGCGCGAGCAAATCCCGGACGGACAGGGTGGATTCAAGGTGACACACCAGGCCACGATACTGGGGGACAGGTTTGGGGTTTTGGACGGCGCAACTTGCCAGAATCCCACGTTCGACTTCTTCCTTCCGCACGTTAAACGACTACAGCCCGGCTCCCATGCGCCGGTGAACGTCGCGTCGAAGACTGAAACCGGCGCTGACGTTGAAGGCAGCGGCGAATGGGAACGTGAACGCAAAGCGCGCACCATCCTGTGTGAAGAGATTCAGGGTGCCATCATCACCAAACACCCAGGCCAGTCTGCTGAGGAGAAGAAGCAGAAAGCCGACCTGATGCAGCTGATATTCAACACTCGGTCCTGGACCAGGATTGAGGGGATGAACAGCGAGGTACTGCGCGACGGCCTGGAACGACTACGCAAACACCTGGGTATCGACCAGGGCGTGTCCAGTTCTGAGACAGACGAGTTGCCGTTCGGGCCAACGGAGCCTGCCAAAACGCCCCAGGACGCGTCGGTGGAGGTTCCGGCCACTTTGACCCAACCACCGCCTGAAGTCGCTGTGGTGGTGCCAGCCAGCGATGCCGGGGTGCCATTAAGCGCACCACTGGTGAAAATCAGACAGCTGATAGCCGCTCAGGGCGGGTTAACGGAGGAACAGCTGCTCAAACTGCTGGTCAACCTTGGCAGCATGCCGCCGAGCATCACCAGCCTGGACCACGCCGCGATTGTTAAACCGGCGCTGTTAGCTGTCGTCGCCGAGAACTGGCAGACGTACGTGACGGCCGCCAAGCAATGGCTGGAACAGAAATAAAACAGTTGACACGCTGTTGATGGTTTGATACAACGGTCGGCGCTTGAGACACGCCAACCAATTTGACGCCGTCCAGGGAGACTCCAAGGAGTCAACTCAAGCACTTTGGGCGGCGTCGCTATTTACTGTGCACTCAATACCATGCCAAAAGAAATAACACTGCCGCTAACGGCCATCGAACAATGCAGACTCAAGGAGTGTGAACGGACCATCACTGATGGTGAAAGAAACTTCCTGGAAGTCGCTAAAGCGTTAGTCGAAATTCGGGACAAAAGACTCTACCGAAAGGATGCCAAAACCTTTGATGAATATGTTAAGAAACGGTGGTTTAAGTCAAGCAATTGGGCGTTCAAAATGATAAAAGCGGCCGTTGTGGTTGAGGCACTTCCGGATAATTTGTGTAACGCTGTACCCAAAAAAGAGAGGGTCGTCCGAGAGCTAAGTAAGGTGCCCGAAGAATTGCGCGCCGCAGTGATTGAAAAGGTGGTCCAGAATGGTGAGCCGGTGACCTCTACAACGCTGAAGAAAGCGGCGGCAGTCATCGTTCCTGCCAAAGCCACAAAAGAAGAGGTTGTGACTGACGAATTTGGTTGGCCAATACCACCAGACGCTATTCCAACCTGGAATCGAAGGCAGGAAGTTCAAGACCTCCTCACCCAAATATCTCGAATAAAAAGCGTGCTGGAGAAGGCAAGGGAGGAAAACGACGCGCTCTATATGTCCGAATTACAATGGCAGACAGCCTGGGCTGCAGCAAAGGACCTTCACTGGCAGATTGCCCACGCAAAGCCTGCCGCCGTTTGCCTATTCTGTGGTGGCTGGGCAAAAACAATTAAGTGCGCCCAGTGCGATGGCCGTGGTTTGATTTCGGATAAGTATTGGGCGCACAGCCAGCACCCCGAAATGAAGCAATTAAAGGCAATGAGGCTTAAGGAAATCACAAAACTAAAGGAGAAGACAAAATGATTAGAATGCGGGATTACCAGGCGCATGATGTTGAAGCCATCATGCGCGGGTTTACTGAGTTCCGTGCTTTATTACTAAACTACGCAACCGGCATGGGCAAGACAATTGTTGCCGCCGAGACAACCCGGCGGTTTCTACCCCGCCGGGTATTGTTTCTTTGCGAAAAAAGGGAACTAGTTGACCAGGCATGCAGCAAGCTGGAGCTAGTCACCGGCATTAAACCAGCCAGGGAAATGGGAGGGTATTGGGCTGGTGAACAAGGAATGTTTGAGCCAGCGCCCATAGTCGTAGCCACAATTCAGACTCTCAATTCGAGTTGGGGCGACGCGCGGCGGATGCATCGATTCCAGCCCCAGAACATCGGGTTGGTAATTTGCGACGAAACCCACCATGCTGCCGCCGATGGCTACCAACGCTTCTTTGCCCACATGAAGCTCAACCCGAACATTAAGATACTCGGACTAACCGCCACACCGGACCGTCACGATGGTAAGCCCATCATGGGCACAACATATGATAGGGAAATAGCCACTCGGGATATAAAATATGGAACCAACAACGGCTGGTTAGTGCGGGTGTCCCAGGAGCAAATTACCGTGCAGGACCTCGACTACTCAGGGGTTCGCGTTCGTGATGGCGATTTCATCCCAAAGGAGTTGGAAGCTGTGCTGGAACAGGAAGCTGTGGTTCAGGGTATGGTCCATCCTTCGCTGGAAGTTATTTTCGCAGTTAAGCCGCGCCACGAGCTAGACAAATTGCCGCAGTGCCAGTGGGGTGATTTCTTGATGGAGTATAAGGCGGAGTCCAAGGTGCCGCGCCGAACTATTTTCTTCTCCAAATCGGTCGCACAAGCCGAGATGGCGGCTAACATTTTCAACCGGGTATATCCAGGATTAGCGGAGTTCGTGTCGTGCAAAACTCCGGACAAAGAACGCAAAGATATTCTCGACCGTTTCCGCAGTGGAGAAACCACGGTGTTGTGTAACCAGGGGATTTTACTGGAGGGGTTCGATGAGCCAGCAGTAGAGACTATTCTGGTTGGCCGTCCGACACTCTCGCGCCCACTCTACCAACAAATGTACGGTCGAGTAACAAGAGTCCTGCCGGGTGTTGTTGACGGGATAGAGAGTCTGAGCGACCGACTGGCCAGGATAAAAGCCAGCGATAAACAGGTCGGACGGGTTATCGATTACGTTGGCAATAGCGTTCGGTTTGACGTGGTCACCAGCATGCACGTTCAATCCGAAGGATACTCCCCGGAGGAAGTTCAGTTGGCCTTGAAAAACGCCCGCGCCAAACACGCGCCCACAATGCCGCTTAGGGAATTAGAGGCAGCCCGTGCGCAATTACTACGAGAGCGCGCCGAGGCTGAGCGGAAGCGCAAGGCGGCTGAGGAACAGCGGCGACTTGGATTGGTGGCAAAGGTAACTTACGTAGTTGAAGAGCGAGACCCGTTTAACCATAACCATAAAATGGCGGCACCCCTATTTGGGGGGATACCGCAATGGAAAAAGCCAACGCTTCCACAATTGAAGTGTTTAAGAATCGCTGGGGTTAATGCTAATCAGTTTACCAAGCAGCAGTGCGGAGCGCTGATTGGTGAGTTAAAAAAGAACAATTACAAGAGAACTGACAAATTCAATGAACTACTAACATGGTACCAAAGAAAGGATAAGATAAATGACCAACAGAAAGTTCCCGCCCAGAGAGGGCGACATACCAGTTGAAGAGTTAAGTGTGCGCGCAACGGCTAAGATTCTCTTAGACCACGATTGCGGCATCACCACGGATATCTACTTCAAGTTCACGTGCGAGAATTGCGGCGAGCGCTGCGCTTTCGCAGAACCAAACCGTCTCTACGAATTTGGCGAGTGCCACAAGTGTGGCCACCAAACCAAAGTGGTCGTAGGTGGGTTCACTACCGTGTCCAAAATGTAACCTATGGCCAAACGCACTGTGTTCGGCCGACGTCAGGCCACTTACAAAGACGAGGATTACATCATCGAGATGCGCGACGACGCGCTCTATGTTCGAAAACGTTACGGCCGGGATTGGTGCCCGATACCGTTCAAGCGCTTAATTCAGTACTCCAAACCTCAGTTAGAGCTAGACCTTTATTATGACAGATTGGATAAGGACGACAAAAACTACGCGGTGTCCGGTATGTGGCAAGGACCATTGGTGCCTAATCAATCCTAAGCCCAACTGGTCCTGTGTATGCGGGTGCAGAGCCGGAAGGAGAAACAGTTCAAGGACGGTCAGATGGGGTGGCTTCATCCGCTCCAGGACAGACCGGACCTGAAGTTGCCGAGCAGGCAGGAACAACCGGAGACTCCGATAATCAACTGCCGAAGGTTGATTGAGGAGTGGGGACAAACCACAAAACCAGAGGACGTCGACGCGCTGGCTAAAGATTTGCATGTTTCGGCAAACTCAATGAACGCACTGCAATTCTGTTGGTCGCCAGAGCATCGCGCCTGGGCTATACCTATGAAAGACGGATATGACACTATGGTGGGCATCCGGTTACGAGCCGCCAATGGCGATAAGTGGGCAGTCCGAGGTAGCCACACTGGCTGCTTCATCCCGCGCATCGACTCCAAACCGCTGGCGTTGGTGGCCGAAGGACCGACCGACACCTGTGCGGGATTGGACCTGGGTTTTTATACGTGCGGACGGCCAGCGGCCTCTGGGGGAATCCAACAGCTCAAACAGCTTTTCCGACGGAAAGGCGTAAGACGCGCAGCAGTGGTCTGCGACGGCGATACGGTCGGGGTCAACGGGGCCAGAATATTTGCTGAGCAAATCGGAATTCCCTGTTGCCTCGTCATTACGCCCTGCAAAGACCTTAGGGAATTCGTGGCGGGTGGCGGTGGCAAGCCCCTGATTGACTCACTGATAAATCAAGCCATATGGAAAAATGCCTGATGGGCGATATAACTAAATCTATCCTATATAACAAGGGCTACCGGCTGAATTCTAAGGGGGAGTGGGCGAAGCTCGCCCAGCCCACTCCCGAACCACAGCCGCCAGTAAGGGTTAGGCAGGACCACAGGCCCCTATTGAATTGCCTGGAGTCGGAGTTCCTAGAGCTACTTAAGCGCGAATACACGATAGTCATTCCACAATCGCTTAGGTTTAAGCTGGGCAATGGGGTCTGGTACAAACCAGACTTCATAGCGTGGCCAGCGTGGGTGAACTCGCAAATGAAGGCATTTGAAGTGAAGGGGCCGCACATGTTCAGGGGTGGAATAGAAAACCTAAAAGTGGCCGCACACCAATACCCAATGATTAAGTGGGTTTTGTCATGGAAGGAGGATGGAGTATGGAGGCATCAGGAAATAATGCCTTAAGGGGATATGCAAGAACGCCAGGCAGAAGAAAAAGACTACTATCGAGCCTGTTTGACGTAGAAGCTGAGGAACTTATTGTAGTCGGTAGCTCGGTCGATAGTCGCCTTAAAATAGTTCTCTAGCTGGTCGTTTGAAAGTGAATATAGGAACAGAGCCTCGTTAGCTCGGCTGCCCGTGAACGGTCGCTGGCTCTCCAGCTTCATAGCCTTCAGTATTTGGTCATCGGTCCGGTGTCGTCGGAGTTCCCGAAGGACTTTGGCGGCACCGGATTCGTCATCATTCCTCAGTGCTCCACGCAGCTTCGCGTAGCTGGCTTGGTCGGTGGGCGAGAAAGCCAACGGCTCATAAGCCAGGTTATGTTTCTTCACAAAATCATTTGCCAGGCGACGAACATCGGTTTCGGTCCGTGTCGCTGTCTGGGTCTTGATACCAATGGACCCAAGACCGCGTTGCAACAGCTGGCCGGGACGTGTCGGGGCCACAAACCCTGGAGCCACTGCATGACCTGCAGCACGCGCCATCGTTCCCACTGAGATTGGCGCAGGAGCCAACTCGGACCCTGCACGCGACAGTACACCAGCGGTCGTTGAAATCTGTTCACCGGTGGGGCTCTTACCTTCGGCCAGCACCGCACCCAGACGACCGATAGGTCCGAGCTTATTCCTGCCGAACTGCGTTATCCCATCCCATATCTTGGGCTTAGATTCTCCGAGCCGACCCAGGTCGTGCATCACTTCACCAAACACACTCATCGGCGAGAGCCACACCCCGCCACCGCCACCGGACGGAATCCAGGCGTCAAGCTTGTGGTCGTCTTCTTTGTTTTGGAAGGTCCATTGCCCGCGTGTAGCCAGGTTGACTGCCTGTGTCAGGACGAAGTAAGCGCCGAGGCCACGCAGAACACCACGAACCAACGGCCCAAAGTAGACGTCGGCTCCCAGGCCCCGACGCCCAAGTCCGTAAGATATACCAGTCAACCGCGACAGCGAGCGCAGTTCTTTCCCAATCAAACCTTCCTGCCATAGTGGAGCGAGCAATATTATCTGAGCCAGGTCACGAGCTGTGGGGTGTTTGAAAACGCCGTTGCGGCCAAGGTTCCCATAGAACACATTCATGTCCCGCACCACTTCCCGCACCTGCGCGTCGAGCGACAGATGTTTATTCTTAGCGTTGATGCGCTCCATGTTGTTGACGAAGGATTCAGAGATAACGCCAGGAGTGATGCGGTCAAAAATCCATTTGTTGATGGGCGATAGCAGCTGGTTCCATTGGTCGCCAATGAACGGGATGCGCTGAATCGAGTTGCGATACAGTGTGTCAGAAGTCTGCGTCGCATTTAACCCGCGCTTAACCCCGATGCGCAGCAGGTCTTGCCGGGTCATGTGTTTGATTTGGCCTCGGTCAAAAATCTCAACTGGAGTTCTCGCCCAATCGGCGGCCTTCTGGCTGATAGCACCAATCTTGACCGCTTCATCCAACATCTCTGGAGCCCAGCCCAGAGCCGATAACCCGCCACCGTAACCAGGCTTTTGGACGCCCCACAGATTCCTACCTGCTAACGCACCAGCGTACTGCAACAAGCGTCCAGGGTGGAATGTATCCAGAATCAGAATCGCGCCGTGCTTCAACATCTGGGAAGCTCTCAGGGCATCACCAACGACAGGTATTTCACGCAGAGTGCTTCTCGCCACAGCGGTTCGAACCAGCTGCTCGTAACCAGTGCGTACGGCAATCGGTTTAGACCGTGGACTGATGTGGACCAGTGAATACTCCGGCTTCCCCTTTGGCACATGGAACCCGAACGGCACCTTGGTCAGACCAGCTTCCTTGAGAATATTGTTGAGCACCTCTGGTGGGACGTACTGCCCCTTCTCAATGTGCGGCTGGAGCTGCGCCATCATCGAGTTGAACGCAGGCTGAGTAATCTTCACTGGCTCGTTGCGCCCCCACTCCGGTTCAATGGCAATCGGCTTGCCGCTCACATCATCAATGACTCGCTTCAGGCCTTCCTTCCAGGCATCCATGGCCATGATACGGCCACCGGCAGCCAGTGAATGCTGAGCTAGGTCGGCTAGGTCGTAGTTAACTGGGATGTAGGGTTCCTTAGCGACAGCTTCATAGTAACTGCGGAACGACTTAGGCAGTCGGAATTGCTGCCCCAGAATCCGCATGTCACCAAAAAGCAGTTTGTTGTCAGCCCAGATAGCCCCCTCGTAACGCCCCGGCACGTAGTAATCGCGACCGGACACATTCATCCCGGCCTGATTCATATTGGCGAGGTGCTGCTCGGTTACAGCTAGGTAAGTCTTAGCCGTATTCAGCATCTCCGGGTCTTTGTAATGCTCCTTGGCATACTCCACTTCCCTGAGTAGTCGCCCTGAAGCACGCAGCCAGCGTCGGCCGATGATGCGGTCGGCGAGCTTGGTAGCCTTCATCTTCTCTTTGGCGTTGGCGATACCTTCTTTTGTCAGTGTCTCTAGCCGTTTGAAGTGCTCGGGTTTAATCCCTTCCCACCCGCGCTGGACAAACTCCGGCTTAAGCTCATCGGGCATGTCAGTGTGTCTGCGGTGCAGGCGTCTGTCCTCTTCCCAGGTAGGTTCCATGATGCGCTTAGCTTCAGCCCAGGCGTTAACCACGCGCCGCCATTCGTCGTCGTCAACGTAGTGGCGCACGGCGACCAGTGCCTTGGCAGCCTCACGCACCCTCACAGCCTCCTTGTTGAAGACCACTCCGCCCAGCAGCCGCTCTCGTATGGTTGGTTTCCTTGGCTTACCCGGCATTGGCCCGATGAAACCCTTGGCGGCGCGCTTCATTTCCTCGTCCGTGACTGACGCGGCGCGAATCCCGTTGGACAACTCGTTAGCGTAGATTTCTACCGCGTGGTCAGCGCCATCAGCTGCGGCGCGAATGTCGTGCTCCTTCTGCGCGCGCTTGTATTTAACTGGACCAACCTTCTGCGCAGTTGAACCTATGTCCTGGAGTAGTGCGTGAGTGAAAGCGGCAATGCCGCGCCACTGTTTCTCTGCCAGGTCTTTAACCTCACGGATGCTGGCACCAGGCCCGAGTGGTCCGATGAACTTCTTTTTGGTCTTCTCAACGGACTCCGGATACACCCTGGGTTCATCGCGGAACTCATGCGGCATCAACTCCGGCACCTTACTATAGAGGGGTGGTCGTTCGCCTTTGAACTTTTGGCCGCCAACTCTGGTCGGCGTCACTGGCACGTTGGAGAGATACTGCGTCGGGAAGTATGGCTCAGTCTGTTTCTCTCCAGTTGCTGGCGAGGTCGGCAGTTCTCCAGGTTGGACTACGGGAGGTTCCTGGAAGACGGGACCGCCAACGCCTGCTTGGGTCGCCGCACCTGGAATTGCCTTGGGAGTTTTAGCTTCAGGAGTTGGGCGGGCAAATTCCCCCATCGTGTGCGAGAGGTAGTCTGCTTGGGAGTCACTGATTTGATTGATTTCATAAAGTCGGTCCAGGGCAGTTACCATCGCCGCTTCTGGCGTCGGCTCATACCTATTTCGGAAATCTTCTATCGCCTGCCGACGAGCCTCACCCTTGATGTTGTGTAGTTCAAGCGCTCGGAACTGTTTGAACTGGTCTATGAAGAACTTCCTATCGCGCCGGTACTGTTCCAGAGCCATCTTGCGCAGAGCGACAATCGCGTTCCATTGTCGCGGTTTCAGCTGATTATTTGCCGCCAGGTCGTAGAGCCGCTGCAACGCCTCACGCATTCCCTGCTGCGTCGTAGCTGACTCAATCTCATGAACGATACCGGTTGAGCCTGACCATTCCTCTGGGTCGTTGAGCCAGTTATGAATTGCCAGGGCTTCACGGGTGGATAACGGAGAGGACACCCAACGCTCACCGCGTCCCATACGAGCAATTTCAGCCTCAGGCCCAATCATGCCGCCGCCCTCACCGCGCACAACGGCTGAGCCAGGTCGGAATTCTTCACCCACCACCTCGCTTGGCATCGGACCAATGAACTCTTGAACCGGACCCTCACGCTCTTCCATTATCCCGCTGGGCCGCTCGCGCTCTTCCATTATCCGGGCCAGGTCGTGTTCGGTAGGTTCGCGTGCATAGACCTCTTCCCTCCAGGCCTGGTTCGAATCCTCAGGCACATCGGATAAGGCATCATCTGGTTTGGACCCAACGAAATCTTCAATGCTCGTCCTATCCAATTCGGCGGCTTCTTTGCCCAGGTAACGGTTGTAGTCGGCAATGTCTTTGAAACCCTTATAGAAATCCTTAAGCGTCTCCTTGCGCAGCACTGAGATTATAGGGTCCCACCCACGGTTCATCGCTGATTGCATCGGCACATTGGGCTTACCGCGTTTGCCGGTTGCACCGCTGGGTTCAACTATCATCAGTCCGCGTCGGCCGTGAATGTAGGCTGATACCAATGCCACTTCGCCTGACCGCCGGTTCAACATCACGGCGAGTTTGCGCGTGTGTGACACGGGGTCGGCACTAGACCGGCGCGCTTCCTCGACGAATATGGAGCGCAGCTTATCCGGGCTCGCCCGCTCCGCCGGAGTGATGGTGTGGTAAGCTCCGTAGAGCTTTGCATTTGGATTACTCCAGGCAATGTCTTCCGTCGTGATATCTTTCGGTGTCAGGTCCGAAATAGTTGGCATGCCCTCCTCAATCACGCGCTGGTAAATTGCCGAGAGAGCCTTGCTGCGCAGGCGCTGACCTTTAATGATAAGCTCGCGCTGAATCTTAGCCGTCTCACGCTCGCGCTCGGTGGTGTGTGCCCTAACGTAGTCCAGCCACTCCTTGCGTGCCCTTTCAACGGCTTTGTCCTGCTCCGCCGACAGTCGTTCCGGTGTCACTTCGGGGAACATCGGAGACTCCTGGGCAACGCGCGTTTCTAGTTCTGCGGCCGCATTAATTCGAATCTGCGCTTCCACGCTGAGCGGAAGGCGACCTGGGTCAGGTGGTATCTGCTGAAAATCTGGAATCTCAACGCGAGTGTATTTGGTGCCGACGCGCTCCACCTTGGGAGGCTTTGTTTCCTGTGCCATGCCCGGGAGAGGCTTAGGCATGCGCTCCGCTGGATAACCCAGGCGCTTTAACTCAGCCTCAACTCCCGGTGAGACTTTCGACGGTGTGCGCGTCCAAGGGTAAACTCGGTGCTGTAGGCCCAACTTCTCTACCATCTCATTGAGAGTGGCTCCCGGCGCGTTCTCGATGTTTTTGTTGACGGTATCCAACCAGACATCGAACAAAGGCCCAGGCTGGATAGTCTCTGAGACATTGCGCCGTGCCCAATCCAGGAAGTTTTGGAACGTGGGTTCTATCGACCTACCAATAGGTGGGCCTTCGCCGGGCGTCTTTGCTTCCATGCCGGGCTCGAACCCAGCAAAGATATGTACAGCGGCATTCTCCAGTTGTCCAACGGGGCGCGTGGTTTCTGCCTGGCGTTGCTCGGGCGGTGTAGGCGGTATCTGGCTGGGAGTCTTAACGACGTTGCCAAACATACCGGCCTGGCCCTGGAGCTTCTCCTGCTCCTCAGCTTCACGCTGCGCTTTGCTCTTGATGTAGCGGCGGCTGGCAGCGGGGCCGAGGCCTGGGCCAATATCTTCCGGACCGCCCTCTCCTGTGGGCTCTCTTAGCTGTAGCGTTTTGTAGCCCTGCTTGTAGCTTTCATCGTACCCGTAGAAGCCCTCACGTTTCATCTGCTCTTGGTCTACGATTAGGAGATGGTTGATGAGGGTCTTAACTTCGCTTCCCTTTCCCACGACCTTGTCAGAAAATCCCTCAGTTAAAAAATGCTCTCTCCAGCTCGGCCAGAGTTCGTCTAGCTTGGCCTCTATCGCGCGTGAATACTCTGAGAGTTCCTGGTTGTAAAGGTTCTTAATCGTTCGAGCGTCTTTGAACGCAATACCCATCTTCGCAAACTCCTCTTTGCGAGAACGTCGCCGCTCCGCAGCGGGTCCAAGGCCAGAACCAATGCTAGGTTCGCCGGTTCCAAATGACGTGACTATCCGCCGCGCATCTTCGTAGAGCGGGTTGGACTTCATGTCGTCAATCTGCTTAACGGTTATTTCCAGATTCCTGGCACGCCGTCTTAAGCTATCAGGCAGGGTCTTATCTTGCCAAAGCTGTCTCAGGTGATTGATAATCTCGCTAGGGTTGTCGTACTGATGAAGCTGGTCAGTTACATTGCTTAGCTCTTCCCTATCCAGGTTATCGGCCAATGCTCGGAACTGGCGAGTGCCTATCTTACCCAACGCCTCGTAGCTATCAATGAACTTGGTGAGTTCCTCGTCCCGTCGCCGCTCCGCCCCGGGGCCTAGCTGGCCCGTGTTGATAGCTGTGGTGGCGGCGTCGATGTTGCCAAGGATGTGCTCATAAATCTTCTTCTGTCGCATTGACGCCTCAGTGCCTAGTAATTCGCGCGACCCGCGCACCATGCGCCCCAGTAAGTCCAATCCCTTAATAGTCCAGCGCTCGCTACGAACCGCCTCCAGGAATTCGCGTGGCGGTAGCTTCATCGCCTGTTGCAGACGTCGCCGTATCGCCTCGTTCGCCATGCGCTCCGGCGTGTCTCGCGGACTCAATCCCCGCTTGCCTTTGTAGATGCGCGTCTCCACGTATCTCTCAAAATTACTCAGGTCGTTCCAGTAGCCCCTAAGCTCTGTTGGTGTAGCGTACTTTAAGACTCGATTGTGAATCCCCTCTTCGTTCACTGCAGAGGTGATAATCTCCTTCATCTGGTCGTGGGTAAATCCGAGCGGAGCCAAGTCTTCAGTAATCCACTTGCGGAAGTTCCCACGATGTAACTCCGCGCCTTCGCCTGTAGCCATCAGGTAGATGCCGTGCTTACCCTTAGCGAACGGAACGACGTCATCTTCCCCGGTCAACTTGTCCACCGGTTTAACTGGTGTGCCTGCCTCGTCACCGGCGTCAATGGCGGCGCGTTCCATCTGAGCGACCAGGTCGTCCTCAGGTTTTGTTTCTGCAACACCGCCCATCTCGCGTTCGCCGCGTATGACGGCACTTCCCGCCTTCTGCGCCTCTTCACGCGTCTTGAACCCAGGCTCGACCTTACCCCGGAACTGGAGCGTGTAGCCGGTCTCGTCGGAACCGGTGATTAATGGTACTTGTGCTTCTTGGGCCACTGCTTCGGCGCGTGGCTGAACTCCCGGGCCACCTCTTTCGACGGGCACGCCCCCTTGGCCTTGCTCGGATTGTGTAGGCAGAGGTTCATGAACCGCCGCTGCTTCTCGCTTTTTGCTGGCATAGTAATCCTTTAGTTGAGCTTGGATGGTTTTTGGAACAGGGAAGTAAGAGCGTGGGTGGCCGTAGAGCCCAGCGAAGGCAGCGGACTCCAGTAACTCACCAGCGGTCGGTAGTCGCTTCTCAATCAGCCCGGTCTGCGCGGCGGTAATACCGGCCTGCGCACCAACCTGAGCGGCAAGGCCAGCCACAGCGCGTTTCTCGGCTTCCTCAGCGGTTCCACGTAGAATCTTGGGGATAGCCATTGTGGCTTTGATAGCCTGGCCTGGCGCGAGTTCGAATGACGGCAGAGCAGACGCAAGCCGCCCAGTGATGGCGGCGGCGGGATGCTCCTTGGCACCGGCCTCAGTCTTCTCCAGAAACCCAGGCGCTAAACGCTGTAGCAGTTTCTGCTGACCAAACTCAGCGGCCAGGCCAGCGGCACCGGCACCGAGTAATCCAGTTGCGGGAGGAATCAGTCCGGCGAACGGACCGATGAAAGGAGCGGCAGCTTCAGCCACCGGCACGCCCAGGCCCATGCTCGGCGTAAAGGCCGCAGCAGCGGCGGCACCAGGTGCAACACCGAGTGCGGCCGCACGGCCAGCGGTTGCGAGGGTTCCAGGGGCTGGCTCGGCTTCCTTTCCACCAAACCATTCTTGAATAGCTTTTTCAACCTGCTCTGGTGAGAGGTCGTCAGGAAAAGAAACGGTGCCCTTGTTGGGGACATCAACAATCATCAGTATTCAGCGAATGGGTCTTCTTCCTCTGGAAGGAGGGGTTGGACCAAATTCTTAGCACCCTGACCTACGGCGGGGGCTAGTTGACTCACTCCACCATAAATGTTCTGCGCCCCTTGTCCAATTATGGGAGCTAGAGTTTGCCATCCACCCATGAGAGGTGCGGCTAGGCCTTGAGCTCCGCGACCAAGTGCATTCAACGTGGGCATGAACGGCGCGCCGAGATTGCTTAAGCCGCGCTGAGTAATGCCAATCTGTGGCACTTGCTGTGCAGCCTGTAACAGTCCGGGCGGTATTGCCGGACCAACTGATTGTCCGCCTTGCTGCCCAAACCCTGGCGGGGTTTGAATGTTCGCTGTGCCAGGTCGCGGCATCACAGCGGCACCTCCGCTCCAATCCGCTCCAGGCTGAGGCGCTGCAGGAGCAGCGGCACCTACGGGCTCAATCTTGCCAGAAGCTGGATTATACCGATACTGCGCACCTCCCGGTGCCGCAAGAGGAGCTGGCGCTGATAATCCCGACCCAGTATACGCGGCCTCAATCTGCCTATCCAAAGCTTCAATAGCGTCTTCTTTCTTCTTAGCCGCCTGATAATTCTTCAGCGTAGCCGGGTCCATCTTTGTGGGGTCCATAGAGAGGACCGTTTTATCAGCATCGGTGAGCGAGGCTTCGAGCTTGTCGCGCCTGCGCTCCAGCTCTCGCCGCTGTTCGTTGCGCATCTGGCGCGATTCAATGTCGTCCCCAGGCAACCGTACCTGTTGCATTCTGTAACCACCGCCCTTCTCTGGAATACGCAGGAACGGAACATTCCGTCCCTCGACGTCGATATTCTCTAGCTCGGGCGGTGCGATAGTCTGCTTGTCTTGCCACACGCTGCGAGCCAACTGGCCGTAACCGGCGGCTGATTCTCCGGTGCCAGGGAAGAATCGCAGGAAACCCTCGGCGGGGTCCTTATCCGGATTGTCATTAAGCCACTGCTGAAATTGTTGCTGCGCCTGCAGGGTGCGCGCCGCCTCTTGAATCCTGATATCGTTGACTGCTTTGGCTTGCTCCAACTGCTGCTTCCGGATGCTTATTTCCTGTTGCTGGTACGCACGAGTCTGGGCTAGGCGCTCTTGGTCCAGTTGGTTCTGCCGTTCGTTTTCCTGCTGCTGCAGCATCAACCGCATCTGGGTTAGGTTGGATTCCTGCGCCAGGCGCTGTTGCTCTGCCTGAATAGCGGAACCGGCGCGTAGGCCACCGAGCCATTCTGCGCCAAGGTCAATCGGTCCTGGAATCCACGGAGGTAAAGGAAGGGCCATAATCAACCAAAGATGTCTTCACCAAAAAGGTCAGGCGAATAGTTATCAAACGGCATGCCGGTTTGCCATTGGTCTCCGCCGGTAGAACTATAAACCGGGTCCCAGTTCTCGCCTGCATCCCAGAAGTCGTCGTACTGCTGTGGTCCAATTGGTGATGGGTACTGAGTGGCGTAGCCCTGCCTGTCGGACGGAGGATTCTGTCCGCCAAGAGCAGGTGTCCCAGTCGGGTATCCGGGATAACCAGTGAAGGGCGTAGAAGGCACACCGGCCGGTGGCTGGAACCCCTGCTGCGGTCCAGCGGCGCGACCACCCATATTGGCTCCTAGCATTGCCGCGTTAAGTTTCTCCGCTGCGGCTGCTCGTGGGTCAGGCGCTGACGCTAAAAGGTTGGCTAGGTATTGACTCGCCTGAGTGTCGCCTGGGCTCACCAAGAACGATGCTGGGTTAAACTGTTGTCCGGTCGGCGTGCGACCAATAGCGCCAGTAAGTTCGCTCTCGCCTTGCTGTTGCAAACCTAGAGAGGTTAAGCCCAGAGAGCGGAGAAGGGCAGTGTTCGCATTGGGCGAACCTATGGAACCAGTAGCAACACCACGTTCAGCCGCCATCTGGGCAATCTGGTTAGCCACATCCTGAGGCACCTGTCCTTTGAGCAGCGACAATATGTTTCCAGAGGACTGACCGAGCATGGACTGATACCCTGGAAGGTTAAGCCCGTACGGCAGCGCTGCGTTGTTTGCAATCGTTGTGTTGACGCCAGTCGTCAGACCACTGAGGCCACCGAGGTTTCCCTGGTTTCCGCCAATCGCAGTGCGCTGCGAAGAGAACGGGTCAGGCACCTGTGGGTAACCGCCATACGGACCAGCGCCGGGCTGAGGGTTTGAGGGCTGAATATTACCAGGTGAAGCGGCGGGCGCAGATGGAAGACCGGAATTCGACGCGGCGGGGAAGCCCAGCAGTCCTGACCATATATTTGAGCCCGATGGCGTACCGCCCGGACCGAACGCGCCACGCTGCGCGTTCATTGGATTGCCCCCGACCGCAGACGTGGTGCCTGGGGCAATGCTGCCAGAGTATGCTGGAGCCCCGCCTGGCTGTTGAGTCGGAGCACCTGGCGCACCTGGAGCGCCTGGCGGCGCTGTTGAAGGCCCAGCCCACGCGTACCTCAAGTTTTGATTTTGGGAGTACGGCCCAACCGACATGAACGGCGAGTTGTACCCCGAGCTAGTAGTTACTGGCATATCACATTAGGGTTCCAACCATTTTTCGTTCTAACCTAGCCGAGCCAAACACCGAGACCTCGATGGCGGGATTATCGATGCCAAGGTAGTGAGCTAGCTCCCCATTCAAATACCGCACCGCGTCTTTATGCTTCAGCGCTTCTAGCTGCTTAGATTGCGGGCTGTCCATTGTTGAGTAACGCACAGCCATGGCTTCCTGCTTGAGCGCTTCCAAATTCTGGATGAGGCAATAGTCCGTGTCGGCTGTCACAGGCTGAAACTCCAGTTTCACTATCGCGTTAATCTGAACACTCGACGCTGGCTGAGTCGGCGAGCAAGGGTTAGGACCAGTGAAGCTGCAGCAATTGAACGGTAGGTTGGAGAAGAAGTACCGACGATACCAGGCAGTCGTCTCGGCTGGTTGCATCGTAACGAGTAACACCTGCGCACCAGTGGTCGGGTCCACCTGGAACACCTGCACTGGGAAATTGGTGATGTCCTTCTGGATGCCAGTGATGGAGTTGAACTGTTGCGGCCACTGCACGAACGGCAACTCTAGGCTTTCGAACTGGCCCTGAGCGCGCTGGAAGAAGTCCTGCGTGAAGATGGTCTTGTCGTTGTTGTCGGTGCCCTGAATCATCACGCGCTTATCGGCGTCGCTGGCGTCAGTGGCGTATGCGCGCAGGAATTGCGGCGGGTTGGACAAGTCGACAAACGTAGGCGCGTTATTCCGGGAATAGACCTGCGGCGCGAAACACCCGCAGTGTTCCTGCTGGAAC
>Ga0247663_1000109_pt1 | contig 19125 bp, 29 predicted proteins | sample CNK04_metaG_FD_190128 | JGI IMG/M metagenome (GOLD analysis project Ga0247663, IMG submission 190128) | Soil microbial communities from Purdue University Martell Research Forest, Indiana, United States - CNK04 | ecosystem: Environmental > Terrestrial > Soil > Temperate forest > Bulk soil... | reverse complement strand
CTGCTGCTATCTGAGCGAATTTAGCAGCGAGGTAGCCGGGAGCGCGTGATTCTTGTGCGCTTACATACTTAAACGCAGGGTCTAGCAGCTTGGCGATTGGGCGTTTCTTGCGGGTCATTTTTTTACCTTCAGAGCATTTAAAAGTCCCATTAGGGGTTTAATAATCGTTGGAACAACCCTCATAGGAATGAATATGGTAATTCCGGGCGTCTTGCCGACAGGTGGATTGCGGGCGGTCAAATTCAGCTTTGGTTTCATTTCCATGACTCCGGTTTGCAAATAATTGCACAGACGCCGCAAAATATTCCAACGCCCAAGTTCCCCGGAAGCGGGTTAAGGAACGAATAAACAAAAAGATTGGCCGCGCAGAATATTATGCATAGAATAAATCCAATCACAGTAATCCCCCTCTCCGCAATTCGTTCGTCAACTCGTCCGGGTCTCCATCCAAATTCCTGCGCTCATTCTTCCTGCGCTTCCATTCTCGCTCTGCAACGTCATTGGTATGCAGGATATACAGATACGCGATTACCACGACAATGAACGCGGCGAGCAGCACCCAATCAGTCCAGTGGAAGGGCGGCGGGTTCAGCAAGTGCCAGATGATCGGGTCGATGTATTTGTTCATGCTTCCACCTTTTCGCTTGTTGGCGTGGATTCGGTGAGCGCGGGAGGGTCGATTTTCTTGAGAAACGCAATCGGCCAATTGCACAATCTTCCATCTATAAGAGCTTCATTAGACGCGAAGGGTAAGTAATGTATAACATTGCATCCTTCACATCGAACAAACCGATTATTGACAATTGCGCCAACTCGGAACGGCGTTCCAAGAGCGTGGCCGCAGCAGCTATGCACCACGATCACCAAATCCCCCACCCGTATCTCGTCTTTCATCCTCGCCCCCTGTTCAAATCGGCTGCTTGGCCGTGTTGTGGTGAATCAAGCTTGGCATCGTCAAACTTGCCCGCCTCAATATTCAATTCGTCGTCGCACTCTTTCGCCCATTCGATTACATCATCAAGCCCATGATCTTCAACCATGCGCTTCAACTCGGCCCAATCCTGCTCGCGTTGATCGCGTTCATATGCTGCCATGCTCGGCGTTATGATTGGCTTGGTCAAGATTGCGCCCCTCGGCTGGCGTTAATAACTTCTCGCAGATTGTCGCAAGAGCCGCAAGCGTGCGTATGATGATGTTCAGGATGCCCGACAACTTTTAGGAATAGCATTTTTCGTAATTGTTCAGCATCATCCCGCAAACTCAGCGCCTCTAGTGCTTGGTCGCATAGGACATTAATGCGATGAGCGCAAGGATGATTTAGAGGATACTCACCCTCCAATTCCTGCCTCTCCCTTTCAATCTGCTCTTTGGTCAGCATCTATTTCTCCCGCGTGGCGTCTATTTGATGCGCTCAGAATAGCATCTTGTTGACCTTTGTCAACCCCTTTTGGTAACTTTATTATCAGGGTGGCAGTTGACAGCCGTAAATCTGCCATGCTATAAGTTTGCAATGAGCGCATCCAAATTGATTGATTCTCTAGGGGGCACAGGGGCGGTTGCCAAGCTATGCGGCCTGCACAAATCAGCGGTTAGCCAATGGCGCATACGTGGGATACCGCGAGCGTGGCTGTTATTCCTCAAGCCGAAACGCCATGCCAAACGAGATTAAAGTCACCTACCGCAACATCGTCTACGCCATCCCTGCCGCACATGACCCATTCGACGTTATGACCGCCTACGAAAAATATCATTGTCTGCCTATGACAGCGGAAGATAATCTGAGATATCAGACAGCATTGGGGATTATCCGTGCCTGAGCGTATCCAATTGTCGCGCAAGAAGGGTTGGAGGATGCCTGCAAATTCGATCAAAGTTGATAGGGCTACAGACTGGGGCAATCCGTTTACGCTTGGGTGCAATCCGTCAAAGTTTAGTACAACCCTGCCGACAGAATGCAATTCAACCAAAACGATCCTCGCTTGCTTCGATTACTACGCACGCCTTCGGCATAAATATGAGGAAGGCTGGCTTAAGCCCTTACGCGGAAAAAATCTAGCTTGCTGGTGCCCTCCGCACTCTGAATGCCATGCCGACATATTGTTAGAATTGGCAAATAAATGACTCCGCTTAACCACGCAAAGGAGTAGCTATGTCCCCCTGTAGTGCTGCTCAATATCTAGCCCGTCGTGATGATGTGCCGACCTCGAAACGTGCTGCTGAGAAAGCGGTATCGTTCAAAGCCAAGCATGAAGCTGCAATTTATGCGGTTATCTACGAGTCGATGCCCGGAGCTACGGCAAAGGAAATAGCCGCCAAGACTGGCCTAACCGATGTGCAAGTAAACCGGCGTCTTGCCGACATGGGAAGGCGCGGATTGATTGAGCGTAACGCGCACTCGGATTGTAGCGGATTCCAGCAACGCAACGGCTGCTGTGTGTGGTATGCAAACAAATGAGCGGAAGGTGGACAGACTTGGATGCAGACCAGATAGCCAAATTAGGATAGGAAGTATGCTAATAATCGGACAGAGATACCATTTTCTAACTTGTATTGGGCGGGCCAAGAATAAGCGCGATAAATGGCATTGGCTTATGCGATGCGATTGCGGAACAGAAAAAGTGTTAGAGGCTTACAAGGTTGGAATAGGCCATAATAAATCTTGCGGCTGCAAACGGTCTCAACTTATGAGGGAAGCTAAAATTAAGCATGGGGCCAGCATATGCGAAGGGACTTTGGCGGGGAAAACCTATAAAGCATGGAGTTCTATGCGTCAAAGATGCGGGAATAAATCTAATCATGCCTATGCTGACTATGGAGGTAGAGGAATCGCAGTTTGCCCTGAATGGTTAAATAGTTTTCCTCGATTCTTAGAGGATATGGGAATCAAGCCCGATGGCATGAGTTTAGATCGCATAGATAATAATAAAGGATATTCTCCCTCTAATTGTCGGTGGGCTACTCATACGGAACAAATGAGGAATCGTAGAAATAATAGGCCGTTGACTATTGGTGGCGAGACCAAATTGCTTTGTGAATGGGAGGCAGAAACTGGCATCAGTCATGCAACCATCCAAAATAGGATTAAGCGCGGTCGCCATCCGTTATTGCCCGTATGAATTTTCACCTTCGCATGACCGAAGAACAGGCCGCGGCGCACGCTAAACGGGTTAATCGCAATAGCCGCGTTGTGCGCGTTCTTGATGGCAAGGTAGCCAGTCCTGTCGTAGCGCCTCGCCAGCGAGCGCCTGACAAGCCGGTTGCGGTCAAAAAGGCTGTTCCCAAGCCCAAAAAGGCCCAAACTAAGGTTTTGCCTGCCGACCACGGAAAAGCCTTGAATTTCCAGCTTCGGGCGGTCGGGATTTCGGGGTTCCTGCCGGAAGTCCTATTTGCACAGCATATCGGGCGGCGGTGGCGGTTCGATCTTGCCAGCAGGCTCGACATGGTAGCCGTGGAGATTGAGGGCGGCATCTGGACGCGGGGGAGGCATACGCGAGGGGATGGCTACCTGAAAGACATGGAGAAGTACAACGCCGCGACGGTCATGGGATGGCGGCTAATCCGAGTGACTCCACAGCAGGTCGATAGCGGGGAAGCCTTAAAGCTGATTCAATCTGCGCTTGACAGCCTGATTTAGCCGTGGGCATAATGTTGTCGCCTAGAAATAGGCCGCGTGTGGTAACGCGAATATGTGGCAAGACCCCTCAGTTCGGGGCTTTGGTTGTGAATTGAGCCCACATACTCATTTACCGCCACGGCCTTAGCCTCGAACTCAGGGGTTTTTCTATGCCGCTCACCTGTCGCGGACTCAGCAGCAGGGGTGAGGGAAAACCGATACTGTGGGATAGACCTGAGAACAAGGTAAGGGTGGCGAAGCTAGCGCCCTTGGTCGAACGGCTGGCGGGTAAGTGCGACGGATGACGGTTCACTTTTAAGGAAACCTAGTTGATTCAGGATGGCTAGGTTTTACTCTGGACTCTGGTTCAGGTGGAAAAGCTTGAAGTACCAAATCTTCTAAACCTATTCTCTGATACAATTGCATCATGGATACCGAAACAGAACCACGACCGACCAATTCTGGGCGTAGCTCAGTTGGTAGAGTGCCTGCCTTGGAAGCAGGAAGTCGTGAGTTCGAGTCTCACCGCCCTGACCATCACCGACATTGTGGCGCTCGCCATAGTGCGTTTCGGTGTGGCCGTCAGCAAACGGTTAAGCCAAAGGATTGTGACCCCTTTATAGTCGGTTCGACTCCGACCGGCCACCCCCGAGCGCATTTACGACTGCGATACCGACTCAAATAGTTTTCGGGTCTGTGGCGCAATCGGCAGTCGCGTCTGTCTCAAAAGCAGAATGTTCTCGGTTCGAATCCGAGCAGACCCACCAAGTCGGAGAGTTGCCCGAACGGTAAGGGATGCGGCTGTAACCCGCAAGTATGCTCGCCATAGGTGGTTCGACTCCATCACTCTCCACCAGAAGCGCCGTTGGTGAAAATGGCAAACGCGCCAGCCTTAGAAGCTGGATACTGTAGGTTCGAATCCTACACGGCGCACCAAATTTTGTTATAATGTTTTTCATGGACACACGACAGAAACGCCCCCACGAGGGGCGTAACTTAATTGGTAGAGTAACGGCCTTTGAAGCCGTCTTGTGTCAGTTCGACCCTGACCGCCCCCGCCATTCATCAAGTCGATCTTCCTGATTAACGGAAGGTTGGCAGAGCGGTAATGCAGCGGTTTGCTAAATCGTAGTCGGCCAGAAATGGCTGCGTAGGTTCGACCCCTACACCTTCCGCCAGAACGAATACGGAAGGTGGCGCGAATGGTCGCAAACGGTCTCGAAAACCGTCGCTGGCACCTCAGTAGGGCTAAGGGTTCGATTCCTTCATCTTCCGCCAATCATGCTGACGGCTCGCCTATCGCTCAATAATTCCAATAACCAGCACCAATATAGTCGCAGCTATCTGGCGTCCCGCATTATTGCCTTACCGATTATTTCAGCGATTTGCGGGACGATGGCGTTTCCGAGTCCTCTAAGTCTGTCCACCCTTCTGGGTATCCCATTAGCCACTCTATCCACGCAGGGTTCAATGGCCCATTCTCTAATGGTTCGGAACGTGGCTTCGTCCAATACCGGAGTTTTTTCTTCATCGCGCAACGGTAAGCCATGCCGTTGTATTCGTCCCAAGTTTTGCATTTCTTCGCCAACATCGCCACGCTTCCCTCGTTCACGAAGCCGCGAGTGTCGGGGGTAGGCCACAACCCAAATTCTGTCTCTGTTATGCGGGGCTTTAACGGCCGCAGCCGGTATGCAATGCCATTCCGAGTCATACCCGACCGAGGCCAAATCTGCAAGGAGTTTTCCAAGTCCTCGAACAAGTAACGCTGCGACATTTTCCACGATGACGTAGTGGGGTCGTAATGAGCCAATAATACGGGCGTATTCTTTCCATAGCCCTGATCGTTCTCCGTCGATGCCTGCTCCGTCGCCGGCAACACTGATATCTTGGCAGGGGAACCCTCCGCATACAACGTCAACGCTTCCGATTCCGTGTTGGGTGAGATTGTCTTTTGTGAGACTTCGTATGTCGTCATAAATTGGAACGTTCGCCCAATGCTTTCTGAGGACTGCGCGACAATAGGGTTCGATTTCACAGAAGGCAACTGTTCGCATACCGGCGCGTTCGAGTCCAAGCGAGAATCCTCCTATACCTGAAAATAAGTCTAGCACGTTCATTCTTGGTAAGCCTTCAATTAAGCACGAAGCGCAAATAAAACTACGCTGAGTATAGTCGCAGCCACCGAGTAAATAGTTATCCAGTCCCATCCGTGCAGGGTATGTTTGCAATCCCGATGTTCGTTGATTTTGGCGTAGTTCATTTCTTTCACCCTTCGGCAAGAGCCTTACGCGCAATTTCTTTGACTTCTGCGGTAATCGGCATATCGCCTTTCAGCATGTCGAATATTTCCTGTAGTCCTGCCTCCAGCCGGGAGCAGCGACTTTCGAGGGTGCGGGCATGGGACATCAATATTTGCGTGGCAGACTGAACCGCCCATACGCCGCCCATGTCGAATTTAGTCCGGTCTGCAAGCAAAGCACTTGTAATCGGCGTATCGCTCTTTTCGCTCATTTTCCCTTCCCTTTCTCGAGGGCGGCACGGTAAGCGTTGCAGGTTGCTACCCTGTGCCTTGTGAACAAAATCCCCACCAATCGGCCTCATGTTCCAATGTTTCAAGGATTGGCAGGTAGCGAGTCATTTCTGCCTCCGATTCGGCCACCATCTCGCGTAAAACGTCTATCCGTTGCTCTGCCATTGGTTTCTCCTTGTGCGGGATTGGGTTAGCGTAATGATTGTTTGCACTCGGCAAGCGTGCAGAATGTCTCGCCGCCGTTTAGATGCGTTGAACCTTTCGGCCTGTATTGAAATCCAACAGCATGACCTAAAACATTCTTCATTTTTACTATGGTGCCGACACGTTTTTTGCCAAGGAATACGCGAACCTCATGGCGCTCAGGTATTTCAACAAATTTGAGTCCGTCGCTCATTTTCATTTCTCCTAATTTAATGTAAATCCCTAGCGCGGGACTAGGCGGCTTGTTGTTCGGTGCAACGAGCGTATCGCTTGGCCGATGTTTTGTCGTGGTGGAGTTCCTGCGCTACATACGCGGCTTTGACCTGTGCGTAGCAGGGATGCGACGGTTCAACTCGGATGCGGTCGTTCTCGAAATAGTCCGTTTGCATGTCGGAGCCGTTAGAGACTGTGAAAGCCCGATGAATAGCGGGGCAGAAGTCCCGATATCGCTTGCCGTAAATCGTGATTGTGTCGGCGGGGTGATTCAGCAACTGACTCGCGCTGTAGTGGCACAATTGCAGCTTGCCATTATCGACCCGAATACCGTTCCAATAAAATTTGAGCATTTTGGCTATTCCTTTTGATCGCTAGCCGAATCAGTCGGCCACTGTTTCTTTCGATAAGGCGGGAGGGGGCTAGCTGTATTCGGGCATATCCTTACGGGCTTCGTTGAAGGCTTCGGCCACTTGATCTTGGAACGCGTCCAGCCAGTCGTATTGTTTTTGGCTGAGTTCGTTATCTTCGACCATCCCCTCAGACATGGCGCAATCGTAAGTTGCCGAACCGTTGCCCAAGTAAACCATTGCTGGCGTTGCGTCGTCCTGGGGGTCAACAACAAGCCTCACTCCATTCGGGCCGAACTTTGAGAATCCGTTCATTTCGTTCTCCTAGTTGATTTGTATTGCTCAGGTGCAATAGTAGGCGTGTGTTTACATCGTGTCAAGCAATATATTCAACTGTTACATTTGCTGGAATAAGTCTAAATCGTGGTGCTTGACATTAGGTTAGGCATAGCGTAAAAGGAATCGTATGTATATGCAACAAAAACAGGCAGCGGCAGCCTTGAAAATGTCGCGTCAATGGCTATGGGAATTGATTAACCGTGGCGAGATAACGACTGCTGAGATAGCTGGCGTTAAGTTCGTTGTGGATGATTCCCGGTTCCAGACAATCAAGCGCGAGCGCACCCGGATTAAGCGCGGTATGTAGCTACCCCAAAATAATGCTTGACACGGAGTAAAGCATAGCCTACTATTCGCTTGCAGTCCAACCAATCACTCATAGGGGCAGACAGATGACTGAGCGCGTGCATAAATCTGGTTTCCTGCAGTACAACCAAGGCGATGGATGGAAATTCGCGGTCGCTGGGTTCGATAACACATACACGGGCCAAGATGGATTCTGCAACGTGTTGCACATCGAAGGCGAGAAGCGCATCCCGATTGACAAGGATGACCGCATAACAATAGACGGGAAGAAATACACGCGGCGTCATTGGGAGCACTAAAATTGGGCGCTGCTAGGCTGGCGACCTTGGCGAGAAATCGCAGAAACGTTCGATTCGATTCCGCGTCCACCCCCCCCCTTAACCCGCCTCCGAGCGCGTCTTTTTTTGCCCCTTGCAATCGTATGTGCCCAAGTCATATATATGACCTGCGTACAGATTAATCAGTCATTACATATTTTGGGATATTCACAAGGATTAGACTAATTCTAACTCATATATATGAGTCTGAAGAACCGCATGGATATTGGATTACAAGGCGATTCCGAAAGTTCTTGACACAGGATAGAGCATAATTTAGCGTCTTGGTAATTGGCCTTTGACCTTGATCGGTCTTCAGCAAGGGCAAAAGCTTCGCTCATTGCCGCTTGGCTAGGCGGTTCAGCAGAAAGGCGCAAACCAAGATCAAAACCCGGATAGATATCCGAACTGCAACCCCGCTCTACTTTGCTTTGGTACATTGGTAGAACCAGCAACCCCGAACACCCACCCAGAGCGCCGCCCAATCGCCTACCCCTTCATTGCCAAACACGCTTTGCGCCTTTGACCTGGTCTTTCAGCGAGTGAGGATTGCAGTCTCAAGCGTAGCGCCTCTACACACTGAGCCCTTGATTGAGGGGATGTATATCCCGCAGTTGACGTTGATCTTGTTCTCGTTGCACAATGCGAAAACGCTTTAAACGAACGGAGACGCATTGGAACACGTTAGGATAGATGAGGGTATCAAGCGTGTTCGTAAAAGCGTGCCAAAGCGCCGTAATCCAGAAACAGGGGCAGTTCAAGCTATCCCTGACGGCCTGAAACCGGAAGAAGTCTTAAAACGCTACCTTTCCGAAGAAACAACCAGCAAAATCGCCCAATCCTACGGCGTAACCCGTAAATCCCTAGTAGCTTGGCTTAGAGACGTAGCTCCTGATGAATGGAGGCGTGTTCAACTCATTCGCGCTCATGATCGAAAAGAGATGGGAAACGAGGGGCTAGAAGAGGCTTCGGACGCCATAAGCCTCGCGCGCTCGCGTGAGATAGTTCGGTCTGCACAATGGGAATTGCAGGCTTTAGATGTGGATTATCAGCCTAAACAACACGTTGAACACTCTGGCACTATCCTTGTTAGCCACGCTCTAGCCGATATAAGCCAGCGCCGTTTAGCGAGTTATCCACAGCCTGATACGCCTGCATTGCCTAATAAAGAGGCAGATATCACGCAAGTCATTGATAACAAAGATATCACGATTTGACATAATGGATATTATACGAATGAAAACGCTTACATTTCATATAATGGTATGTCAGGCCAGCAGATCGACACACGCACGGCGCAGAATGACACTCCTTATTTGAAATGGCAGGCCGGAAACACTTTGAGCCTCTGGCTGTGCCTGTGGTGGCGGCAGCTCCCATGACCTCTCTACGAAAATTTTTTTATAATTTCCTGAAACATCTTTTGCTGCATCGCAATGATTAGATTTCTAAGAAGGGTTCTACATCACTACCCGTTCAGGAAGCCGGTATGGATGTTGCGGTTTTTGTTCGGGCGGTCTATCTTCTGGCGCTAGCTGAAGTTATGAAGCTCTTGATGACACTTCCGGCACAGCCAACGAACGTGGAGGGGTTTTGAGTAGTCTTCGTGGTGTTTCTGGCTGTTCTCCGAGCCGCATTTTTCGCAGGGCTGTTTTATCAGTTGCCCGCGCTTTTGGGCTACATTGGCGTAAGAGCGGCAATTCGCCTTTAGCTTCTGTTCAGGAGAAAGTTCTGAATGGGATGGTCGGTACATCCGCATATGGAGGGCATGGCAGGCGGCACAGTAACTTGCGGGCCGACTATGAAACACATCCCGAAATCGGTTATGTTCCACCCCGCACTTTGAACAAATCGCAGCCATGTTTCATGACGTTACACGATGTTATAGTGGAACGCAAGGGTGTCTCGTTTGGCCCTATGTGGCGTTACATGCCGAAGCACGATGAATAAATTATTCTGGCTTGCCATACCGATTTCGTTGCTTGTGACGCTGCTGGTTGGGATACAGATGGGGTGGGCTTGGTCTGAGCCGCCCAAAGATTATCCGAAGCTCATGGTGGCATACCTAGTGGTTCCTGACCGGATGATAGGGGCGGTTTGCAGGAACGATCAGGCTTTGGCATGTGCTTTACCTGACCCGGTTGGTGGTGGTTGCATGATATGGCTTTCACAGTCTGCGGCTACCAAAGCGGGAGTGGTGAGTCATGAGCGACTTCACTGTGAGGGCTGGACGCATTGAAGCTCACTGCTGAACACATTGCGATTTTAGAGTCATGGTATGACGACCCTGATTTATTTGACCGCGAGGTTTGGCCGAATGAGTTACCGGAGAACTGGCAGTCTGAGGCTTCAAAGCTGATACCGAAGCATGACCGGGTAGCGATAAGGTCTGGTCACGGGGTTGGTAAGACCGCTTGGTTAGCACGAAGAATCATCTGGTGGGGGTCTACCCGAAACCCTTGGAAGGTCGGGGTTACGGCTCCTTCAAGTTCACAGATGTACGACGCTCTGTGGTCTGAGTTAGCGAAGTGGCACAACAAAATGCCGCCCGGTTTGAAAGAGCAGTTTGAATGGTCGTCCGAGTACTTCCGGTGGGTCGAGGAACCGAACGTCAGCTACGCTGTAGCGAAGACTGCGCGTAGGGAGACCCCCGAAGCTCTTGCCGGTCTTCACTCTGAAAACATGCTCTTCCTGATAGACGAAGCTCCCGGTGTTGACGACATTATCTTCGAGACCGCTCGGGGTGCCATGTCAACACGGGGTGCCAAAACCATCATGACCGGCAACCCTACCCGTCTTTCAGGTTACTTCTTCGACGCCTTCCATAAAAACCGGGAGCATTGGGCGAACATGAAAGTCGCCTGTACGGATTCAAGACGGACGAACTGGAAGGAAATCGAACAGTGGAAAGAGGAATACGGGGAAGACTCAAACTTCTTCCGGGTAAGGGCTTTGGGTGAGTTTCCAAATGCTGAAGACGATGTAATCATTCCCCTACACATGGTTGAAAGTGCCGTGGGCCGGGATGTTAAACAGGTGCCGAGTGAGGAAATTTGGGGGCTGGACGTTTCGAGGGGCGGGGTTGACTTGTGCGCCCTTGCCAAACGCAGGGGTAACATCATGCCGGAGCCTGTGAAGGTCTGGAGGTCTGACGACGCGATGGTTTCGGTCGGAAAGGTCATGAATGAGTATCTTGAGGCCAAGGAAAAACCATCGCTTATATGCGTTGACGCCATCGGACTGGGCGCACCTGTCGCAGACCGCCTTGCGGAACAGGGAGTCCCAGTCCAGTGCATCAACGTCGCGGAAAGCCACTCCTCGAACGACAGGTATCTCAGGCAACGGGACGAAATGTGGGAAAGAGCAAGGGAATGGTTCTACAAAAGGGACTGCCAAATACCGAGGGACGACCCGTTCATCGGGGAGATAAGTCTGGTCAAATGGAAACCGACGAGTAACGGCAAGATGAAAGTTATTACCAAGGCCGAAATGAAGCACGACATGAATAAGTCCCCGGACAGGTCGGAAGCCTTCTGCTTTACTTTTATGGCCGGTGGGGGGATTATGCGAAAACCTAAACAGATCAAGTACCCGAATTATGGATATGCGTAAGGTTTACGAGAAGTCTTACGAAATCATTAGTTTCGTTAAAATCTCGAAAACTAAGGCTGATGCTGACGATCTTTGCTTGTCCATGTATCCTGAATTCTTATCCACAATGAAGCAATTCGGCTCCTATCGGGAGCTTCCTAAAGGAGACCACGATGTTCGGCAAACCCATTAGTAACAACGCCCGCTTCGTCATGGAGCAAGGCCGTAAGGTCGGGAATATCAAGAAAATTCGCCCTCCGAAAAGCTCTGACGGCGGGTTGAAAGGCAATGGGTCGGTTAAAAAGACCGCCCCTTCCGGCCCGAAGACTTCGCTTTCAAACCCCGCCATGCAACCGGCAAACCGGAAGCAGTCTCCGGGAAAGTCCGGGACTTTCAATACCGATCCCTACAAAGCATGAGTATCGAGTTACACGCCAAGGTCAAGGAACTCGAAAGCAGAGTCAGGGTTCTGGAGGAATCGGTCGCCCTGTTGCTCGCACCTCCGGTTCGCCCTGCGGTCTTTGTAGACCCCGAACCCAAGGACAAGAGAACCCGCGAATGGCGCGAATGGGCTGAACGTCAACCAACTCAGAATTAAGGCACTCAAAGACTTATGATTGTCTAAATACGACATTCCGACCGACATTGAACTAGGTTCGATGATCGAGCAGCAAGTCGCATCCTCCATAGGTCATTGGGGTGCGGGTTGGGGTATTTCTGGTACTGGTTTGGGGTCTTCAGCTACTCGCCAGTCTCTAGCGAATCAACGCGCCGTAGCTCTTGACTACTACGACCGCAAAGCCTTTGGTAACGAGATTGACGGTGAATCTCAGGTCATATCCTCAGACGTTCTGGATACGGTTGAAGGAATTTTACCTTCGCTAGTCCGTATTTTTACCGCCTCCGATGATGCGGTTCAATTTCAACCCCAAGGCCCGGAAGACGAAGACTCCGCGGCTCAGCAGACTGAAATCGTCAACTACGTTTTCTATCGCCAGAATAACGGCTACCTGATTCTAAACCAGTGGTTCAAGGATGCTTTAATCCAGAACAACGGCATCGTCAAATACTGGTGGGACGAAAAAGAAACGATAACGACCGAGGAATACGAAGGTCTTTCGGAAGGACAGTATTTAAAATTCACCCACGACGAGGATTACGAAATCCTGTCGATGGAAGAATACGAAGACGAAACTGCCAAAGAGCAGATCGAGCAGCAGTTTCAGCAGATGATTGGTCAAATACCTCCGGGGCCGACCCAGCCGTTACAGATTCAACTGCTTGCACAGCAAAAGCCTCCGGTTCCGAAGCTCTACGACATTAAAATCCGCTGCACCAAAGACTCTTCACAGGTCAGGATTGAGTGCGTCCCCCCGGAAGAATTCGGTGTTACTCCAAACCACAAGTCAGTATCTCTCCAAGGCTGTCCGTTCTGCTATCACAAGCGTCCGATTACCAAGTCGGAACTTAGGCAAATGGGCTGCCCTGAAGACATTATTGCCGAAGCCGGTTCTGGTGCTGCTGATGGGCAGCAGATCAATACGTCAGTCGAAGTCTTAGCAAGAGCAAGGTTCATAGACCAGATTGTTTCAGTCCCTCCCGCTCCGCAAACTTCACAGCAGGAGATTCTAGTCACCGACTGTTACTTCATGGTGGACTGTAACGGGGACGGGATTGATGAATTAAGACACATCATCAAGGTCGGCACTCAAATCTGGATTAACGAAGAAGCCGAACACATCAATTTCGCTTGTATCACACCGATTATCATGCCCCATACGTGGGTGGGCATGTCGGTCGCTGAGTTGGTGATGGCAGACCAGTTCACGAAGTCTGTGATTCTTCGCCAGATGTTGAATAACCTGTATCTGACTAACAATCCGCGTAAAGCAGTTCTTTCCAGTGCTTCAGGTGTTGTTCAAGCGAATCTGGACGACCTGATGAACTCCCGCGCTGGCGGGATTATGCGCGAGTACGTTCCTAACGCTATACGCAACGAAGAAACGCCTTTCGTGGCTTCCGCAGCGTTCCCGATGATTGAATATATCGACGCGGCGAAAGAGGTAAGGACTGGTGTAACACGTTACAACCAAGGCACTGACTCCGATTCATTGAACAAGACTGCTCGCGGCATCAACATGATTCAGCAGGCCGGTCAACAACGCATTGACATGATTGCCCGTAACTTCGCTGAGACCGGGGTTAAAGACCTGATGCGGGGCATCGTTTACATGCTCTCCCGATACTCCAGCAAGGAAATGACCGTCAGACTCAGGAACAAATGGGTTGAAGTTGACCCGCGTGATTGGAAGACTCAGTTTGACATGACAGTGAACGTAGGTCTTGGGACTGGCAACAAAGACCAGCAGCTTGTTCACCTTAATGCGATGGCTGCACAGCAGATGGAAATGATGAAAGAAGGCCGTGGGTATATGGTCTCTGACCAGAATATCTATAACCTCTACAAGAAACAGGCCGAAGCGATGGGTTTCAAGCACCCGGAATTGTTCGTTTCCGACCCTGCCAGCATCCCGCCTGAAGCCAAGCAGAAACCTCCGCCCCCTGAGTTGATAAAGATTCAGGCTGACAGCAAAGAAGCGCAGGACAAGATTGCTTCGACCGAGAAAATCCGTGGTTTCGACGCCGAGACTCAGAAAGAAATCGAGGCGATGAAGGCTCACGCTCAAATTACCATGACGCAGATTCAGGCTCAAAATCAAAAAGAGATTGAGCAAATGCGTATGCAGCATGAGGCTCAGCTTAAAGTCTTCGAGACACGCCAACCGGACGACGGGCAGAAAGCGGTTATAGCCAAGATGCAGGAAGACTACGCCGCCGCCATGAAGCAGGCTGAAATCGCCTCTAACGAGAGGATAGCGGCGAGAGAAATCGAGTTTGAAACTTGGAAAACAGAATTTGTCGAGAACACCAAGAAGGATATCGCCAAACTTTCCGCGAAGACCACTTTGAAGACCGCGAAAATGTCTGCCGAAAGACCCGTTGGAGCGCCTAATTGAAACCTGAAGAAATCCAGCTTCGCGCAGAGAACGCAGCGCGTGTTTTAAGAGAGCCTATCGTCGTTGAGGCGATAGAAGCCATTGAACGCGATGTTATCCAGATGTTCATTGACTGCCCGCAACGCGACACTGAAGGCATGAGGATTTTGCAGGCTGAATTACGCAGGGTTAAGAAGTTCAAGGAGACTTTGCAGGCGGTCATGGAAAGCGGCAAGCTCGCAGATTTCAGGCAGAAGGAAGACAACACGTTTAAGGCACTTCACAACAACGTCAAAGAAAGGTTCAGGAGATAAATATGGATCAAGGCCAAGCGCAAGCCGCAGCCGCAGGAGTTACGCCGGCCCCCGCATTAACGCCGGTCGAGTCAATTCAAGCAATGCTTTTGGCTGAAGACAAAGCAGCCGAAACCCCGAAAGAAGAAGTTAAATCGGAGACTCCTGCCGAAGCCACGCCTGAAAAGGCAGCAGAACCGGAGCAAAAGGCCGAAGAACAGCCGAAAACTGACGAGTCAACGACTGAGATTCCGCTTGAAGAACTTGAAGCCATACCACTCGAAGTCACGGTAAAAGGTGACAACGGTGAAGATGTAATCGAGAAGCTACCCATCAAGGAGCTAAAACTCGGATACATGCGTCAGAAGGATTACAGCAGGAAAACGGCTGAAGTCGCTCGCCAGCGTGATGAGGCAGATGTAAAAATCCGTCAAGGCGTAGAAAGCGAACGTAAAGCCTATCAGGAACAACTCCAGTTAGTGCAGCAACTCGTCGTTGAGGCCGTGGCCCCGGAACTCAAGGACGTGAACTGGAACCATCTGGCATCGACTGACCCGGCTGAATACGTCAGGCTCAAGAATCGTGCCGATCAGATTACAAACACGCTCTCTCAAGTCCAGTCCAAACAGACCGAACTCACGCAAAAGCAGCAGGCAGAACAAGCCCAAGCCCGTCAAAAGGCCGCTTCAGACGCCCGCGTAGTGCTTGAGCGCGACATACCGGAATGGAGCGATACACACTATCAGAAGCTAATGAAATTCGCGGTGGATAACTACGGATACAAGCCTGAAGCGGTGGCGCAATGGATAGACCCCGGAGCATTTAAAGCTCTTAATGACGCTTACCAGTTTCGGCAGTTGAAGTCGGAGGCTCCAGTCAAGGAGAAAAAAGTCGTTCGCGTTCCCCAAAACGTAAGACCGGGAGCAAAGGACACTTCTGCGGCGCAACGCCAGAACGGTGAAGTCATGAGCAGGTTACAGAAAAGCGGGCGTATCGAAGACGCCGCTGCTGTAATTAAATCCAGAATGAGCTAGCAAGCTCAGAAAGGATTAGGACATGACTGTCCCAACCCAAGCATTCCAAACCTACCAAGCAGTTGGCGACCGGGAGGATTTGGAAGATGTGATCTACAACATTTCGCCTGTTGAAACGCCGTTTATGACGATGGCAGCGCGTAAAACCGCGAAGGCCACGTACCATGAATGGCAAACGGATGCGCTGGCATCTGCAACAACCAACCAGATGATTGAAGGTGACGACCCAACGGGCGGTACTTCGGTGCCGACTATCCGCATGGGTAACTACTGCCAGATTTCGTACAAATACGCAGTAGTCACCGACACTCAAAACGCAGTCGATAAAGCGGGTCGTGGTTCGGAAATGTCGTACCAGATCGCCAAACGTCTTGGCGAATTGAAACGCGACATGGAATATGCCCTGACCCGTAACCAAGGCGCAACGGCAGGTTCCTCAACGCAAGTTCGGACTTGTGCCTCTGTCGAATCGTTCCTGACCTTTACTTCCGGCGTGGTTGCGGTGGGTAACTCCACTTCGATTGGCACTGGCGGTAATGCGACGACCCCCGGCTTCAAGAGCGGTGGTTTTGCGGGCCCGACCGACGCATCGCTGACCGCCACGTTCACGGTAACGGCTTTGAAACACGTTATCAAGAACTGCTGGACTTCAGGCGGCAACCCCGGAATCATCATGGTGGGCGGCGCACAAAAGCAGAATGTTTCGACATTCGCCGGCATTGCGACTATCTACCGGGAGGCCGGAACGACCGCGAAGGGAACCGCAATCGTGGGCGCGGCAGACCTGTATATCTCAGACTTTGGGGAACACAGGATTGTGCCTAACCGCTTCAGCCGTAACCAGACCTGTTTGGTTCTGGATATGGACTACTGGGCGGTTGCTTTCTTGCGGAAGGTGTCGCAGAAGGAAATCGCACGAACGGGCGGTAGTGAGAAACGGTTTATCGACGTGGAATACACGCTGGTAGCCGATAACCCCCTGTCGAGCGGCAAAGTGGCTGACTGCTCCTAATGGAGAACCGGAGGGGGCTAATAACCCTCTCCGGGTTTTAATGAAAAGATTACTTAGTATCGACCCTATAAGTGGTCTGAAAACGTGGCATGACCACGATCAGGTCACTGACGTTACGACCATCGGATATACTTCTGATGCGGGGCCGCTGCTTGAACAAAACAAGGTTTTACAGAACAGTGACGACTACACCAAGAAAGGAATCAAACAGGAGTTCTGGCATTACGCCAGTATTCCGGCAGGGATAGTTATGGATTGGCTGATTAACAGAGGGGTAGACGTTTACAATAAGGAGCATACCAAAAAGGTATTGCAGTTGCTAAACGACCCTGAATACCGCTATTTGAAGACAACCACACTTCATCACGGGGTCAAATGAACGAAGACGAAGAAGCACGTAAACTCGGAATCCCTCAAGAGTTAATCAACGCCGAGCATTTCCGCAAGAAGACTCAACTGGACGAAGCCCTGCGATGGGTGAACGTCTATCTGAACGACCACTACGAACACTACGAATCCATCATGATGATTGGTCATATCATGGGGGATGCACAACGCTTCGGCTTTGCCCAAGCGATATTCAAACTCTGCACCCTACTACGTCCTGAAGACAGCTTGGCATGGGCTAACCTTGGCCTCTGTTACCAAGAGGGACAGAACTTGGTTGAGGGTGAAAAGTGCTTCAGGAAAGCACTGGAATTGAACCCCAATAACTCCATAGCACTAAACAATATGTCGCAACTTTACGTGAACCTAGCAGAACCGCAGAAGGCGGTTTACGTTGCCGACAAGTGCATCCGTATAGAACCTGAGTTACCGGACGCGCATTACAACCGAAGTCTTGCAATGCTCCAGATGGGTAATTGGCAGGAGGGGTGGAAAGGCTACGATCATAACCTTGGGAAACTGAACTCCAGAAAAGAGCGGTTCTACGGCATGATCCCGCGATGGACTGGGGTTGAAGGAATGACTCTGATAGCCTATGGCGAACAGGGTTTGGGCGATGAAATCTCTTTCGCATCCTGTATCCCTGATTTAATGAAGAAGAATAAAGTCTTCATTGACTGCGACCATCGGTTAGCTGGACTTTTCAAACGCTCATTTGATTGCAAAGTCTTCGGCACTCGCTATAAGGGGGATGATACTTGGCACGAGAACTACGACATAGACGCCTCTGTAGCGATGGGGTCTATACCGGGCTTCTACAGGAAGAAAGACGAAGACTTCCCCGGCACACCTTATTTGGTTGCCGACCCGCAAAGGCGATTGATGTATAGATCCCTTTTAGACTCATTGGGAACCAAGAAGAAAATCGGCATCTCTTGGGCTGGAGGGATTAAGAATACCGCTGCGGCGCGTAGATCAATGCCTTTGGCCGATATGCTACCGATTCTGAGACAGGATGCGACGTTTATCAGCCTTCAATACAGGGACGCCCAAGACATTAAGACGTTGGAAGAAAAAGCAGGAATAAAGGTTCACCACTGGCCGTTCGCCGTTCACTCAATCGACTATGACGATACCGCTGCTTTGGTCGCAGAACTTGACCTAGTGATTACCGTTACTCAGTCTGTCGTTCATCTGGCAGGAGCATTAGGTGTGCCGTGTTGGGTGCTTGTCCCTGAAAGGCCGATGTGGAGATACCGGCTCAAAGGTGATGGTTTCCTGTGGGCTAATTCAGTCAAGCTCTACCGTCAAAAAGGGGAATGGGTGCATTGCGTGAACAAGATCGCCTATGACCTGAGAGACTGGCTTAACCAGAATAGCAAGCGGATAAAATTTGCATGAAAGTCGTCTTCAACGAATACAACATTCGTATGGAGAAGTCGGCCTATCTTCCTATTGCCTCTGGAATGTTGAGAGGATACGCGGAGAGTTTCCCTGAAATAAAGTCAAACTACGAGTTCATGCCTTTCGAGTATCACATGGACTCCGCTGAAAACATACTCAGACGTTACGATAACCCATCGGTAGCGGCTTTTTCAGCTTCGATGTGGAACGAGCAATTGAATCTTGCGGTCGCCAAGGAGGTTAAGGAGCGTTGGCCCGCCTGCCTTATCGTCTTTGGTGGGCCGCAAGTCCCGCAACATGCTGAAGCGTACTTTGAACAGCATCCCTTCATAGACGTTTCTGTAAGAGCGGAAGGCGAGGAAGCCTTTGCCAAGATTTTGACTCGCAACCTTGAGTCAAGAAACTTTGAAGGCATACCGGGGTTGACTTGGAGGAACGGCAAGATAGTCAGAAATGATGTCGAAACGCATCAGCCTAAAGACTTGGATATGTACCCGTCCCCTTATCTTGAAGGCTATTTCGATGAAATTATGAAC
>Ga0247663_1000107_pt1 | contig 19353 bp, 22 predicted proteins | sample CNK04_metaG_FD_190128 | JGI IMG/M metagenome (GOLD analysis project Ga0247663, IMG submission 190128) | Soil microbial communities from Purdue University Martell Research Forest, Indiana, United States - CNK04 | ecosystem: Environmental > Terrestrial > Soil > Temperate forest > Bulk soil... | reverse complement strand
CGACAGCCATTTCGTTACCTGCGCCGGTGGCTTCAGATACCGTTAGGGTCACGGTTGCCCCAGAGAATGATTGGATGACAGTTGTAGCTCCGATGAGGGCTGGATTGCCTCCTCCACCCCCGGATACTTTCCCTCCAGGTCCCGGGATGCGCTGCGCCAGCAATAACAACAGAACGGCTAGGATACGCATTTTAGTTCACCGTGTAGACGACGTGAACAACGAAAAACTTAGCCGTCCCTCCAGGAGTTCCGCTAACTAGTTCTAGATAATCTCCAGCCGAGAGTGACGTATTTTGCAGAGTTGATGAGCAGGTCGTCACACCATTCAGCCCAGTCGTGCCGCCAGTATTCGAGCAGGCGATTCCTCCCGAAGCCGCCGTAGCCAAAGCACTACTGACAATGTTGACGATTGTTCCTGCATGGTTTCGCCCGACGATAACATTCGGAGTTCCTGCGTCTGCGTTTACGTCCATCTCAACGATGGTCGCTGCGGCGGGGATAAAACATACGCGGGACTGAGGTCCCATTTGGCCGGACGTGATTGCGCTACCAGACGTGTCATTGATTGGGATGTCGCAAACCCGGCGCGTATTGACCACGGCCATTTTTGAAGAGGAGACGGCATTGGCCGCAATCGTTGTCGCAACGCTTCCGCTAGTCGTAACATCTCCTGTGAGATTTCCAACAGCTCCGGTTTGGGTGAAGACGCTCGTCACCGGAGCCGCCGTCGCAGCAAACGGCATAACGCCACCAGAACGCTGCGTGAATGTATTGGCTGTCGCGGCATTAGTGGAGAAGGCAATTGTGAAATCCACGAATAGCGCAGCCGTTAAATCGATATTAGAGGAAACCGCTGTGTTGGTGTCAACAAAGATAGAATCTGCCGTGGTGGTAAGAGCCCCAAGATCAACAGCAAGGGGGCCATGAATCTCCAAGTTCCCGGTTGCTCCGGTCGTGGCCGTGTAGCCGAGTATCGCGAGATTCCAATTGTTGTTGGTAACGGCTGCAACCGTAGCCGTCGAGACAATCGAGATGAGGGTAACAACCGTGCCCGATCCGCATCCACTAACAGTGCAAAGTTTGATCTTTAATGTGATCGTTGGAGTCTGTGCAGCCTGTGTCGAATAGACTCCAGCGCCATCGAAAAGAAAAGGTTGCTTGGAGCTATTGAAGTACCCAGCGCCGAGAGACAATTCCATTAGTTGTTGATCGGAGGTTGTGTTGGTGTTGACGGTAACTGGAGTAGTGCTAGTGACTGAATTACCCGCACCGGCCCCTCCAGGGCAAGCCTGGAAGCTAGGATCGGTAGATGCCCCGTTTGATAGATAACACTGTCCTGTTGTTCCGGGACTGGCGGCCGCTATTGCACTTGTGCCCTCCCCAATAAGGGGGCCATGGGCTGTAAGCGTAGCAGCGCCTGTTCCACCTCCTGCTACGGGCAACCCGGTTGCATTAGTAAGGACTAGCGCAGAGGGTGTACCAAGTGCTGGGGTTACCAATGTAGGGGAGGTTGCACGGACCACACTTCCTGTTCCTGTGTTAGCGGTAGCCGCAACACCATTGATGGAGAAGCTGTTCCCTGTCCCAGCCGTATCATAGGTTTTGTTGGTGAGGGTATCTGGAGAAGTCGCGGTCAGAATTGGTGAGCTCGTACTAGCGTTATTAATCAATTCTAGGCGGTGCCCTGTAGCGTTAGCCCAGATCAAATCGACTCCTGAGAATGTCCCGGTAGGAGTGGTGCCCTCTAGCATGCAATCCCCGCCGGCTGTCCCAGCCGCGCAAACGGAGGAAGATGGCGGACTGGTTCCGGTTGAAACACTCGTTGCGGCGACAGCACCGGAGGCTGTGACATTCCCCCCTGATATCGTCAGCGATGAATTGGATGTACACGTCCCCGAGCCGCTATCGGTTAGGACTTGTCCAACGGATCCCGAAGGCACACAGCCGCTCCCGCTGCCTCCCGTCGAGTTAACCGTCTGATTCGGCCAGCTTCCTGTAATGGTGACATTAGTTCCGGCTACCAGCGCGGGGGTAGACGTTCCTGTTCCCCCGTTCACGATCGGCAACAGTCCGGTTACGGCAGTGGTCAGGCTTAACTGCCCACCGCCAGCGGCATTTGCATGATTATGTGCCGCGTTGGTAAAGCTCGCGATCGTCGGTGTCACGATTGTTGGCGAAGTGCCAAAGACCGCAAGACCTGTTCCCGTTGGATTCGACAGCACTCCCAGCAATTGCGCCGATGTCGTCGCTGCGAATTGGCTCAGGGGATTCGATGTAAATGCACAAGTTGCGCATGAGAGAGTAATCGCCGGGGATGTTGTCGGATTCGCGACCGAGCCCGAGAATCCATTCGCAGTCGCCACCGAGAGGGTCGTGACGGTTCCGCCGGATGACCCCGCCGAGACCGTCCAAACAGAAGCCACGCAAGTCACCACCTGTCCGGCAGCGGTGAGATATCCATAGGTTGTTGTCGAGCAGGCTCCCCCGATCCCCCCGGGAGGCGAGCCGGTGAAGAACGCACCGCCACCGCCGATCTGGGCAAATGCTCGGCATCCGAACAAGATAAGAACAATCCACTTCCACATGCGATTGATTATGGGCAAATAAGGAAAGGATTACAAGACCCCGGGGTAAGAATGTGGTAAACGTACAACACTGTCCCCGCCGAACTGTGGTTAGGAAGACACAATTTGCTTGACATGCTCACCTCCGGCCCCCTATGCTCTATCTTAATGGTGACGTTCAACGGCAGGATGACGGGAAATGAAGACCCGGGGGATCTTGCTCCCAGCGGGGCGAAACTCCCCGGGTCCACCCGAGCGCTTTTCTCCAAGAAGAACCCAGGAGCTCCGGGAAAGCTGGGCAAGACATCATCTACCGCCGAGTCGCTATCCAAACTCAGGGGCAAAGGCGCGCTGAAATAGGAGAGAAAATGGCCAAGGAATCCAAGAAAGAGAAAATGGGCAAGAAGGAGTCCGAAAAGGGCAAGGACATGAAGAAGGAGTTCGGCAAGTCCAAGGACTGCAAGAAGTAAGATGAGTCCATCTCCACAAGGATCGACGAGCGCCGGGAGCCAGCCGCTTCCTCCGTTGCCGGATCTCCAAAGCGCCCAGCAGACCGGCGGGGGGCAGACCGGGACTCCGCCTGATGCTATGGCCGCAATGATCGCCGGGATCGCCCCGGTGAAAAAAGGAGTGGATGTTATTCTCCAGGCGTGTAAGGAAATCGTGCAGAGTGGGGCAGTCCCCGGAGCCGAGCAGCCTTGCGGACAGATTGTAGCGCTCGCTACCAGTCTTCTTCCCATGGCGGCTCAGGCAGCATCGATGGGCGGGGGCGGTGGAGCACCAGCACCATCCCAAGGTATTCCACCCGTAGGGCAAGGAGGGCAGTAAACCATGGATATCAATGATGTTATCGCGTTCGCGACCGAGGGGCTAAGCGAGGATCAGGCCAAGCCGATCCGGGAAGCCCTCCTGAGGGAAGGAACCAAGCAGAAGTTCGCGACGGTGAAGGCCCAGAAGGAATACGAGGCCCTCCAAACCGAACGGGACGCATTGAATGCAAGTATTGAAGGCGGTCCCAACGAGCCGGGATTGAAGGCATTTAAAAAGTGGTATGGAGACAATGGATCGCGGGCGGTTGAGCTGAGCAAGAAAGAAGCCGAGTTCATCGCCAAGCATGGACGGAGCCCGTATGATGAGCCGGCGAACCCGAATCCCGCAAATCCCAATCCCGCACCCTTGCATTCCAAAGAAGACATCCAGCGCATTGCGAAAGAGGAGCTTCAGGTCTTCTCCCTCAATACCGCAGCCGTGGTGAAGAACTTGGTGAAAGCCATGGATCGCCACCATCTCAACAAGCGTGCAACACCCTTCGACGTGGACGCCATCGAGAAGATCATGGCCGAGAAGCAGATCCCGATCGAGGCCGCTTATGACGAATGGGACAAGCCAGAGCGGGAGAAGGCTTCCGCCGCAGAGCTGAAAGCCACCGTGGATCAGAAGGTCCGCGAGGAACTGGCGAAGCGCGGGACGAATCAGAACTTCCCCGTGGCCGATGCCGGCGCACCTTCACCCATCTCCCACCGGAGCGCAGAGGGTTTTGATAAGCAGAAATTCCGCGAGTCTCTGATGCAGACATTCGCAACGGGCGAGAAGCCCTCAGTCCAATAGAAGGAGAGCACAATGCCCGATACCTTAAATCAAATCGAAGTCACCACCCGCCGGTATATCGACGAGAACCCGGAACTCCGGGACCTGGTTTTCAACCACGATCCCACCATGGCCATGATCGGCGAGGACTGCCATGAGCAGGTAGCGGGTGGATCATCCTGGAACGACAACATCGAATACGATGTCCAGGACGGTGGACCTTATAGCAAAGGCCAGGATCTCCCGGCGGACCAGCGGCAGATCGAGCAGCAGCTCCGCTTCGATCCCAAGTACAACGCGATTATGATCCCGTTCTACATGGAGGACATCAAGGTTCTGAACAACGGCCCGGAGGCGGTTGTGAACCTGGTCGAAGAGCGGGTGGACTCGGCCTTTATGCAGCTTGGCGCACAGGCTGCGCTGAAGAGATATCTCCAAGGGCAGTCCGGCAATTTCATCAAGTTCCCGAACGGATTGCTGGAGGCGCTCTCGGATGGCACCAATGTCGGATGGGACGGAAACACCTATCCGGTCTATGGCACCCTGACCCGCAAGACCTACGGCGGTAGGCTGCTGAGTCCCGCCCCGTATAACTTCGCCGGCGGCTCGATCACCCTGCCGATCCTGGAGCAGCTCTATGACTCCGTCGTCTTCGGTTCCGGCAAGTACGAGCCGAACATTATCACCACGACGGTGAAGGGCTACGGATATCTCCGGACCAACTTCCAGACCCAGCAGAGATTCCAGAACGTGACCACTGCGAAGGGCGGGTTCCGGGGACTGGAATACAACGGCGCGGTGATCGTGATGAGCCGCTATGCGCCTGGATCGTATCTGATGAATCCCGCTGGCGGAGTCGCGGCGGTCCAGCCCGGATCAGCCACCGCGAGCATCAACGGCCAGAACGATATCGTCGCGAAGAGAATGTTCGCTTATGCCACCGATGGGCAGGTGACCGCGTATCCCACCCCGGTCACCATGTTCGGCAACGGCACGGTCGCTAACACTGGTGGGTCATCCATCTTCGGCGAGACCATCTTTGTCGAGAACATCCGCAAGCCGATGGTGAAGTACCGGACGTCGAAGAGCAGACCCTTCGACGGGAGTCTTCAGGAGTTTATCCCCTCGGCTGGGAACACCAAGCTGGTCGGGAAGGTCCTGCTGGCGGAGAACTGGTCGATCCTCCCCGGGTACCATACTTACGGTTTCAATTTCCAGGGTTAGGCCCTAGGCATTAAGGAGAACTTATTATGGCTCAAGTGTTTAAACGAATTAGCAATCCGTATATGCCTCAGGGCACGCCGGACCTGACCAACGCGCCTTCCCCGTTTTATGCCCCGGGAGAAGTCCCGGCGTATTTCAACGATCAGAACACGGGGGCTTCCTACCTCCGAGTTCAGGTGGACTCCGGCGCGACATCCGCCACCGGGATCGGCCACACCCCGGCAGCGGGCGAGGTCGCGTACTGGAAAGATGTCCTTCGTGGCATCGTGACTAATGACAAAGCCCAGTGCGATCTGGGACCGACAGCCGCGCCGAACCGCATCGCCGGGATTTTCACTCTCGCGCCGACAGTCACCGCGAATGCCAAGGGCACCGACGGACAGCCGCTGATGTACATGGTGGATCTGCTGGTTAAATCCGGCCCGGCGCTTGGATATGTCCAGTGCTCCGGCGTGCCGACCCAAGGGCAAACCGCATCGGGGAATACATCCGCCAACACCGCGAACACTGTCGCGACCGCTGCGGGAACCGCGACCCCAGCCGAGATCATCGGAGTCTTCTCCGGCGGGGCTTCGATTACGGTCGCGTCCAACACGCTGTATCCCATCGCGGTCAACATCGGCTTTGCGGACTAAGGAGATCTGAATGGCAGTTATCAATCCAGTAACCACCGGCTCCCGGCATGTCCTAGGGGATCTGGTCTTTCGGCTCTTCACCGTGGGGAACGTGAACAACGGAGACACTCTCCAGGTCCCGCTCGCCCGGGTCGAGTCCGTCGTGATCAACGCAGTCGCGACAGGAGCGGATCCCCAGGTGAGTACGTTCGCCCCTGGCCCCGGGGATGCTTACACCACTTTGACATTTGTGAGCGGGTCCGCATGGAGCGGGCGCGTGGGAGTCTTCGCCCGGTTAGGGTAGCGCTATGGCGGAGAAGTGGATAGCTGGGGCCATTAAGCACAAAGGAGCGCTCCACAAAGAACTCGGGGTTCCCCAGGGCGACAAGATCCCCAAGGCAAAGTTGGCGAAAGCAGCGAAGGCAGGCGGGAAAGAAGGCAAGCGGGCCCGTCTGGCGGAGACATTATCCAAGTTCAAGAAATAATCTCGCCCGCCGTCCCAGAGCCAGTCCTCTTCCTCCGGGGGGCTGGCTCTTTTCATTCCAATGGATGATTTCACCTCACTCTCGAATCGACTGCTCTCACGCGCACCGCAAGTGGGAATCGCGCTCTCCCAGCAATTGATCAATGACTCGTGGAGAACGCTTCAGGCTCGGAGAGAGTGGAGCTTCCGCCGTCGCTCAGGGATCTTCGCTCCCCCGGATATCTACCAGACCGGGACGGTCTCATCCAATGTATTGACAGGAAATCCGAATATCCTCACTGGGACGGGGACCAACTGGGATCCATCCATGATCGGCCGGCAGATCCGCGCGAGCGGACTGCTCTATCCGTTCTACACAATCACCGGATGGCTGAGCCCGACGTCGATCGTAATCGACCAGCCGTGGGCCGGACCGGATATCTCCGGAGCTAGCTACTGCATCCTGGGCGTGTATTTCCCCGTTCCATCCGACTTTGGATACTTCTACGTGGCGGTCTCTATCAAGGATTCCTATCGCCTGTGGACGAATGTTACGGAGAGCGAGCTCGCAATCTTCGATCCCCAGCGGACGAACCAGGGTCAGACCTATGCCGTTGTGTTCCGCGATTATACCTCCGTCCCTGGAGGAATTATCTCCCCGGCGGTGAATGTCACGACGCCCAGCGGACCCTCTCCGATCTCGACTACTTCGACTGGATATTCCTACCCAGCGAACGCGAGCTATGTCGTTCAGGTAGTGACCGGCGGCATCAGCGGCACCGCGACGTTCCAGTGGCTCCGGGCGGGGCAAGCAAGCTTCCAGCCAGCACAACTAACAAGCAATCAGGCAACCGACCTCGCCGACGGCGTCCAGATCTACTGGCCGGATACTCTCAGCTACAACTCGGGAGACATCTTCATCATCCAATGCCAAGCGCTCTCGACCCAATCCATTCCTCGGTATGAGCTATGGCCCGCTCCGACCTTCTCCGGGTATCTTTATCCGTTCATCTACATCGCGAAGGAAACGGATCTCACACCACAAGCGCCTAGTCTGCCTCCGTTTATGGCCAATCGCGGGGAGGTGATCCTGGAACTTGCCCTGGCCAAATGCGCGACATATCCCGGGAGTGATCCGAATCATCCGAATATCTACTACAATCTGAAACAAGCCGCTTATCATGAGGGCAGAGCAGCGGACATGATTATCGACCTCGAACGGAACGATGAGGAAGTCGGAGTCACTCTAGTGGACTATCAAGAATGGCCGCTCGCAATGGCTCCTTGGATGACTGGCTCATGGATGCAAAGCCACGCGCCTTGGCTAGGATAAACAATATGAAACCATCTACATTATCGGCATTTCAGGCAATTCTGTCCGGCTTGCAGGTAATCAACGCCGGAATCGCGGGAGTGACGCACAATCCCACTGTGTCCCTGATCCTGGGCGGCGTCGTGATGGGCTTCCAGGTCTACATCCAGAAGATGGGTAATGAGTCTATTCCGCAATTCGACGCGCCGCCGCCGGGAAGTAAAAAGGTAATTACTACCGACGCTTCCGGCGATGTAAGCGCCAAAGAGACAATAATTCCCCCGAAGCCTTGATTGTTCTGCGGTAATTTCTCTTGAGTTATGTTAGAATTCCGGGAACGGAGATCCGAATGCCTTCAAAACAGCATGACAAGCCGAAGCCAGCTCCTAAGCCCCGTCCGGCTCCCGATCCGCCCGCGACCCCGATCCCTGGTGGACCGACTGGAGACGGCAAAGGCTAAGCTCGTGGAATCCACTGTGACGGATCCTAACTGCTCATCGACGCCATGGTGGTTGCCTATTGTCACCGGAGGACTGGGTCTCGGGATCGCTGCGGTCAAGTGGCTCCAGACCAGATCCATGCATCCGAAGCTACGGGACTTCAGCCGGACGCAAGAGGATTTCGACCGGAGGCTCAAATCCATCGAGTCTCAGGAAGCCGATGTCAAGCGGCGGGCCGAGATCGAAGCCGTGGTTCTGGGCATGAAACGCCGAGGGAAGGTCCAGTAGCTACCGACGAAGGCCAGGATATGAATCCCTTGGGTCCAGGGAGTTCCGCTCTTGCCCCCAGGCCGGGATGATATCAGCGAGCCAAACAGGATCAAAGCGAGTAGCGCTTGCCGGACCCGGATCCTCCTCGGTTGTTTCTCCTCCAGTCCGGATGCGAGGCTCCAGGCGAGCGTGGAGAATATCCCAACCTGAGCCGACGCTCTCCAAGTAGCTAACCCGCCTGGATATAGCCCCCACGCGAGCGAGCCGAGCGCGATTCCCAACCCGATCGATATCCAATAACGCTCAGAACTCTGCCACATCCGGGCGAAGACCGTCGAGTGCCGGATGGACTCCTCCGCCGCGAGGAACTGGAACACCGGATACCAATATCCCAGAGCGTTCTGAATCTCGAACCACCCCGAGAGCCAGAGAATACAACGGATCCAGGCGACCCCGCAGAGCACCAGAAACTCCGGCGCGAACTGGTCCGAGTGGGCGATTCGGACCAGGAGCCCGGAGAGGATGAGCAATAGTGACCAGGAAAAAATATCCTGCATCCGGATCATTCTATCGTATGCTTAAAGCAGGATGACTCTCTGGCGGCTCGCTCGCATGATTCTCGACGCTCTGGGCATTATGTCCTCACGGTTCAATCGCATCGATGACGCCCTGGCGGAGATCCGAAAGATCCAGTTGGCTCAGGGAGAAATCCTGAGTAAGATTGAATCAGCGGTTCAACCCGAACCCGCTGCGACACTTGTTTTAACCCTCGGCAAGCCCGAGCCTAAATAGACCCCAAGGAGAAAGAAATGGCAAACCCCCAGATTGGCGACAGCGAGAAAGCACCATTTACATTGGTCGAACTCGACGCAGCTTCCTTCCCGACGCAAGGCGTTCCGACCGATGTGATTTCGATCACTTCCTCGAACGATGCGTCGCTCTCGATTCAGATGGACCCGACGCCTGCGGCTGGCACCGTTGCATCCGGATTCGTCGTCGGCGGAACTCCCGCAGTCGGCGTGGTCATTACCGCGACGGTCACGCATGCGGACGGCACCGTCCTCGGCCCGGTCACGGACACCGTGGATGTGGTCGGCGGAGTTGCAAATAGCCTGTCCTTCGGCCTCGGCGCGCCGATTCCTAAATAACGCCATGATCCCCCAGATCATCCAGATCATCATCTGGATTATTATCTTCTGCGTTGTGGCCTATGGGCTGAAGTGGGTTTGCGCCAACTTCGGCCTGCCCCAACCAGTCTTGTGGATCTGCGGCGCGTTGCTCCTGATCATCCTCTTGCTCTTCGTCGCGAACCAGGTCGGAACCGCAGGGCTTGGTTCGCTCCACTTACGATGATATAGTTATCCCTGAAGGAGAATCCAAATGGCGAACCAGATCCAAGGCCCGTGCGATGACGAGAAGCAACTCTTCCCCAAGAAGGGCGAGAGCCTGCCGATCCAGAAGTACAAAGACTCCGCGATGGTCGAGGGAAAGAAGGGCGGGAGCGTGATCGAGGGCCCCGCGACGGACAAGAACCTATTCAAGCGGAAGTAACGCTAATGTGCAATGCCGTATACGCAGACGACCCTGGATGGGCTGAGCCAGCAGTTAGGAATCCTCCTCGACGACACGAGCGGACTCTTCTGGACGACTCCCGAGAAGTACCTAGCCATCCAGGAAGGTCTGCTCCTCTTTGGTGGTCTGAGCGCGTACTGGCGGCAACGCGGGGCTATTCCCATCGCGGCAGCGTCCCCGTCTCCCTGGATCGATTTAAGCGTTAGCCTCCCTCTATTGCGGGCAAGAACCTGGACTCTCGGCCAGATGGTCCAGCAGATTCAATTTGCCCTGAACGAGGCCGCGCCGGGGGGAGCTGCGGGACTCGCCGGCACGGGGATGAGCGGCCAGGTCACTATCTCCGATATTCTCCAGTGCATCCAGCTCGCCCGGCAGAGGTTCGTCATCGACTGCGCCCTGCCGCTCTCCATCCACAACGTGTTCGGCAGTCCTCCTCCACCCGAGGGCCTGATAACCTTCGACCAGTCCTGCGTCTATTGCCATCGGGTATCCTGGATGGATACTTACTCCGGGGTCTGGACTAATTTATGGCGGGAAGACGCCTGGTCAGTAGACAAGTCCTCGCCGGATTGGACGCTGAAGCCCGGACCGCCCCAGCAGTTCTCCGAAGCCGAACTCGCCCCGCTCCAGCTCCAGCTCAGCCCCCCGCCACAGAATACCGGATCCCTGGAGGCTCTGACCGTGGACTCTCTCCAGATGGACCTGACGGATCCCAATGCCCTGCTCCAGATCCCCGACGAGTGGGTCCATGCGGTCAAGTACGCCGCTCTCTCCCAGCTCCTCGGCGGTGGAGGCCAGATCATCGACCAGCTCCGGGAAGACTACGCCGAACAGAGATATCTGGGAATAGTGGAAGCCGCGCGCTCGGCGAGATCCGTGGTCCGGCTGATGGTGAACAACGTCCCGGTCCCGATTGACTCGCTTCAAGCGCTGGATGCGAGCACTCCGAACTGGCGGAACCAACCTGTGGATCTCACCCTCCCAGGGACATCCATCGGCGTGCTCTACGATCTGCTCGCCTTCCCTCCTTTGCTTTATCCGGTGGGGACCACCGTCGATGTGGTCGCGTCCTGCCCGATCCCGACCGATCCCGCCGGGTTCATCCCCCTAGGATCCGAGGATATCCAGGTCCTGGTGGACTACTGCGCGCATGTCCTCATGTTTAAGTGTGGAGGGAACGAGTTCAAATCTACATTCTCATCCTACGATCGCTGGATCAAGAACGCGGCTCTGCGGAATCGCATCAACCAGGTGAAGATCAGATATCTCGATCCGCTCCTGGGCCAGCCGGAGCGCGAGTCCGCCGCCCGGCCTGATCGGATGGAGCCAGCCAATGCCTGAGATCTTCCGACAACCATTCCGGATGGACTGTCCTGGTGGTCTGGATCTGGTTTCCCCTATCGACCGAATGCCTCCCGGATCCTTCCCTTATCTCATCAATGTTAGGGTACTGGAGGAAGGGCGTCTGGAGAGCCGCCCGGGATACTCCCCCTTCGCGACCCTGGGAGCAGGGGACTTCCCGAATTCCATCCGCCGGCTGAACGACCCGGATCTCTCCCACGTGAGATCCGGATCCCTCTATCTCGCCGGCGGCGGGACCAAGCTCTACTCCGGCCAATCAGGCGCGTTGAACTCCATCGACTCCGGCTATTCCGGCTCTCCGTTATCCATGCTCCCATTCCGGCCGGACCAATCGCCGGAGAGTTGGATGTATATCTACGACTCGCTGAAGAGCACCAAAGTCCAGGCGGACTCTACCCTTCGGCCAATCGGAGTCGTGCCACCGCCAACCGCGCCTTCGACCGAGTATGGCCCTCCAGCGATGGCCGTGATCCTCGAAGGCCAGGATCTCACCGAGGGCGGCTCGGGCTATGGATTCTCCGGCAATATCTCCTCCCTGACCAAGAACAACCGCGAAGGCACGGCAGTCACATCCAGCATTTCCGCCATCAAATACAACTCTGGGTCCACCGGCTGGGCATGCATGGTCCCGGCTTCCGCGAGCCCCTTAACTTGGGCCGGCGCACGCATGAGAGTCCAGCTCAACAACGGGGGCGGGAACCAGGAGACGGTCCTAGTCCGTGAGATCCACCCAGCGATCTCCACCACGACTATCCAGGGAATCGCTTATGACTCCGGCACAACCGGAGGATGCTCGATCGTCCTCGCCGGATCCCCGGAAGGCATCGCGCGGAACTCCCTCATCACCATCGGCGGGGAGTTGATCCGGGTGCTGAGCGTGAACTTCTCCCCGGATGGCAGCACTTATTCCATCCGATGCTCGACGGCGAATACCCATGCGGCTTCCGATGCCGTCACCGGGAATCTCTCCTGGTATATCTATACCGTCCAGACCCATGCGGCGGCGGAGAATATAACCTCCGCTTGTATCTACGCCCATGGATCTTCTCTCGGCTCGGCGAAGTCCGTGACCAACTCGATTTATACCATCGGTGGGATCAATGCGGCGAGTGCATCCTCTCGGCCTCTGGACCTAGCGAACGACTGGTGTCATATATCTTTATGGATCACCAATGCGCCCGCGCTGCTCTCGCTCCAGCTGATCCTCGACATCGATCCCAACACCACCGGGATCGGGAATGCCTTCAAGAATAACTATCTCATCGCGAATCTCTCCCCGGCCCAAATATTTGGAGCAGTCATTCCCCAAGGCGGAGCTTGGTATGAGGTCCTGGTCCCGCTTGCTCAGTTCTCCCGGGCAGGAAATGATCCCACCCGGACCCTGGCCAATATCACAGCGACCCAGATCAAATGGACCGCGAACGCCGTCACGGATCTCGCCTTCGACTGGTGGTATTTATGGGGAACCTATGGGCCGGAGGTGATCCAGAACTCACCTACTGGATTGCTCTACCAATCGCGCTTTAGGGACTCATCCACCGGGGCCGCAAGCGTTCCTGGACCCCAGACCCGGCATGAGCTCTTCCCCATCCGCGAGGAGATCCTGGTCACTCCGCCCACGACCACAGCGACGGGAGTGGACTCCATCGATATCTACCGACAGGGCGGGACATTATCCAACTTCACATACGACGGGACGGTCGTGAACAATAATGGATCCCCGCAGGTCTTCGCGGATGTCTTGCCAGACACCAGCCTATCCGCGAGCCCCATCGCGGACATCACCCTGCTCCAGCCCTGGGTGGTCCTCGGCTTGCCAATCTCCGGCACGGCGAATGTCGTCGGCACCTCCGTCACGTTGACCTCCGGATCGGTTCCCCTCAACCTCGTGGCGAACTCCGTCGTGCTCCTGGGAGGGATCGCGTTCCAGATCCGTGGCGCTCCGAGGGATTCGACTCACTTCGAGATCTTCCTCTCCGCCGGAGTGCAATCAACCACCTTCCTGATCGCATCGCCGCAGCTCGCCGGCACTAATCTGCCATTTGCCTTCGGTCCGCTCGAAGGCCCGTTCGCCCCGGTCGCCTTCGCCCTCGGAGACCCGCTCAATTCCGGCACACTCTACTGGACCAACTTCTCCAATCTCGACGCGATGGCAGATACGAACACGCTGGAGCTATCCGGCCCATCGGAGCCGCTCATCTCCGGCGCGACCTACAACGGCCTGGTCATCGTTGGCTCTCGCGACAATATCTATCTGATCCGGTTCTCTTACCTGACCCAAATCGAGAACTCCGCCACCGGGACCAATGTGTTCCAGTGGTCGAAGATCCCGAGCCCATCCGGAATGTGGTCCCGGTGGACCTGCTGCACGACGCCATATGGAGTCGCGTTCCTCGGCCGCGACGGAATCTATCTCGCCACCGAGCAGGGCGCGGTGAACATCACGGATCCGAAGCTATATCCGATCTTTCCCCATGATGGCCAGCCGGGGACCAGCGTGAACAACGGATCCAATATCATCCTCCCGGTGGACATGACTGGAGGATCCCAAGGCCTCAAGGGACTCAGGCTGAACTACCTGGATGGGGACCTGATGTTCTCCTACATGGACACCGGTGGCAATAGCGTTGCCCTGCGATTCGAGATGTCTCGCAAGCGCTGGTTCCTGCACTCCTACGGAGATCAGATCTGGTCGCAATACCTCATCGAGTCCGATCTCACCGGCCCCAATCCCTTCGAGATCCTCCTACTCTCGCGGGACTCTCCTGCGATATATCTCGGCGGGGGCAACTCCGACAATGGCACTCCCATCGAGTCCATCGTGCTAACTCCATCCGACGACGGCAAGGACGAACGAAGCCAGAAGCTCTATATCGATGCGATCGTGCAAGCGGACGGCACTGGGCCATTATCCGTCGCGGCGGCTTATGACAATGCCCAGAGCTTCTCTCCCGTCCAGACGGTGATCTGCGCCGGGAGCATCCAGCAGACGATCCTAAACTTATCGAGTCTTGCAGGGACCAACCTCGCGCTCTACCGGAATATCTCCGCGAAGTTCGCCTGGACCGGCGGGCCGGATGGACCAAGGATCATCGCCTGGGAACCATCCGGATATCTCCAGCCATATCTCTCCAAGTTCCTCCTCACTCAGTTCTTCGGCCTCAGCTTCCCCGGATGGAAACATACCCGCCGGCTGTTCCCCGGGATGATCTCCAACTCCACCGTCAACTTCAAGATCTATCTCCAGGACGGCAGGAGCTTCGGACCGTTCCCCATCGCGTCTACATCCGGCAGGTTCCGCTGCGTCCCCCAGATGCTCCCGCAGAACATCAAGGACCTCCAGTTCAGCTTCGAGCTCGACGGCCAGGGCCAGAGCTTCGCGCTCTTCCCGGATGAGTTCACGCTCGAACTCAAAGAGTGGAGAGAGCAGTCCTATATCCCCTTAGCCATCTGGAAGGCTTGATTATCCTATAGTTCCCTGTATAATCAACCCATGCGGACGCTTCTTCGCTTCACCCTAAGCCTGGGCCTGATTACCATCTCCGCCCTGCGCGCCGGGGCGCTCTCCAATGGATCCCAGACCTGCCCGGCCTCAGGCGCTAAGGTCCTCTCGACAACTAACCATAGCAAATATGCCTGGATCCAGTTCTTCACGCCCTCCGGCAACTCCGGGCAGGTTTATCTCGGCGGATCCACCGTGTCCTCCACCACCGCCGCAGGGATCTCCGCTAACCAATCCTGGCTCTTCCCCGTCATCGCCAACACCCAGCCGTATGATCTCACCCAGACTTATATGGCGTGTTCAAACTCGGCGGATTCCCTCCAATATACCGTGTTCCAATGAGCACTCCTCCTACCAGACTGGTGCATCCCGATCCGACCACCAACAAGATAACAAATGACTTGTATGATAAGCTGAACCAAAACCAGCAGGTTCTATCCTCCATCCAGCAGATCGCCAAAGCCGCAGTCACGATCCAGCAGGTTCAGCAGGCAATTGCGTCCGCGTCAGCATCGTCCTCGTCTGGCGGGAAGAGCGGTCCGACCACCATCCCTCAGGTTTCCCCGCTCCCTGGGACCAACCCAGCGCTGGAGCCCCTCGCGGTCGATGGCTCCCTGGTGGAGTTCGCGCCGTCCGCCTCCACGCCCGGCACTCTCTATCGGTTCTCATCCGCCAATAATGGATGGAACGGCCCGCTCCTGGGCGGCATCCTCTCCGACACCTTCGCTAATTTCGCCAACTATTCCGCAGCCGATTATCCCGGAGTGTTCTTTCTCCAGTCCGACCGGCTTGTTCTCTACTTATCCAACGGGACCAACTGGATCTACTCCACCGGGGTGTTCCGCGACGTCTTCGCCAATCGTCCATCGCTGGGAACTCATGACTCTGGCTACACTTTCCTTGCTACCGACCGGAACTCCTCATCCTACTGGACCGGATCGGCTTGGTCCAATTTCCCCGGGACATTTTATCCTACCTTCCGCTCGGCGGGAGGAGGAACCTCTATCACCGCCACGGATTCCACCGTCTGGCTGACCGGAGCCGGGGGAGTTACCTGGAATCTCCCGGCAGCAGCGACCACCCAGGTGTTTATCCTGGTAAACGGAGTATCCTCCGGGGGGAACATCACCGTCACTCCAGCCGGATCGGACAAGATAAATGGAGCTGCGAGCTACATCCTCCCGCAAGGCGAGGCGATCATCATCCAAGCAGACGGCGTAACCGACTGGCTGATCCTGGCGAATTACAACATCGCCAGCGGGAGCACGACGCTCAAGCTATCCTTCCGCTCATTCGCAGGCGCTTCCGACACCAACCTATCCACCGACTTCACCGTCGAGTCCGCCAATTCCGGCGCGGCGACCGAGACTCTCTTGGATGCAACCACGGTATCCGGCCAGGTCTTCTCCATCAAGAACTCGGTTACTTCGACCAATGCGCTGACTGTCAACACCACATCCGCCCAGACAATCGATGGGTTTTCATCCTTCACCCTCCAGCCGCAGGAGAGCATGCTCGTCCAGTCCGACGGCACCAACTGGATCGTCCTCTCCATTTATCGGATCCCACCGACGGCGCTTCATGCTACATCCAACGGAGTCCAGCTCACGCTCACGGGATCGTATCAGGATATCGCCGGGGCGACGGTCACCCTGAACCGTGCTGGCTTATGGATGATCACCGGTCATGTGGACTGTCTCCTGACCGGATCATCCCCAGCAATTACCTTCCAGTTAAACGCTGGAGGAGCCGCCCAGTCCCCGACATCCCCGCCGATCTTCATTGCAGCCATCGCGAACCTCATGGCCTCCCAGACCTGGCTGTATCAAGCCGCGTTAAACGACGTCGCCAAGCTCCAGGCCAAGTCCAACGGCGGCGGCGGCTTCGTGAACTCCTCCCCAGCATCCTCCACCATCACCGCCTTGTGGATCAAGCCTTAACCGCTTGCGTTGGGAAGACATCCCGCGCATAATAGCGTTATGGTCGAGACCCGGGTGCTCACGGCGGACGAGTTGGCGCTCTACGTGCGCCCTGATTATGATGCCACGGGGAATCCCCTCCCGGATCCACGATACTCCGTGTTCCTGGGCGTCGTCCGGGACGGAGAAGTCCTAGCCTATATCTGCCTCCAGTTAAAACTCCATGCCCAGCCGCTGGTTATCAAGCCCGGACACGCCGCGATGCTCCCCCGGTTGGTAGCCGCCGCAGAGGACCATATCCTCCAGACTACCGGTCCGCAATGGGTCTATCTGTTCGCCGAGGACTCGCTGGTTAAGATGGCCACAGCCATGGGAATGCAACTCGAACCATGGCATGTCTTGAGCAAGTTCGTCGGGCCTTCGAAGGTCCAAGTCCTTAATCCCATTGAGTCATTATCCAATGCTGAAGGGCGAGCTCAATGAGCTTCGGACCCACGGCGGACACATCCAAGGCCCTCGGGACCCTGGGGACGACCAGTGGATATGCGGGAGCGAACGCACCGAACCTGTTCGGGTCCGGGACTAACTACTTCCAGACCCTGCTGAACGGGAATCAGAACCAGACGCAAGCGCTCCTCCAACCGGACATCAACCGGATCAAGGGAGCCGAGCAGAATACTCTCCAGGGGATCTCGACCCTCACCCCGAGGGGCGGGGGCCGGGACGCGAGTCTCTTCTCCATCCCATTCGCGGCCAATACCCAGATCCAGAATCTCTTCAACCCCGTCAGATCGAATGCCGCGAGCGCACTCACATCCGCCGGGTCCAACTTGTTCGGCTTGGGAACCACCGCCGCTACATCCCAGGCAAACATCTCCCAACAGCAGCAGCAGTTCGCCGATCAGATGCGAATGGCGATCGCCAAGATGGGCTTGGGAGCCGCGTCTAATCTATTCACCGGAGGTGCTGGATAATGGGCGGGATACTAGCGCAGATTCTCAATGGAGTCGGCCGGGCAGCAGGGGGAGCAGTCGATCCCGCCGCAGGCTCGCGGATGAGAGAGCAACTCCAAGGCGAGCAGTATCAAGGCCACCAGAACGATCTGAACCGTTGGATAACCCAGCACGCAGGCGCACAGCAGCACATCGATGCCGTCGCAGCACGTCATCCCGAAGCCGAGGATGAAATCCGTGCGGCTCAATTAGCGCTCGACGCCGCCAAGCCCGGAGACGATCTCGGCCCGCACATCAAGAACATCAGTGGGATCGCGGCTAAGTACGCCAAGCTCAAGGCGGACAAAGCCGCAGCGGACGCCGCCACCATCAAGACCCCTCCGCCGATCCCGGCCGTCACTCAGGGATTCCCTGGGACCTCATCCAATCCTCTCGCTGCGTCTATAGCACCCGCACCCAAGATGACAGCGAACGGAACTCCCGATCGTCTTCCTCCCGGGTTCCAGGTCCCGCATCCGAATCCCCAAACGCCACAAGAGGCACACAACAACCTTATGGCGCTGGATGCCGCACAGAAGGCCGAGCGGGGCCAAGGAATCGCGGGGGCTATTGCTCAGTCCCAGCCAAGCGTTCCTACCGCGGCTCAACCAGCCACATCTCCCGTTAGTCCAGCGGCTCAAGGAGGTGCGCCAGCGGCGGGGGCCACCTTTCCCGGGCTGGCCTCATCAACTCAACCCAGCGTTCCAACAGGGGCAACCCCGCCCGGGACTAGTCAACCTTCCCCAGGGGCCAATGGACCTACGGTTCCCCAACCTATTCAACCATTAGGACCGCAACTCCCCGAGATCTACCGGGACGCCTTGGATGTTTACCATCGAACCGGATTCATCCCGTCTGCTCTGGATTCTCTCCTTCCCGAGATGGGCAAGCACGCATTGGGCTTGATGAACGCACAGGAGAAATTGCGCCTGATCGAGCCATACCTGGCGACAATGGATCCCCAAATGGCCAACTTCATGCGGATGCAGGTCCTCTCGGGCGGCAACGGGATGATCCCCGGCCTCATCGGAGCGATGGAGCCAAATGCCGAGCCGAATATCGCCGCCGCCGGAATCCCCAAATCCGAATGGGAGCGACTCGGAATCCCCGAAGACACAGATCCTAATGCGCCGTATCGGATCGAGAAGTCCAAGCTGAATCCTAATCACATCGTCACCGCGCGGCCAATGTCTGTCCAGCAGCAGTTCAAACCAAACGACCAGGGCGGAATAGTCGCGGTCAATCCTCGGACACTCCAGCAGTCCAAGCCCATTGAGGGACTGGTTGCGCCTGGATCCAACAACCTCGTCGATGAAGGCGTGGATGCATCCGGGCACAAGAAACTCCAGCGCCGGGGAGATATTCTCAAGGACCTCCGGGAAGGACAGGTCTTCACCGGAGCGGGAGTCAATCCTGCCTTCATTCCAGCTCAGCGTACATCCACTACATCCATCCCGGGGCAACTCCCGACGACGACAACCAGCCGATCCCAGAAGGGAGCAGGAGGCGCGATTCCTCCTATTGGATCAGGA
>Ga0247663_1000097_pt1 | contig 20686 bp, 27 predicted proteins | sample CNK04_metaG_FD_190128 | JGI IMG/M metagenome (GOLD analysis project Ga0247663, IMG submission 190128) | Soil microbial communities from Purdue University Martell Research Forest, Indiana, United States - CNK04 | ecosystem: Environmental > Terrestrial > Soil > Temperate forest > Bulk soil... | reverse complement strand
GAGGAAGGTCGATCCGGTCGAATCGGTCGGGTCGCCGCCGAGGTGCCACTTCCCGAAGAGCGCGCGGTTCAGGATGCCGCCATCGGCCGCGACGTCAGCGATCGACTTCAGTGAGAGCGGCGGCTCTGCTCCTGGCATCGGGTCACACCCGACACCACTCTCCGAGAAGTAGAACTTGGAGAAGAAGATCCCTCTGCGCGACGGCGAGCACTGCGGCGAGCAGTACGCCTGGCGGTACTCGATCCCCTGGCTAACGAGGGAGTCGTACGTCGGCATCCAGCCGGCGGCGCGCAGCTCGTCCGTGTCGGCTTGCGCAGCGTCGTCCAACGTGACGACGAGGACATTCTTGGCGGTCATGCTGCTCGCCCTCCCGGGGCCTGCCTAGACGCCGTTGAACGTGTGGTTGATGTAGGCGGTCAGAGTCTGCGAGCTCGTCTTCACTACCTGCTGTGCAGACGAGAGCGTCTTGTAGGAAGCGAGCTCTCGTGTGCCGGCCGCCGCTGCGGTAGTCGCGTTGAGCTGTGAGATCCCTACCGCCTTGATCGTGTAGTTCGCCTGTGCGGTCGTGTACGTGCGCTTGTACGTGACCGCGTCCACCGTCCGGCCGGTGTTGTCCGTGTCGCTGTCGTTCGTCTTCGGGTACCCGGCATCGAAGAGCTGGCGCCCGGTGTAGGTGGTCGTCAGGCCAACGAAGTCACCGAACGTCGCGACCTTCGTCGCGGCCCGCTTGAAGCTCTTCGCAATGACCATCATCCCGGCGCTGTACATTCTGGTCGGGGTCTCCGCCGCCCCGCGCTGGGCGTAGTACTTGTCCCCTGAGTTCGTGACGATGTTCGGCCCGATCTCTAGGCGCTTCAGGATCTTGCCCGTGGCATCGTCCTTCAGGACGAGAACGATCTGTTCCTTGTATCTGAGGAGGGAGGATCCCATCGCTCCAGCCTTTGTCCGCGTGAGCGGTACTTCTGCGTTGAGAGGGCGAAGAGCTTGCGCTCTACCGCCCAGCGAATGTCCCAGCCGCCCTCCTCCGAGGCGGAGAACGGTACGGCGGACAGGTTACTCCAGGACCCGCGCATGTCTGCACCGAAGACCCGGACGTGCTTGGTGCCTGCAAGTGAGGAGAGCCACGCGAGGACGTGGATCAGAGTCGGGAGCACAGCCGGGACTCCGTTCTCTCCCTTCACTTCCGGTGATCCGTTTACCGATACCATGAACGTTGGCTCCCACGCATAGAGCCTTTCCGCAATCGCATCTCCCAAGATGTCCTGCCAGAACATCAGGTTGTTCGTCGTCGTGAAGAGCCTGGCCTTCTCGTGGAGGTGGCGCGCTGCCCAGGACCAGAGGATCTCGGGATGATCGATCGTCGCCCACAGGTCAACTGGGAGCGTCTGGGAGAGCGCTACGGCGTGGTTCACGGCCACGGTCGGACCAGGGAGGAGATCGGTCCAGCGGACGCCGTGGATGCCGTTTGGATGGCATTGGATGCCGTTCGAGAATCCGCATCCAACCGATGGCCCCTCGCACAGGACGTTCACGAGGGGCTGTGGCTCCTCCGGCCAGCTCGGGAAGAAGGGGGGTAGAATCTCTCCAGCGAGTAGCGTCTCGGGCATCCGGGCACGCTAGCCGTGGGGGTTGCTGGCGGCAAGGCATGGCGTATGTTCGCCACCTCAGGCCCCTAGGATTGAGGTACACGATGGCGCGCGGGAAACTCTGGACAGAGACGGAACGGAAGAACCTTCGAGACCACTTCTCGAACCTGGCGAGCTCCAGGCTCGCCGACGCCTTCCCCGGCAGGACCCCGAGGGCGATCAACGACCAGGCCCAGTCGCTCGGGGTGAAGAAGTCTCGTGAGCGCCTGGCGGAGATGGGGAGGGCGAACGCCTTCGTCCGCTGGCGGCGAGGTCAGGAAGAGACGCCCGAGGCCGGGTAGCGGTTTCGCATCCAGGCGGGTAGGGTGGGTGGGGCAGCCTCCGCCGCTAGGTTGACTCCTCTGTTGATGGCAGTGGGACTTCTTGGACAGGTCCGGCGGAGGCTGCCACCTGTCCAACCATGAGCGACGAGAAGTGGACCGAACGCGGTGAGCACTATCGGGCTCTCGTGCAGGCGCAGGCCGAGAAGATGTGGCGAGCGTTCGAGGATTCCATCTGGGCTGAGCCGAAACCATGCGCCTGCGACAACCAGCACACGCGTGACGCGGACGGAGAGTGGCGCTGCTCGTTCTGCAACAAGATCGTCCCGCTGTCGGCCGTGGCGAGAACGCTGCGGAACGCACGCGCCGCCGAGGCTACCGATCCGCGGCACCGGTGGTGCGCGAAGCACGACGAGCCTCTGTGGGACGCTGGCGGCGGTCCTGGAGGCTTCTCTGTGTGCCCGAGGTGCTACGAAGGCAAATGAAGACGAGCACGAACGCGCTCACGGCCCGCTACTGCGCCTCGGTCGGGCGACCCTGCGAGACAGTTCAGAGCTGGCGAGGGAGACAGAGACACGATCTCTTTGGGATCGCCGACTCATTGATACTGAGCGGAGGTTTCGTCCTCTTCGTTCAGAACTGTTCCTACGGGACGCTGAAGTCGCATCGCGATGCGATCTCGGAGCATCCGATGCTGCCCGTCCTCGCTGCGTACGGTCAAGTAGAGCTCTGGGAGTGGCGCAGGAAGAAGCTGAAGCGCGGCGGCAAGAACAAGGGCCGCGAGTGGTATCTGCGCACACAGGGATTTGAGCGCGGAGCGTGGACCGAGCCCTCTGTTTGGGATGGGCCGTTCGACCTCTACCCCAAGAAGTCGTGACCCAGGCGAAGACGTTCCAGCCGCAGGCGGAGGGCTACCTGACGGCGCTCCTCAGGGAGTCTGGCTGGTTCATGTCGGACGACGGGTGGCGGCACCGGAAGCTGAACAACGCGCTCTTCCCGTGGCCTGGAGGAGCGGCAGCGAGGCTCCAGACGGAGGCCGACGACGGTCGACAAGAGCTCGTCTACAGGATGCTTCGGGGCGAGGACTAGCATGCGTTTCCGGAATGAGGTAGAGTGCCTCCATGCCCACCTTCCAAGACCTCCACATCTTCGTGACTGGCGTCGTTGGCCGAGCCATGGGCTCTGGCAAGTTCAGCGCTGAAGAGATCCACGCCCTCACGAACGAGGCGTACCAGGCGTTCATCCAGACGTTCGGAGACCCGCACGCCGCCGAGGAGCGGAAGGCCATCCAGAGCGAGCCGTACGGGCCGCCCGCCACCACGCAGATCGTCCATCGTCACGACGCGCCTACGTCGGCAGGAGGTGAGCCTGGCCCCGCAGAAGGGAAGCCCTTTCGTCTCTGGGCGGGCGATAAGATCCGGCTTGGAAAGGATCGCCAAGGACCTGGCGGAAAGACGTGGGGAGAGACGACGTGGGCCGAGGCACATCAGCACGCTCTTAGAGGAGGAAAGGCGACGCTGGCGTATCTATGGTTCCTTGCCGGGATCAAGGACAACGATCCGAAGTTCGCGGCATCGAATGCTGCCATCCGAGCGCGAGCTGCATCCGTGATCGCGGCTGCGGCAGCGGCGCAGCCTTCTCCTGCGGCGGATGATGCGCCGTTCTGAGTCATGCGCCAGGAGAAGATGTCGAAGTCGCGCGGGAACACCGTTGCGATCGACGAGGCAATCTTCCGGGTCTACTCCGTGACGGACGGATACCAGTTCATCGCAACGGACGGGCGCGTCGTTGACTGGGAGGCAGAGTGCGTCTGGAGGGACCGTCACGGAACAGACGAGTTCTTCACAGGGAGCCCGAAGCGCGAGCGCGTCTTCTTGGTGGAGCAATGACGTTCGAAGAGGCTGCGGCCATCCTGGCCCGCGTAACGTACAAGCCTGGGATGACGTTCTATCTGGACGACATTCCAGTTTTTGGCGGCGACTACGCACTCCTATTGCGGGCCGTGGATCTTCCCAATTCGAACGGTGGAGTTCCAATTACGCTCATGTTCCATCGACGCATCTGCGCGGACAATCTGTCGCTATACAAAGAGGATGACTTGATGAACGAGGTCACGCAGCTCTGCGTATTCCACGAGCGCCACGAGATGGAAGAGTGGCTCAAGCTAGACGGAGTCCGACTCCACGAGCCTCATCCGGAGTTGATCAGTAGCAGGGCTTCCATCCCCTCCCGTGAGCCGCAACGGCCAGCATCGACGATCGGATATGATCCGAACCTAGAGCTCAACCTGAAGAGGATCTAGGCTAGTGACCACGCCCAACGACCCCCATGCCGTCTTCGATCAGATGATGACGTGCGTGGACTGCGGCGCGAAGTTCAGGGTGGTCAGGAGATCGAAGCCCAAGAAGGGCGAGACGATCCGATATTGCTCCTCGTGCAGGTCGAAGCACTCGGGCTTCTTCAAGACGAACACGTCCTTCCTGAAGAAGAAGAACGCCAAGCCAGACTAGGCCTGCTTCGAGACCTGGCTGTCCAGGTGCGCGGCTTCTGCCTTCCCGATCACGAAACGATTGGGGAGCTGCGACACGGTAGCAACAGCCCCGCCGCCGCCCAAGAGCGCCGCGAGACCGATCGAGATAATCTGATTCCAGTCCACACCAGACTGAGGCTTCATCGCGACGATCAGAGACTCGCCTGTCTTCTTGAATGAGTCCTTGAGTGCCTTCCCCTCCTCGGGAGTGACGACGGAGTCGGAGATGGTCTCGCTAAGGAGCGTGCTGAACTCCTGGAGGTTGGCTGCGGCTTCGCGTTGCGCAGCTGCGTTGCACGAGGCGATGAGCCCGAGGCAGAGCGCGATGCAGGAGAGGACGTAGACGACGGTGAAGAGGAATCGGTTCATGGTCTACACCTTCCGTTCGCAGGTGATTGTGACCTTTGTCCCGCGCGCTGCGGTCGCGAAGGCCATCGAGATGCGGCCGAGCTGCCACACGAGCCAGCCGAGGAACACGACCGCCACCATGGCGAGCTGGCCGATCGTGGAGGCGAAGACGACGTCGAAGAAGGTCATGGGGTGGTCTCCTTGGCAGAGATACTACAGAGGTCCGAGGTCTTGCCCAAACTCGCGTCGGCCCTCCGCGAGCCCGCGAGCGTGGGCTTCCTTGTCAGTCAGCGCGACGAGGGCGTCCTTCATCGAGTTCGTGGACTTGTGAACCTTCTCGATCTTGCGCGTGGCGCGGATGCCGACGATCAGTGACACGAGCGCGACGGCCGTGGGCGGGATGCTCGTCACGAGCGCTACGAGTACAGCGTCACTCACTTGGCCTCGATCCGATCGAGCTGGGCTGCGATGCGGTCGATCGCACGCGAGAGCTGCTCTACTTCGCCTCGGGTAGCCAGGCTCGCGCGGATCGTCTCGACGTCGGCGAGATGAGCGTTGAGCGCCTGACGCACGCCGTCAGCTTCTCTCTTCGCGATCTCGGCCGCGCGAACGGCAGAAGCGTCCAGGATTGACGGCACGATGACGACGGCATGAATCGTGGCGATGGCCGCCATCGCGCCGACGAGCGTGCCTACCTGAGCCCACCATTGGGAGGTCGTTCTCACTGGTCGTTCTCATCGAGCGGCCAGGAGACAGCGATCCCAAGCTTCTCTCCGATCTTCGTGACGTTGACGCGAAGATCGTGATTCTCACGCCTAAGGTCGGCAAGCTGATGCCGAACATCGCTCCACGCCAGCGAGCCGACTACGGCCGCTGTCGTAGCGACACTCGCGAGCGTCCAGGCCATCTTCAGCGTGACCTTCGTCTCGGGCACGATGGCATGCTGTCCGTTGGTCATCGGACCCGCTTCTGCTTGGTGGCGACCTTCTTCTTGCGCTTCACGGTGAGCGGGAAGGGGCGGACCGGGGCGGGGCGGCGGCCTCGGCGGACTCTGGGCGTTCTGGTGCCAACCATTGTGTCTCCTGGATCTCGGCGTTAAAGGCATCACAGTCCTCGGCGAGGACTCTGAGGGCAAGCGGAAAGAGAGCGTCCCATGTTGGAGTCTCGGCTACGACCTCTGCGAAGAGCCAGCGAGTGTCTTCCCCACGGTCGCGCAGTGCAGCCGCGACGTTGAATAGGGTGGCCGGATCGTCGCTCAGGATGCGAAACCGGACGTCTAGCTCGGCGTCTGACATCCCGAGCGAAGCGTAGGTGTCGGCGAGCTCTTCCAGGTCGTCGCCGTCGAAGGCGCACGTCAGCGCTTCAGCGTTGCGTCCGTGGTCACGGTACCACACCGCCAGCCCGGAGGCTTCAGGCCCTCGTGGAGGGCCGGCCGCGGGCTCTGCGCAGGCGACGAGCAGGATCGGGGCGAGGCGCCTCACCGCTTCTTCTTCTCCGTGTACTTGATGTACCGGCCAGAGAGGACGGCATCGGTCATCTCGGAGGAGAGGCTCGCATCGAGGATCCCCTTCACCTTGGAGTACGGCATCCCGAGACGCACGGCAGCGCGCGCCTGGTCGCTGAGCGTTTGAAAGAGCTCCTTCCTGGACTGCTCTTGCTCACCAACGATCGAAGCCTTCTCTCCAGGACTCCTCCGCTCCATCCGGTGGCGCTTGCCGGTCAGATCTGCGATCTCGCGCGCGAAGCGGCCGGTCGAGATGCCGAGGCTCTTCTCGACGTCGAACTCGACGGGACGGAGGCCAGAAAGGCCGCGAGGGTCGAAGTTGCGGATGGAGGAAGGCGTCAACTGCTCGCGCAGGTACGCGGCCCGATCGTCGATCGGAGTCCCGTCCATCTTCTCGCCACGCACGTACTCGATCGCCATCTTGGAGAGGAGCGAGAAGCTCGCGAACGGTTCCACGTCCTCGCGATACATCTCGCCTAGCACCTTGGAGGCGTCCTCTCCGTCTGCGATGCGGAGCAGAGGATCTGTGAGCCACGAGCCCTCGTCGATGTCAGAGAGGTCCGTGTACGTCCCCTTCTTATCCCCACCCTCCCAGACAAGGTTCCTCTGCTGGTCCCACTCCGGCACGAAGAGCCGGCGGTCGTCGTCCTCGTCGGAGTCCACGCCGTTCAGCATGTTCCATGCGACGGCAGCGGCAGGAGCCGCAGCCTGACCGGCGAGCAGGTAGCCGATGCGCTTCTTCGCGCGCGTGGCGAGCACCTCGTTCCCGCTCTTCAGCTCCTCACCGATCAGCTTCAGGCGCTCGAAGTTCGTTCGAACCTGCTCCGCCTTGAAGGCCATGAACGTGCCGACGAGCGGCTGGCGGCGGAACTTGTCAACCCATCTCGTGATCCTGGAGTAGGTCGGGTAGAGGTTCCTGACGATGTTCGCGGCGTGCTCCTTCGCCTGCGCTTCACTGAAGCCGGCCTTCTTCAGAGCCGCAGTCTCGGCGTAGAAGCCCGCCACCTTGGAGAAGTCGTCGGGCTTGCCGAACGCGGCGCCGATCAGGTCGTTCGCTCGCGCGAGGCCCTGGTATGCGGGCGCGATCTTCTTGCCCGTAAACTGTTCCTTCACGTCTCGGAACTCGGCAGCGGCGACGGACTCCCCGAGGATCCCAAGGCGCGTCAGCTCTAGCTGCGCCTCCTTGTCGGCGCCGGACATCGCGCGCACGATCCCCTTCGCGTTCGCGAGCGCGTAGCCGATGTGGCCGTTCTTGAGCAGCGCCGTGATCTGGCTGACCGCCTGTTTCGGAACGGCGTGGAGCTGGTAGATCGTCTTCGTGCCCTTGATCGCCGCGTTCGCGGCCATCGCCCACTTCCAGCCCTTGCTGTAGCTAGGCTGTGAGTCGAAGAGCGCCTTCTTGATCTTCTCGGTCGTGTAGAGCTCTGAGTCTCCGACGAGCGGAGCGAGACGGGGGTTGTCCGCGGCGGAGACGCGGACGGTGTAGTTCTTCCCCTCCTGGATCGTCGGTTTCTCGAAGAGCCACTTCCCAATCCCGACGTCTCGGATTGCCTTCAGCTTCCTGTGGTTCGCCACGAACGACGCCTGCTTCAGGATCGTGTTCGTGTAGTTCGCGTACGGGTCCTTCTCCTCTCCGAGGAAGGCCTTCAGCTCATCCGGCAGCCCCTTCCTCGCCTTGAAGATGGAGAGGTCTTTGCGCTTCAGGTTGGAGTTGGCGAGCGCGGCCCAGGGGTTCTCTGCCGTCGCTTTCGCGTCGTCGAGCAGGGCCTGCATCTCGGCCTCGATCTCTCCGACATCCTTGCCCTGTAGGGCTCGCCGAGACCCAAGCTCGAACTCAGCCTTCCGGCGCTCCATCGTCGGGAGCTTCTCGTTCGCCTGACGTTGCTCCAGCTCTGCGAGCTTCTCCGGGCGCAGCGGCTCCGACCACGAGACGAGCAGGCTCTTCAGACGGTTCCGAACATCCTGCGGCACCTTCTTCGCCCAGGCCGGATCCGAGTGGGCTTGGTACGAGGTCCGGAGGTACTTCCCCATCCGGCCCTGGATCGCCTGGGCCATCGTCTTGTCCGTCATCCCCTCCGAGACGAGGATGCGGGAGAGGCGATCTGCCTGGTCGCGCATCTTGGCGACGTGAGGCCGCACGGCATCCGGCAGGGCCGCCATGGCCTTCGGGCTCTGCATGGCCTCTTGGATGCGCTCAGGGGCGAGCGTCTCCCCTGTGGCCTTCGCATGCTGGCGGATGGCTCGCTTGACTGCCCGGACGTTCCCGCGGGCTTCCAGGGCCGCAGCATTCACCTCGCCCTTGGAGCGCTCTTCCAGGCGGGCTGCGAGCTCTGGCTTCCCGCCGTGGGTCTTGATGAGCCCCTCGTACAGGGCCTCCTTCACGCGGCCGGTCGCCTCGGCGGCGTGCTCCTGTGGGGCGCCTTCCTTGATGGGCGGGAGGCCGGCAAGGAGCTCGACGGTCTTCTCCGGCGGAGCCTCAGGCGGCGCACCATGACCGGCGCCCCCGAAATAGTCCGCTTCTCTCCGCTCCTGTTCGGAGATGCCAGCTATCGGCTCGTCTTGCAGGATCGGCCTCCACGGCTTTTCGCCCATCGCAAGCAAGAGCTCGTGCGCCCTATCGAGTTGCTCCTGGGTCTTGGCGCGAAGCTCCAGTTCGCGTCCAGCCGTCAAGAACTTCGCGCGCTCCGGACTCGCCGGGAGCGTGTATTCCGACGGAGCCTCTGGCTTCGGAGTTTGCGCCCCCTCCTGTGGCAACCAGCGTCGCAACATCTCCGGAGCATCATCTCCGTAGATCTCTTTCGCTCTGTTGAGCGCAGCCTCACTCACCTTCCCGCTGTCAAGGCCGCGCTCGCGGATGACACGTCCGGCCTCGGCGAGCTTCGCGGCGGCGAGAGCTTCTCTTGACCCTGGGGCAAATGTCTCCGGATCTCCTTGGCCGACATCAGCCAGAGACTTGCCGACGATACGGCCCAGCTCATGTTCGTCTACTGCGCCACGAACATCGCCGAGAGAGCTGGAGAGCTCGCGAAGGGTTTCTGCCCCCATGCCCTTCTCGCCGATTCCGTACAGCCGATTGCGCTGCGCCTCAGTCAGGTCAGCCTCTATCTCGGCAATGCGATCTGAGGCGCGATCTGCGACCTCAGCGTTCATGGAGTCTTGCAGCCGATGCAGGCGATCCCACTCCTTCGCGCCGGCCTCCCCAAGAACCTCAACGTCCGCGCCCTTGTCGTGTGCGCGCTGAAGCTGGTACGCCTCTTCGGCCTCGTCCGCTGTCAGCTCGTGCGGTTTCCTAGTGGTAAGCTCCTCCCTTCTGGAGCGTGGTACACTTGGCTCCGATGCGGAAACGGATCCAGGTCGTGTGGCGGGCTCGGCGTGGCTGGTACCTGTGGCACTGGAAGTCGGTTGGACTTCGGGTGCTTCGACTGGGCCGGCTTGAGGTTCGGCTGTGGCCGTCTCAGGCAGCTCGACAGCGCTGGTGGTCTCAGTGGGCTCTTGAGTACGAGCTCCAACCTCAGGTGCGGACTCCTGAAGATCGACCTTGGGAGTGGCACCAAGACGAGCCGCCCCTCCCTCCGCAGGAGTAGCGATCCGCGAGATCGCTGCGTCGAGCGCTCCGAAGCCTCCGCCGAAGATCAGATCAGCGGGAAGCCCAGCCTTCACCTGATTCCAGATGTCAATGTCCTTCCCGGTCAACTTCTCCTGGAGCGCCATTGAGAGGGTGCGCTGCATCGCCCCGACACCGGCCTGGGTCGCAGCATGCTTCAACGCGGAGCCCAAGACCGAGTGGACGACGACGTCCTTGAGCTCGCTCGACGCGAGCTTCTTCACGATCCCGCCGAGTGCTTGCTTCGCGCCTGGGAGCTGATCGAGCTGTCCGACGGCTCCTCCGAAGAGGAGCCCCCACATCGCGGCCTCTTCGTCACCCGTGGACTTCTTGATCTCGTGGTAGAGCGGGATCCCCTGCGCAGCTCCGAACTGGACTCCGGCAGCAACCGGACCACCCATCAGGGCCGGGAGAGCGCCCGCGATGCTCCCGGCACCTGAGGCGAGCTGTTCGCCTAGGCCGCCTCGACCCCGCTGCTCTTCCGGGTAGACGGCCTGGCTGGCCTGCTGGAGCGCCTGGCCGGCGGGCCCGAAGACCTCCTGACCGATCTGCGGTCCTTGCGCGTAGGTCGTCGGAGGCTGGCCTGACGGCCCCCAGGACGGAAGAGGCCCACGAGCTCCGTAGCCGTGCTCTGGCGCCGCCCCGCCCATGTAGTCGGTGACGGCCGCAAGTGTCTGCGGTACGGCCCCCAGCGACTCCAGGAGGCTTCCACCGAACGCCTGGAGCTTACCCGGAGGCTCCGGCGGAGCGATCCCATCCAGGAATGAAGTGAACTCATCGGGAGACATCTCCCGAGACTTGCGCTTCGGCCCGTCTAGCAGCGCCGCGAAGTCAGTCGGACTGAGCTCACCGTCCACTGCCGCTCCGAAGATTCTGAACCTGAGCCCCGATCTCTGGCGTTAGCGGGATGCCCTCCTCCTGGAGGATCTTCGTGATCTCAAGTGAGGACTTCGCCTTACGTAGCCTGCTTGTCGGAAGGCTAACGCCAGCGGTTTTGCTGGCCTTTGTGGAACCTGGGTAGCGCTTCTCCTTCTCGGCCTTGAGTCCGCTCGTGAATGACTCCATGGCCGGAGTCTCGGGCTGATCCGGAGGCGAGGAGAAGGCGCCCTTGACGCCGCCAGGCGGGAAGACTTGAGTGCCGTACTTATCGCTCGCGGGGCCGGCCCGATGCGCCTTCTGGCGCTGTGCTTCCGCGAGATCCTTCTTCTCCTGGTCTGAGAGCACGAGCTCGCGCTGGATCTGCTGGAGAAGCTTCGGCCCAGCGTCTGGTTTGCCTTGTGCCGTAGGGCTGTTCTGGAAGGCGGTCAGCGCGTACTCCGCCATGAGGCGGCTGTTCGTCTTCGGGGCCTTGCTGACGAGCTCCTGCGCCTGAGTGATCGCCTCGGCCGACTTCCCTTGCGCCATCGCCTGGATCGTCTGGTCGTGGCGCATCTTCGAGATCTCTTGCGTGAGATCCTGCGGACGCTCTCCGGACTCTCGGCGCTGCCTGAACACGCCTTCATCGATGAGGCCATCCGACGCCGCAGCCTTGATCGCTGCGTCGGCAGCTTCGCCCTGCTTGTGCTCCTCCAGCTTCTTCGAGTAGTCATCGAACGTCTTGACGGCGAGCTCGCGAGCCTTCGGGTCCGTGATGTGGCCAAGGATCCCAGTGAACTCCTGGAGCATCTTCTGCTCAGGCGGTTGGTTGGCAGCCTGGGCGATCATCACCTGCTGCTGCATCGCCTGCGCGTCTCCGAGCTGAGCTCTGCGGTTCGCCTCTCCGAGTGCCTTCGCCTCCTGCTCGTTCCGCTGCTGCATCGCGCGCTGGATCGAGAGCATGAGCCGCGCCTGCTCGTTCTGTTGATCCTCCTTCGCTCGGCGTGCAGCGGAGAACTGACGACCCATCTCCAGACCCTTCATCAGGGCGAAGCTGGGATCACGTTCCTCCTGTCCTGAGATGATACGAGCCATCAGGACCAGGAGTCACCAGTACCGAGACCTTGAGGAGTGCCGGAATCGCTACTGCCGCCATACCCACTGAAGAGCTTCTTCAGCATCGCCATGAGCTGGCTGTTCTGGCTCCCTCCGCCCATGCCTTCGTAGACGCCAAGGCCAGTCTGGCCGGCGTGCGTGAGCATTTCAGCCGTGCTCGGGAGTCTGCTCATGTCGAGCTGGAAGTTGCCGAGGGTCGAACCACCCAGAAGCCCCATCTGTCGCAGGCTCGACATCAGGTCCGCCTGTTGGCCGAGGAGCTGGCCCTGCTGCTCCGTGCCCGCGGCCTGCGCTTGGGAGCGCCCAAGGTCGAGGTTCCCGAGCATCCCCGCCATCCCCTCGTTGATCCCTCCGATCGTCCTGGAGGTGTCGGCAGAGATGCCGCGCTGGAGGTTCGCGCCACGGGTCGTAGAACCGAGACCGCTGTTCGTGAGCTGCTGTGAAAGCGTGGCGCCGAGCTGGTTCCCACGGTCGAGCGCACCTTGCTTGGAACTGCGGCCGAGGCGCTCTGCCTCACGCTTCGCGGCGTCGTAGCCTCCGACACGCTCGGCGGTCGCTTGCTTCGAGAGCGCCTGCTGCTGCTGGAGCCCGCGCCCCTGGATCGCCTCCGTCGTGGAGATGGCGCGATTCATGCGCTTCTGCATGCGCTTCCGGTGCTTCTTCTCGGACTTGTTGCCGAAGTAGCTGGAGCCGAAGTCGAGCCCTCCGGCCGCAATGGCCGCGATTATTGCAGGCATGGTGCGTACTCCGTCGGTTCACCGATCAGACTTGTTGCCTCCGAGATCGTGCGTTCATCTTTCACCCCGAGCGCCACGGCCAAGAGCTTGACCGAATAGGCTGGGTCTGAGATGGCGTCCTCGTAGTAGATCGTGACGTTTTGTTGGACGTAGGCCATCTCTTCGGAGATGAGTCGATCGTCCTCCTCCGAGAGCAGTGGATGCGCAGTGAGCGATCTGCGTCTGCTCTCCTCGTCGCGATCAGCGAGCACCACCAGGGCTGGTGAAGCAGCGGCAATGACCGCCGGCCAGATGAGCGCCAGGTATGGACTCTTGATCGCGATGCGTCCGCCAAAGCCAAGCATCCGAGAGAGATGCCTGCGCGCCGCGACGTAGGCTTGGAGCTCTTCCAACCCGTACCGATGCCCGAGAATCATCGGCGCAGAGAGAAGAGGATCCTCCCAGTCGGAGCGCCACGTAGGCGGGCAAGGCGTAGGAATCGTTCCTCCGATGTGCCATCCGAGGCGGTTCACGACCTGTGCGACCATCGAGGTGCCGGAGCGGAACTTCCCCACGATCAAGACGACAGGATCCATCACCGCATCCTCTTGGTGCGTCGGAGCTCGAAGAGGAGATCGTTGAACTTCTCGATCAGGTCTGCGGTCGTAGCCGTCGTCTCCAGCTTCTTCACCATCGCCATCGGGTCGTGGTTCTTGTCTCCAAGCTGCTGAGGATCGAGCTCCAGACCGTCACGCCCGACGCGGATCCCGCCAGAGCGAGAGACAGCCGTGCCGATGCGCCCGTCCGTGTCCACTTCCATCGTGTCATTGACGCGACGATCGGTGTCGATCGCGGCGTCGAGCGAGCGTCGGACACGGCCGGGCAGCCGACTGCCGGCCCTGCCCGTGAAGTTCTGCGGTGTGCGTCTGCGCGTCATTGCTTGGCCTTGCTCTTCGCGATCACGCGCTCGTTCCTTGCACGATCTTCTGGCGTTAGCTTCCACCAGTTCGGATCGCCATCGGCGCGCAGCTTTTCGCGCTCGCGCTGAGCGATGAAGCCCTCCACGAGCTCATCACGGATGTCGCGGAGCCACCACGGCAACTTGCCGTCCTCTTCTGCGATGCGCTCGTACATCAGCACTCCTCGTCCGGGTCTGCAATGTCGGGGTTCATGTGACGTCCTCGTGAACGACTGGCGCAGCGGCGGCCTCAGATTCTTCAAGGGCTCCGCCGTTTCTGCCTCGGTGAACGAATACCACCCCAGCCTTCCCGGGCGGGAGCGGCCCATCACTGTAGAAGATGAACATGCCAGTCCACACAGCAGGCCATCGCTTCGGATTGCACCAGCACTTCGAATCCACGCCGACGTCGTGACTCTTTCTGCTGGGCATGTTTCCGTACTGGTGAGCGTGGATCGTGAAGGTCTCGCACGTCGCCATGGCGGGATTCTTCGCGTGGTTACCTTTCAGAAGGTTCATGTGACGTTCCTCGGGCGAGCAAGGCCCGCAGCCGAAGCCCTAATGTACGCTCTCTCCAGGCTCCATCGCTGCTCCACGGCAGCGTTGCGCAGGCGGAGCCCGCAGTACGGGCCTGTGACCCTGTCCCACTTCGGAGGGTTCCTGCCTGGGCGGAGATCCCCCATGCGCCTCGGGAGCCCGAGCGTCTCCGGAGCCTCGGAGGCGAAGAGCTCGTAGCGGGCTCCAGCCGTGCTCTCGCCGAGCACGACCGTCAGGCCGGAGAACTGCGTCTCCAGGCCAGTCTCCTTCTCCGAGAGGCCAGGCAGCGGGAAGATCGTGACGAAGGAGTCGATCGGGTTGAACGTGTTCCCGTCAGGGCGCGTGTCGTCCGACTTCGCGTCCCGGTCCCACTTCCTGACGAACCCATCCTCGCCGCCGAAGAGGAGTAGCCGGTCGTCGAAGGCGTCGCCGTCGATCACGATCGCAGCGGTCGGCTGGATCGTCGTCCAGGTCTCGGTGCCGAACTTGTCCTTCGCGAACGCTTCCGTCTTCAGCTCCAGGAACCAGTGAGAGACGTTCGTGCCTCCGGATCCGAACGGCATCTGGAGGATGTGGATGCCCTCGTCTCTGTGGTTGTAGACCAGGCGAACGTAGTGCGTCGAGAGATCGACCTCACTCTGGAGCTGACGCTCGATCTTGTTCAGGCTGATGCGCTCGGGCTTGGCCCCGGGAGCCCATCTGAAGATCCCTCCCATGGATCCGAAGAAGTAGAGGATCCCGTTCGGGTCCTTGCACCAGGGACGCCCGAAAGCCATGCCCGTGATATCAGAGACGAGTTCGAGTCGTCCTCCGGCCGCAGGATCACCGACCAGCATCCAAATCGAGTGGTCCCCGCCGAAGACGAGGATGTCCTCTGAGTAGGGAACGACGGCGTTGATGATGTCTGGACAGAGTCCCGCCGCAGAGTTGTTTCCAGCGACGGCGTCCGTCTCTGTCGGCACAGGCGGAAAGTAGTCGTAGTTGTTCGGGTCATCCTTCTTCGACATGAACCAGTTGTGGGGCTCGTCAGCGGAGCGCGCGAGCACGATGCGCCCGCGCCAGGATTCGATCAACTGACAGCGACTCGGCATCTCGCCAGCAGACGTCACGCTGTACTCGGTGACGGCATCCGTGATCGGGTCGTACTGGCGGTACTGCCTTCCGTCCGTCCAGTACGCCTTCTTGAAAAGGCTCGTGCTCTGGATGTAGGCAGAGCTGTCGAGCGCTCCGGAGCCTCCGGTCGGCGTCGTGACCGTGGAGGTCGTGAACTTGACGATGTCTCCGCCGGAGACGCCCATCGTCACCAGCGTGCGCGGCGAGGAGCCTGACTGGGTCGCGTCCACGAGGCGCACCTTCGCGATCGAGTCGTTCCCGGTCGCCTGCGGCTCGCCAGCGACGTACACGAACTCGACCGTCTTCGTCGTCAGGTCGGATCGGTAGTCTGGGATGCGCTTGTCCACCGCGACGGCGTAGCTCGCCTCTGCCGCAGTGATGAGCCTGGAGTGTAGGACCGTCCCATCCTTCTTGTAGACGCGCAGCGAAGCTGCGGAAGAGCCGGTCTGGTGGTAGGGGATGTAGAGGTTGTCGAACTCGTCAACGTCGATCCTGGGCCACTTGTACGTTTGCTCCAGGTTCGAGGTGAAGGCCGCCGACCAGGCTCCATCGCTCGTCGAGATCGAGAAGGTGGACCCCTGGTCCACGATCATTCGAACCTGCTGCACTCCGCCCGCCGCTCCGGTCGGGTTGGGCCCCAGCGAGTAGATGTTTCCTTCGCTGTTTACGGCGACGGCGTAGCCGAAGCCGCCGGGTCTCGACCCGTCTCCGCTCGCCATCTCGTTCGCCGTCCATTTGATCTTGCCCTCTGGGCTGTACTTGATGACCGCTCCGAAGCGCTTGTTCGCGAGCGCCTGAGCAGAGGAGACCGCCGTCCCGGCCTGGTCGGGAGGGCCGGCGACCTGGTCGGGCGAGCTACCAGTGATCCCGAAAGGGTGCGGGTAGTTGTTCACGGCCGCAGCCCCGAACGGGAGACTCGCCTGCGACCCGTAGCGGTGCATCAGGTAGCCGGCGAGGACGGTGTTCTCGTTGATCGTCTGCGAGGCCGCGAGCGAGGTGGACTCCAGGGCGTCGTACGTGAGGACGTTCTGCGAGGCGTCGGTCCGCGACTTTCGGTCGAGGACGATGATCTCCATGACGTCCCCGAGGAACCCGGACACCGTGTTGCTCGGGTTCTTCGAGCCGAAGCTCTTGAAGACTCCGAGGTAGGAGGGCTCCAGGGTCGCGCTCTCGCGCGAGGAGAACTTGTCGATCGGATTGCCGTTGATCTGGAAGAGGCTGTCCTGGCTGTCGCCAGCGATGTCCCCGTCGTTGACGAGCGTGATGAGCGCGAAGTTGCCCGTGTTCGTGCCGCCGGCTGCGTAGTTGTTCGTGGTGAACGAGCCCGGCTTGATCATCCCTGCCGTGCCGCTGCCGCCGCTGATGAGCGTCTCGCCAGTGAACCAGTAGACCCCTCCCGAGCTTCCCGTCGGAGGGAGGTTCACCGTGTTCGTGTCGGTCGCGTTGACGAACAGGATGTGATCGTCCGAGCCAGACTGGGCGTTGTCACGGTCCTGCCCCCAGAGCCAGCGCGGGACGTTGTCCCCGTCCGGCGTGGACTGGGAGGGCCGGCAGACGATGTAGATCGCGAACTGGCTGTCCGTGTACCCCGGCACCATGCATCGCTGCTGGTCCGCGAACTCCTTCGCGATCGTGGAGCTCGCCAGCGTGCGCAGGAGCTGCAAGGGGGAGGTCGCGCCCGTCTTGTTGAACCTGACCCCCTTGTGGCCTGTGAGGGCGTCGATGGCGAGCACAGGGCCATCGTCGGGGTTGCCGGAGGTCGCCCCGATCGCAGTCTCGGAGTAGAGATGCCGGAGGTTCTTCGTGCGGTCGCGCCAGCGCAGGACTTCGACCCCGTCCTCGATGTCGCTCGCGACGTCTGTCTGGTCGATGTCATCGGCGACGTACCAGGCCCAGACTCGACGGTCGAAGTTCGCGAGCTGGTAGGGGGTCCAGTCCTCCGAGCTAACGTTGAAGTTCGGGTGCTTGGGGTCAGGAAGCCGCCAGTATAGGCTCGTCGTGTCGCCCGAGGGCTCGCAGGCGACGATCACGGAGCCGTCGGCCTTCACTGCCACGGAGTTGACCGGGAACGGAACGCGCCACTCCTTCGTCAGCTCCGGATTCGCGGTGTCGATGAAGTCGTAGATGCGCACGAACGCCTTGCAGCGGTCCGTCTGGTTCTGGACGGTGTAGAGGATGTCCTGCGCGACGCGGATATCCTCGATGTAGCTGCCTGGCGTTATCTCCCAGAGCTGCTCGGTCTTGTTGTCTGGGATCTGCTCGTAGGCCCAGAGCTTGGCAGAACTCTGGAGACCCCCTTCCGACACCCCGGCATAGACCACGTCGAACTCGTCAACCCAGAGGGCTCGTACGACGTGGTTCGTGTCGGCGACAGGGAGAGAGAGCTGCCAGAGCTTCGTGCCGTCGGCCGAATATTTGACGATGCCCGCGTTGCCGTCGAGTGCATAGACGTTCCCCTGCCTGTCGGTCTTGATGTTCCTCGTTCCGGTAGCGGACGGGTTCGGAGTGTCCCAGACGATCGTCTCCGAGCCCGAGGCCGCCGCCGCGTACGTCACCTGGCGGTTGTCCACGAAGAACGTGATGAGATCCTGGACCTTGGACCCAACCGTCTTCAGCGCGCTCGTCAGGTACTTCGAGAGACCGGAGCGTTGAGCTCCGCTCATGCGGCCCGTGAGCGGATCGAGCCCGCGCACGTTCTGGTATTCACGAGCAGTGCCTGGCTCCTGATCGCTGAACGAGAGGTTCTCGCTGAGGCCGCCAATCGGCCAGTCAATCCGAAGGAGTCCTTCAGGCATGCTCAGCGGCCTTCGCCCCCTGCTTGATCCCATCCTTGAGCATCGCCACCCAGAACTGCCTGCCCTCGTCGTGCACGCCAGTCGCGAGCTGCGCGCGCACGGCGGCCCAGCACTCGGGCTTCACTCCGTACTTTTCAACGAAGTCGCCCGGCGTATACCAGTAGGTCTGGTCGCAATGAGGGCACACCATGGGAAACTTCACAGCGTTCCCGTCCGGTCCGATGATGTTGAGCATGTCAGATTGGAGGTGCGACGCGGTTCACGATGTAGCCGGAGTCTGTCCAGCGATGGCGGTGGATCATAGCGCCACCGTTCCGGATCCTACGAAAGGGCTGCGCCTGGCCGTCTGCGACCACCGCCGCGCGGTAGATCGGGCCTGCCTGCACCTCTGCGAGGCGCTGGTGGATCGTCTTCACGTCTCCACGCTCGTAGCCCTCCACCACAGCCCGCGCGAGGAAGATGAAGAGCTCCTCCACGAACTCGGGGATATCGATCGTGTCGCTGTCCCCGTACACCCTCGTCCAGCGCGAGCGGTAGAAGATCCTGAGAGCCCCGGTCGCGTTCGCGCCAGGAGAGGGCCAGACCTCCAGGATGGGCCGCAGCGGAGAGCCCGTGTAGACCATCGCCGCGTAGAAGAGCGACGGGCTGGAGGTGATCGCGTTCGCACCGCGCAGGCGGTTCACCTCGTCCAGGCTCGTGAGGCAGACCCGGATCAGGTTGGACGTCGTGGACGTCCTGATCGAGACGATGTCTCTGAGGTCCGCCGGGAGAGCGATCGTGCCCGGGAAGATCGACCAGAAGATGTCTCCGGTCGCGAGATCGCCTGAGGCGATCGAGCCCTCCAGGACGATCGCGTTCGCAGACGTGCGGCTGGCGATGAAGTAGACGCCGACCGTGGCGCCAGTGCCCGAGCGAATCTCGACCGTGTCGCCGGCCAGGAACACGTAGTTCGTGAAGCCGCTCGCCTGCGTCAGCGTCTTCGTCGCCGCGGTCCAGGTGGCAGTCGTCCCGTCCACGGCTCCGCGGAGGTCGATGAGCGAGGAGCGGCCCTGAGCCCACTTCCATGAGTACATGGAGTAGAGGTGCTCGCCTGCCTCGTTCAGCATGGCGAACTTGTCGAGCTCCACGGACGGCTCGCCACCGCCGAGCGCGTGGCTCATCTGCGCGAGAACCTTGTTGACCGTCAGCATGGCTAGATGAAAGAGGCCCTCCCCATGGAGGAGACATGGAGAGGGCCAGCAGCGAGTGGCGAGAAAGAACTAGCTGTTCGGAACGCTGCCCAGGCTACCGCCAAGGAACCCGTTGTGCAGAAGCACACGACGGAGACGCCGAGCGACGTTCGTCGCTTGGATGTCGATGTAGGTCGCGACCACGACGCCGTTCGAGCCGATCTGGCCGTTGAAGCTGTTCGTGATTGTGACACCAAGAGGAGAGCCCGCGGCGAGCGAGGTGGCGGTCGTGGTGCCGTTTGGCTTGATGCAGAACGCCTGCTCGATGATCCCGAAGAACTTGTAGTTCCCCTGGGAGTTGTCAGCGACGGAGTCGGACATGCATACCCCGTAAAGGGTCTGACGTCGCAGCGTCCCGCCGCTGAGAGTGGCGTTCGTGACGGGGTCGATGACCGTGTTCCAGATGGTGTCGTTCGACCATCCGGGCTTGTAGCTGTTGGAGTCGTTCGTCGCGATCTCCGTGGCAACGCCGGGCTGCCAGGCCATCTGAACGACCTCGCCCTTCGTGTGAGTGCCGCCTGAGCGGTTGATGCAGCGGACCTCGGGGAAGTCGACCGGCCAGATTCCGCCAGCGACGTCGGGGCCACCTGTGGGCTTGGACCAGAACATGTGAGTGGCTCCTTAGCTGTAGAGGCCAGCGTAGAGGGACTTGCCGTTGGACGGCGAGAGGAGACCCTGACGCATGCGGCTGGTGCACTTCACGTTGCCCCAGGTCCGCACCGGCACGACGAACGTGTCCGGGTCGTTGAAGTGCTCCCGCACCTTCCCACGGAGGAAGAAGTACGTCGAGTGGAAGCACGGGTAGAGGTAGTTAGAGTTGAGCCAGTAGAACCGCGGCCCGTTCTTCGTGCCAGTGATCGTGCCGTGCTCCGAGACGTTGTCCGTCGCCGAGGCAAGGGTCGTGTTGTTCGGGTACAGCGTGGCGTCAGTCAGGGCGTTCACGTACTTCACCGGGATGAAGTTGTACGCCGGGTCCGGATAGGCCGGGTCTTGGCGACCCTCGATCACGAAGAGGTCTTGGTTCGTACGGAGGAGACTCGCGTAGGCAGTCTGACCCTCCGGCGAAGTGAAGATCTGCTGGTTGTTGTAGCTCGGGTTCGAGAAGTACTCGCCCATGGTCGGCGGCTTCTCGAAGTGGCACTTGATCCACATCTTCTGGAAGCCGCCGAGCAGCGAGGCCGCCGAAATGCCCGGGCTCGTCGAGGCGTTCGTTCCTTCGTTCGAGTAGACGGCCGTGTTCGGCACAAAGCGGTTTTGCGCACGGACCGTGCTCGTCGGGTCGATGCCGTGGATAGTCGTCCAGGCGGTGCCCGCAGAGCCAGCCGAGTTGTAGAGGCCGCTCCCGTACTCGTTGATGAAGGACGCGATCCGGTAGAACTTCCCGAGCTCGCCGCCATTCAGCGGCTCTTCCTCGGTGAATTCCGGCTCGCCCCAGATGTGAGACTCCATGAAGTCCCACTTGTCAGTCCACATGG
>Ga0247663_1000079_pt1 | contig 22877 bp, 20 predicted proteins | sample CNK04_metaG_FD_190128 | JGI IMG/M metagenome (GOLD analysis project Ga0247663, IMG submission 190128) | Soil microbial communities from Purdue University Martell Research Forest, Indiana, United States - CNK04 | ecosystem: Environmental > Terrestrial > Soil > Temperate forest > Bulk soil... | reverse complement strand
GAGTTCCTCGCCTTCCATACCTCGAGCACCGGCATCCCGGCGATCGGGCTCGACGGGTCCTCCTGCGCCGCCGGGTTCACGATGTCGTTGGCGCCGATCACCATCGCGACGTCGGTGTCGGGGAAGTCCTGGTTGATCTCGTCCATCTCCATCACGATGTCGTAGGGCACCTTCGCCTCCGCCAGCAGCACGTTCATGTGGCCTGGCATGCGGCCGGCCACCGGATGGATGCCGAAGCGCACGTTCACGCCTTTTTCGCGCAGCAGCTTGGTGATCTCGTAGACCGCGTGCTGCGCCTGCGCCACCGCCATGCCGTAGCCCGGAACGATGATGACGTTCTTGGAGCCGCGCAGCACCTCGGCCGTTTCATTTGCAGAAATGGGCTGGGCCTCTCCGGCCGGTGCCGCGCCTGAGGGGGCGGCTGCTCCGCCCCCGGTTCCAAACCCGCCGGCGATCACGCTGACGAAGTTGCGGTTCATCGCCCGGCACATGATGTAGGAGAGGATCGCGCCGCTCGAGCCGACCAGCGCCCCGGTCACGATGAGGAGATCGTTGCCGAGCATGAACCCGGTCGCGGCGGCGGCCCATCCCGAGTAGCTGTTCAGCATCGAGACTACGACCGGCATGTCGGCGCCGCCGATCGCCATCACCATGTGCACGCCGAAGAGGAGCGCGATCAGGGTCATGATCGCGAGCGGCCTCAGGCCCTCGTCGACCGAATGAGCGCCGACGAACCAACCGCCGCACCAAATCACCGCCAACAGGCCCGCCAGGTTGATCCAGTGCCGCCCCGGCAGAAGCACCGGTTTTCCGCTGATCTTCGCGGAGAGCTTGCCGAAGGCGATGAGCGAGCCGGAGAACGTCACGGCGCCGATGAGCACCCCGACGTAGATTTCGAGCTTGTGAACGGTCTCCTCGGCGCCCTGCAATCCAGCGCTCGCCGCCGGGTCGATATGGTTCGCGAAGCCCACCAGGACCGCGACCAGGCCGACGAGGCTGTGCATCAACGCGACCAGCTCGGGCATCTGCGTCATCTTCACGACGCGCGCGGCGTAAAGCCCGATCACTGCGCCAACCAGCATCGCGCCGACGATCCAGGGGTATGCGGCCTTGGTGACGTGCGGTCCGAGCACGGTCGCGAGGACGGCGATCGCCATGCCGATCATGCCGTAGAGGTTGCCGCGGCGGGAGGTCTCGGGACTGGAGAGGCCGCCCAGGCTGAGGACGAAGAGGATCGTCGCCGCGAGATACGACACCGTGAGGAGCGTCTGGGACATGGCGGCGCCCTACTTGCGGAACATCTGCAGCATGCGCTGCGTGACGGCGAACCCGCCGAACATGTTGATCGCAACGAGTGCGAGGCTGACCACCCCCAGCCCGAGGATCCAGGCGGTCGGCCGCGCAGCCCCGCCCGGCGCCGCCTCCAGCGGCGAAACCTGCACCAGGGCGGCGATGGCGATGATGCTGCTGATCGCGTTGGTCACGCTCATGAGGGGCGTGTGCAGCGCGGGCGTCACGTTCCAGATCACCATGTAGCCGACGAAGCAGGCGAGGACGAACACGGTGAAGTGGGTGAGGAACGCCGGGGGCGCGTACGCACCGATGAACCAGAAAAGAATCGCGCCAATCAGAAAGACCAGCGCCGTCGCGCGCGCCGAGGCCGGCGCACCGGCGCCGCCGTGCTTGCCCTTTTCTTTTTCGGCTACAGCCGGTGGTTTCGCCGCAGCGCCTTTGCCAGAAGCGGCAGGCGGCGCCGCCGAGAGCTTCGGCGCGGGCGGCGGCCACGTGATGCTTCCGTCCTTGATCACCGTCGTGCCGCGGATCACCTCGTCTTCCATGTTGACGTTGAACTTGCCGTCCTTCGCCTTGCACAGCTCCTCGCTCAGGCGCAGGAGGTTGGTGGCGTAGAGCGTGCTCGACTGCTTGGCGAGGCGGCTGGGGAGATCGGTGTAGCCGATGATCGTGACGCCGTGCCTCACCACGGCCTGGCCCGGCTCGGTGAGCTCGCAGTTGCCGCCCTGCTCCGCGGCCAAGTCCACGATCACGCTGCCCGGGCGCATCGACTTCACCATGTCGGCGGTGATGAGCTTGGGTGCCGGCTTGCCCGGGATCAGCGCGGTGGTGATGATCACATCCACGATCTTTGCCTGTCCGGCGAACACTTCGCGCTGGGCTTTCTGGAAGCCTTCGCTCATCACCTTGGCGTAGCCGCCTACGCCCGAGCCTTCCTCCTTGTAGTCCACGCCGACGTACTCGCCGCCGAGCGACTTGATCTGGTCCGCGACTTCCGGCCGCGTGTCGTTGGCAAGGACGATGGCGCCGAGGCCTACGGCCGCGCCGATCGCCGCGAGCCCGGCCACGCCGGCGCCGATGATGAAGACCTTTGCCGGCGGAACCTTGCCCGCCGCGGTGATCTGTCCCGTGAAGAAGCGCCCGAAGGCGTGCGCAGCCTCGATCACCGCCCGGTAGCCGGCGATGTTCGCCATCGAGGACAGCGCGTCGAGCTTCTGCGCGCGGGAGATGCGCGGCACGCTGTCCATCGCGAGCACGGTGGCTCTTTTCGCAGCCAGCGCCTGCATCAGCTCGGGGTTCTGCGCCGGCCAGACGAAGCTCACCAGGGTGGCGCCTTCGCGCATCCGCGCGAGCTCGGCGGTGCCCGGTGCGCGCACCTTGAACAGGATGTCCGCGCTCGCCCAGATGCGCGCCGCGTCGACAATTTCGGCGCCCGCGGCGCGGTACGTTTCGTCGGGGAAGTTCGCCGCGCCGCCGGCACCGGCTTCGACCGCGACCCGGAACCCCAGCTTGATCAGTTTCTCGACGACTTCGGGGACGGTGGCGACGCGCTTCTCACCCGCCGCGGTCTCGCGCGGAATTCCGATCAGCATGGAGGGACCTGCTCCGGGAAAAAGGTGGGCGGATTCTACCTTGGCGCCCGCCACAGCGAACGCTCCAGCGCCTCGAACAGACCGTGGACCGCGAGCGCAAGCGCCGCGGCGGGCAGCGCCCCGGCGAGGAGCACCGTGTGGTCGTTGAGCGCGAGGCCCTGCGAGATGCGCTCGCCGAAGCCGCCGGCGCCGATGAAGGCCGCGATGGTCACCGTGCCCACGTTGATCACCGCCGAAGTCTTGATCCCCGCCATGATGGTGGGCAGCGCGAGCGGCAGTTCCACGTGCCGCAGGATCCGAGGCGGGGTAAGGCCGAGCGCGGTGCCCGCTTGCACCAGGCCGGCGGGGACCTGCGTGAGTCCGGCGTGGGTGTTGCGCGTGATAGGCAGCAGCGCGTACAGGAAGAGCGCGATCAGCGCCGGGATGATCCCGATCGCGCCGGTGAGCGGAATCAGGAACGCCAGCAGCGCGAGCGAGGGGATGGTCTGGATGAGACCGGTGGCGACCAGCACCGGCTGCTCGAGCCAGCGCTGTCTCGCCGCGACAATGCCGAGCGGCACGCCGATCAGGACTGCCGCCGCCACGGAGACGCATACGAGCATCAGGTGCTCAGCGAGCAGGCGGCCGAAGTCCGGCGCGAACAACGCCGACCAGAAGGTCCTCTTCGCCGTGGAAGACGCGCCGAGAAATTCGGCCGCCACCTCGGCGAACGGCACCTTGTCGATCTCGGCGCGCGCGTTGAGCCGCACCATGGTCGCGTTGTCGATCTTTCCTTCGAGCCCCTTCCACGCCGCAAAAGCTTCGGGAAACCGCCCGGGCGCGTCGGCGCGGTAGAGCAGCACGGCGTCGTACGCGGGGAAGTAGCGGCGGTCGTCGTCGAGCACCGTGATGCGGTAGCGCTCGATCTTCGCGTCGGTGGAATAGAGGTCGATCACGTCGAGCTCGCCGGCGGCGAGCGCCTCGTAGGCGAGGCCGTGATCGAGGCCGCGCGGCTCCTGCGGCAGGGCGTAAGCCTGCTTCAGGCCCGGCCAGCCGTCGCGGCGCCCGAGAAACTCGTGCGACAAGCCGATGCGCGCCTCCGGATGTTTCGCGAGCTCGGAGATGGTCTTGAGTGGAAGTCGCGTGCCGAGCGCGTAGCTGTTGCTGAAGCCCAGCGGCACCGACGCCTGGAGCCCGACCGCGGCGAGCCGTGCGTTGAGCGCGGCGAGATCGAGGTTCTCCTCGGTCTTCAGAATCTCGCGCGCGATGGTTCCGGTGTACTCCGGATACACGTCCACTGCGCCGCTGCGCAGCGCCTCGTAGAGGATGGCGGTGTTGCCGAGCCCCGCCCGGTGCTGGCCGCCAGCCGCGCGCGCCAGGATCTCGCCGAGGATGTAGGACTCGGTGAACCGCTTGGAGCCGACCTTGACGGTTTCTGCATTGGCCTGCACGACCGGAAAGAGCAGCAGGAAGAGGAGTGCTCGCAAGCTAGGCGGCGCGTCCGATCCGGCGTGCCGGCGCGTCGCCCAGGAACTGGAGCGAGGCGAGTCGCGCGTACAGCCCCTCCTGGCGCATCAGCTCCGCGTGGCTGCCCTCGGCGACGATGGTGCCGCGCTCCATGACGACGATGCGGTCGGCATGCTGGACCGTCGCCAGGCGGTGCGCGATCGCGAGCGTGGTGCGGCCCTCCTCCAGCGCCTCGAGCGCGCGCTGCACCATGAGCTCGCTCGCGGCGTCGAGCGAGCTGGTCGCCTCGTCGAGGAGCAGGACGGGACGGTCGGCGAGCAGCGCGCGCGCGATCGAAATGCGCTGGCGCTGGCCGCCGGAGAGCGTCACGCCGCGCTCGCCGAGGACGGTGTCGAGGCCCTGGGGGAGGCGCTCGATGAATTCGAGCGCGAATGCGCGCTCGCAGGCTTCGAGGACCTCTTCGCGCCGCGCGGCCGGCCTGCCGTAGCGCACGTTGTCGAGCACGCTCGCGGCGAAAATCACCGGGTCCTGCGGCACCACCGCGATCAGGCCGCGCGCCGCGCGCGGGTCCATCTCGCGCAGGTCGACGCCGCCGATGCGGACCGCGCCGCGCTGCGGGTCGTAGAAGCGCAGCAGCAGCGCGAACAGCGTCGACTTGCCCGCGCCCGAGGGGCCGACCAGGGCCGTGCGGCTTCCCGGCTCGATGCGCAGGCTGAATCCCTCCAGCGCCGGGATATCCGGACGCGAGGGATATGCGAAGCGCACTTCATCGAATGCGATTGCCCGCGCCTCGCGCCCGGCAGGAACGGGGCTCGGGACCGGCGGGGCGATAATGCCGGGAGGGGTGCCCAAAAGCTCCGTCAGCCGCTCCGCCGCACCCGCGGCGCGCTGCAGCTCGCCCCACACCTCGGCAACGGTGCCGGCAGCGGCGGCCACCATCGCGGCGTAGAACACGAACGCGGAGAGCTCTCCCGCGCTCATGCGTCCCGCGAAGACGTCGTGGCCGCCGATCCACATGATGATGCCGACCGCGCTGAAGGCGATCAGCATCACCAGCGAGATGAGCCACGCCTTCTGCCGGATGCGTGCCACGCCGGCGCGGTACGCCTCCTCGGCGTGGCGAGCGAAGCTCGCGCGGTCGGCGTCCTCGTGCACGTAGGCCTGCACGGTGCGGATCTCGTGCACCGCCTCGTCGACGTAGGCCGAGACGTCGGCGACCCGGTCCTGGCTCGCGCGCGACAGCCTGCGCACGCGCCGCCCGAGCAACAGGATGGGAGCGAGCGTTGCCGGAACGCCCACCAGCACGAGCAGCGCGAGCTTCCAGCTCGTGACGAACAGCATCACCGCCGCCCCGGCCATCATGAGCCCGTTGCGCAGGAACATCGAAAGGCCGTAGCCGACCACCTGCTGGAGCAGGGTCGCGTCGTTGGTGAGGCGCGAGATCACCTCACCGGTGCGCGTCGCCTCGAAGAACGCGGGCTCCAGGGCAAGGATGTGGCCGAACACCGCGCGGCGCAGATCCGTGACCACGCGTTCCCCCAAGCTCATCATCAGGTAAAAGCGCAGCCACGTGGCGAGCGCCAGAACCGCGGCGACGCCGAGCACGCCGGCGAGCGCCTGGTCGAGCGTCCCCGGGTCGCCGCCGGCGAAGCCGCCGTCGATGACGTGCTTCACTCCCTGGCCCAGCGCGAGCCAGCACGCGGCGGCCACCACCAGGGCCGCCAGCGCCGAGGCGACGCGTGCCCGGTAAGGAAGCAGGTACCGCGCGAGCTTGCGCAGGGCGCTAGACCGGTTCAACCCGTCCCCTCAACCAGCACCTCCAGCACCGCGCACCACGCCGCCGAAAGGTTCTCCAGGCTGTAGCCGCCGCCGCCAAACGCCATGAGGCGGCCGCGGGCATGGCGCTCTGCGAGCGCAACGAGGCGCCGCGCGGCATGGGCGTGAGCTGCGGCCGTCAGCCGAAGGTCGGCGAGCGGGTCGCCCGCGAGGCCGTCGGCGCCGCACTGCAGGATCACGAACTCGGGCCGCGCCGCGTCGACGAACCGCTCGGCCTTCTCCCAGGCGCGCAGGAACTCCCGATCGCCCGAGCCGGGCGCGAGCGGCAGGTTGAGCTTGGTCCCTTCGGCCACACCGCTACCGGTCTCGTGCACGCTGCCGGTGCCGGGGTAGAGAAACTGACCGTCCTCGTGAATGTCGACGCAGACGACGTCGGCGTCCTCCTCGAACTCGTAGAACACGCCGTCGCCGTGATGCACGTCGATGTCGACATAAGCGATGCGCCGCACGCCGTGTTTGGCGCGCAAAGTCTCGATCAGGATGCCAGGATCGTTGAACACGCAGAAACCCGCCGCGCCCGCGCGCCGCGCGTGGTGCAGGCCGCCGATCGGCTGGAAGCTGCGCCGCGCCGCGCCTGCCATGATGCGGCGCGCGCCCTCGAGCGCGGCTCCGACGACGTGCGCAGCGACCTCGTAGCAGCCGGGAAAAGCCGGCGTGTCGCCGTAGTCCAGGTAGCCGCTTCCCCGCCGCGACGCTTCAATCACTCGATCGACGTAGTCGGCGTCGTGGAAGAGCTCGATCTCCGCGCGAGAAGCCGGGACTCCAGCGTCCCCGAGGACGACCTTGCGGTCGAGGCCAAGCGCGCGGGCGTGGCGCCAGAAAGCGCCCTGCCGGTCTACCGACAGCGGATGGCCTTCGGGGAAGCCGTAGCGGCCGAGCTCCGGGCTAAGGAAGAGATGCGTCGACACGCTCGACCTGCACACGGCAGTCGTAGAACGTGGCGCCGCCGCCGAGATCCGTGGTGCGCTGCGAGGTGACGTTGTTCGCGTTGCTGCCGTCGCGCGCGTATTTCTTCCACCACACCGAGGGCGCGACCACCACGCCCCGGCGCGGCTTGCCGTTCACGCGCGCCTTGAGCGTGTAGCCGCCGCGGTCGTTGAACACGCGTACCCGGTCGCCGTCGCCGATGCCGCGCGCCGCCGCGTCGTCCGGGTGCATGTCGAGATGCGGCTCGCGCTCGAACTCGCGAAAGCGGGCCAGGTTGGCGAACGACGAGTTCAGGAAGTGGCGCGCCGGCGGCGAAATGAAGGCGAGCGGAAAGCGCTGCGCCAGGCGCTCGTCGGCCACTTCGGCGGGGGGATTGTAGTAGGGCAGCGCATCGATGCCCTGCCCTTCGAGCGCCGCGCTGAAGAGCTCGCACTTGCCCGAAGGCGTGGGGAAGCCGCCTTGCGCGAACGGCGCGAAGCGCTCCGGTTTCGACAGGCGCTGCCATCCCCGCTGCTTCAGCTCGTTCCAGTCGAACTCCGAGCCGAGCGCCGTGCGGCAGATCTGCTCGTCGGAATCGCGGAAGCAGGGCTCGTCGAAGCCCATGCGCGCGGCGAGCCGGCGGAACACTTCGGAATTCGGCAGCGACTCGCCGACCGGCGCGATGGCGGGATTGCTGCCGAGCACGTACAGATGCCCGTACGACTTGTGCACGTCGTAGTGCTCGAGCTGCGTGGTGGCGGGCAGCACGATGTCCGCGTAGTCGGCGGTGTCGGTCTGGAAGTGGTCCATCACGACGGTGAAGAGGTCCTCGCGCGAGAATCCCGCAATGACCTTGTCGGAGTTCGGGCACACCGCCACCGGGTTGTTGTTGTAGACGATGATCGCGCGCACCGGCGGCTCGGCCGACGTCAGGGCGTCGCCCAGCTTCGACTGGTTGATGACGCGCGGCCGGCGTCCGGCCAGAAGGTCCGGCCGCTCCAGCGCGGCGTGGTCGAACTTGTAGAAATCCGCCGTGGTGAGGACGATGCCGCCGGCGGCGTCGCGCCAGGCGCCGACCAGTGCCGGCAGGCAGGCGATGGTCCGCGCGGCGATGCCGCCTCCGGCGTGGCGCTGCATGCCGTAGTTGAGACGAATCGCCGCGGGCTTCGTGCGGCCGTAGTCGCGTGCGAGCTGAACTACTTCTTCCAGCTGGAGGCCGCAGGCGCCCGCCGCCCATTCTGGGCTGTAGGTTTCCAGCACTCGCTTGCGCAGCGCCTCGTAGCCGACGGTATGTCTCGCAACATAGTCCTGGTCGATCAGATCCTCGGCGATGAGCACGTGCATCATGCCGAGCGCGAGCGCGCCGTCGGTTCCCGGCAGCAAGGCCACGTGCTGGCTGCACTTTTCGGCCGACAGGCTGCGGTAGGGATCGATGGCCACGACCTTGGCGCCGCGGCGCTTGGCCTCCTGCACCCGCGACCACAGGTGCAGGTTCGACACCACCGGGTTCGCGCCCCACAGCAGGATGAGCTTCGCCTCGTCGAAGCGCTCCGGATCCATGCCGACCGAGCCGCCGAGCGTCGCGCGCAGGCCGAACTTGCCCGCCGTGGAGCACAGCGTCCGGTCGAGCAGCGTCGCGCCGAGGCGATGGAAGAAGCGCCGGTCCATCGAGCTGTACTGGACCATGCCCATGGTGCCGGCGTAGCTGCACGGCAGGATGGTCTCGGGATTATCGGCGGCGAGGGTTTTCAGACGCGCCGCGATCTCGTCGAGTGCCTCGTCCCAGGTAATTTGCTTGAATCTTCCCTCGCCTTTCTTCCCGATTCGACGCATCGGATGCAGCAGACGATCAGGCGCGTAGGTCCGCTCCAGATAGTGCGCCACCTTCGTGCACAGCGTGCCGTCGGTGAACGGCATCGACGGATCGCCCTGGATCTTCGTCGCGACGCCGTTTTCGACCGTTACGAGCATGGCGCACGTGTCGGGGCAGTCGTGCGGGCAGGCGACTTTGACGACCTCGGGGGAGACGCGGGCGTTCATGCGGCCATTTTACGCCGCAGCGCTTCGTCGAGGATCTCGATCCAGTGGCGCACCGGCACCGCAGCGGCGCCCTGCAAGTGCGTCAGGCAACCGATGTTCGCCGTGGCAATCTGATCGGGCCTGCCTTCGCTCAGCGCCGCGAGCTTGCGGCTGCGCAGCTCGCCGGCAATCGCCGGCTGCAGGAGCGAGTACGTGCCCGCCGAGCCGCAGCACAGGTGCGCGTCGCGCACCGGCGTGAGCTCGAGCCCCACGCGGGCGAGGCGCGCCTCCGCGGCGCCGCGGATCTGCTGCCCGTGCTGCAGGGTGCAGGGGGAGTGAAACGCGACGCGGCCTGCGCCGACGCCCTCGGGGAGCGCCCCGGGCGGGATCACCTCGGCGAGGTCCTTGGTTAGCGCGGCGATACGCGCCGCCTTCTCGCGATAGCGCGGGTCCTGGCCAAGCAGGTGGGGATACTCCTTCACCGTCACGCCGCAACCGCTCGCCGTCATGACGATCGCCTCCACCTCGCCTCGCTCCACGAGAGGCCACCAGGCGTCGATCAGCGCACGCATGTCGGCGCGGCCTTCCTCCTGGTAATTAAGGTGAAAGCGCAGCGCTCCGCAGCAGCCCGCGCCCGGCGCCTCGATGAGCGAAATGCCCAGGCGATCGAGCACCCGCGCCGCGGCGGCGTTGATCGACGGCGCCAGCGCCGGCTGCACGCAACCCCCGAGCACCAGCATCTTGCGCGCGTGCCGCGGCGCGGGCCAATCGCCGGCCGGCGCGCTCGCTCGCGGAATTTTTGCCTTCAAGGCGCCCGGGAGCGCAGGCCGGGCGAGGCGTCCCAGTCCGGCGAGCGCTTTGAACAGGCGCGGGCGCGGCAGGACCGAGACGAGCAGGCGGCGCGCCAGCCTTTCGAGCGGGCCGCGCGCGGTGCGCGCTTCGACCAGGCTGCGTCCGATGTCGACCAGCCTGCCGTAGCGCACGCCCGACGGACAGGTGGTCTCGCACGCGCGGCACGTGAGGCAGCGGTCGAGGTGCAGCCGCGTCTTGGCGCTGACCGGTGCTCCTTCGAGCGCGCGCTTCATCAAGTAGATCCGCCCGCGCGGGCTGTCGAGGTCGTCGCCGAGCACTTGATAGCTCGGACAGGTGGCGGTGCAAAAGCCGCAATGCACGCATTTGCGCAGGATGGCTTCGGCTTCCTGCCCTTCGGGGGTGCCGCGGATGAAGTCGGCGAGCTGGGTCTGCATGTGCCGCTATACTTTTTGCATGAAGATCGTCATCTGGCTGCTCGGGGTCGCTGCCATAGGCGTTTTCGTGTACGGGCTGGTGAAGTGGCGCCGGCGAAGCGAGGAGCTGCGGCGGGCTTCGGAGGAAAGGAGCGCAGCGATGATGGCCGAGGTCATGGCCGCGGCCAAATCGCGCCCGGCGCCATCCCCGGGCGACGCCGAACAGGCCAAGGCGGAATTCGCCAGGGCCGCCGAAGCCGCGAAGGCTGCGGGCGCGGCCAAAGTCGCCGAGCTCGCCAAAGCGGTGGACCTCACCAAGCAGCGCCTGCTCTTCGACGCCGCCGCCAAGGCGGGCGAGGCGGGCGAGCCGGTGTTGTCGATCCAGCTGTATGCGCGCCTCCTCGTGCGATATCCCGACAGCGCATTGGCTTCGCAGGCACGCGCGGCAGTGGAGGCGCAAAAGAGGAATCTCGCCAAGGCCTAGAGCTCGGCGTACAGGCGGCCGGGGTTCAAAATGCCGGCGGGATCGAAGGCCGCCTTGAGCCGGCGGTGCAGGGTCATGACGCGCGGATCGAGCGCGGCGAACACGCTCTCGCGCTTGCCCTGCGAGCGAAAGAGCGTCGCGTGCCCGTCCGCCTTGGCGGCGAGCGCTCGCGCCTCTGCGCCGCGAAGCCAGCGCAGCGCCCCGCCCCATTCGATCAGGCTGTCGCCGCTCGCGCCGAGCGGCGGGCAGACCGACGGGACGGCGACTCGCCACAGCGGCTGGGGGCCGTCGAAAAAAGCGTGCCTGTGCTCGCGCACGCCCTCCCAGAATTGCCCCGCCTCGACCCGCGTGCCGCCGATCTTCGCGGCGGCGGCGCGCACCGCGGGCTCGGCACCGGAGAGGCGCACGCACAGCCGGCTGGCGTGCCACGCCGTGGCCGAGATCGGTAGCGGCTGCCCCGCCCAGAGGTTCATGCGCTCGAGCGCCGCCGCCTCGCTCACCTCGAGCTCGAGCGAGAGCTCGCACGCCGGCGACGGCAGGACCTTGAGCGAGACCTCCGCGATGAGGCCCAGCGTGCCGAGCGAGCCGGCAACGAGGCGGGCGACGTCGTAGCCGGCCACGTTCTTCATCACCTGGCCGCCGAAAGCGAGCTCCCGGCCGCGCCCGTCCACCAGCTTCACGCCCAGGACGAAGTCGCGCAGCGCCCCGGCTGAGGCGCGGCGCGGACCCGACAGGCCCGTCGCCACGCAGCCGCCGAGCGTCGCTTCCGGCCCGAAGTGCGGCGGCTCGAAAGGCAGGCACTGGCCGTTCTGCCCGAGAATTCTTTCCAGCTCGGCGAGGAGCGTTCCGCATCGCGCCGTGACGACGAGCTCCGTCGGCTCATAGCTCACGATTCCCGCGTAGCCGCGGGTGTCGAGAAGCTCGCCGCGCGGCTCGTTGCCGTAGAAGTCCTTGCTGCCGCCGCCGCGCAGCCGCAGCGGCGCCTTGCGCGCGGCGGCTTCCCGGATACGCTCCTGAAGCGCCTCGAGATTCAAAAGCGCGGCAGCTCCGGATGCGGCAGCCTGCCGCCGCGCACGCGCATGCGTCCGTACTCCGCGCAGCGCGCGAGCGTCGGAACGGCCTTTCCGGGGTTGAGCAGCATCGCCGGATCGAACGCGCGCTTCACGGCGAGGAACAGCTCCAGCTCGTCGGGCCGGAACTGGACGCACATCTGGTTGATCTTCTCCACCCCCACGCCGTGCTCGCCGGTGATCGTGCCGCCGACCTCGACGCACTTCTCCAGCACCTCGGCGGCGAAGAGCTCGGTGCGATGGAGCTGGTCGGCATCGTTCGCGTCGAAAAGAATGAGCGGATGCAGGTTGCCGTCGCCGGCGTGGAACACGTTCGGACAGCGCAGGCCGTATTTCTTTTCCATCGCGCCGATGAACTTGAGCACCTCGCCCAGACGCTTGCGCGGAATGGTGCCGTCCATGCAGTAGTAGTCCGGAGAAATTCGGCCGGCGGCCGGAAACGCCGCCTTGCGCCCCGACCAGAAGCGCAGCCGCTCCGCCTCGTCGCGCGACACGCTCATGCGCGTGGCGCCCGCGCGCGCGAGCACCGCGCGCATGCGGCCGATCTCGTCTTCCACCTCTTCGGGCGTACCGTCGGATTCGCACAGCAGGATCGCCGCCGCGTCGAGGTCGTAGCCCGCGCCCACGAACTGCTCGACCGCGTGCGTCGCCGGTCGATCCATCATCTCGAGTCCGGCGGGGATGATCCCCGCCGCGATGACGTCGGCGACCGCCTGGCCGGCCTTCTCCACGTCGTCGAAGGAGGCCATCACGACCTTCGCGCACTGCGGCTTGGGGAGGAGCTTCACCGTCACTTCGGTGACCACGACCAGCATGCCTTCCGAGCCGATGGCGAGCGCGAGCAGGTCGTAGCCCGGAGCGTCGGGCGCCTGCGAGCCGAGCTCGACCGCCTCGCCCGACGCGGTGAAGCCGCGCAGCCGAAGCACGTTGTGCACCGTGAGGCCGTATTTCAGGCAGTGCACGCCGCCGGAATTCTCGGCCACGTTGCCGCCGATCGTGCACGCGATCTGGCTCGAGGGGTCGGGCGCGTAGTACAGGCCGAGGGGCGCCGCGGCCTCCGAGATCGCGGCATTGCGCACTCCGGGCTGGACCACGGCGGTCCTGGCGCGCGCATCGACCCGCAGCACGCGCATGAACTTGGCCATGGACAGGAGCACGCCGTCGCCGGGCGGCAGCGCGCCGCCCGAGAGCCCGGTGCCGGCGCCGCGCGGCACCACGGGAACCTTCATGGCAGCACACGCTTCGAGGATGCGCCGGACCTGCTCCTCGGTCTCGGGGAGCGCGACCACCATCGGCAATTGGCGATAGGCCGTGAGCCCGTCGCATTCGTAGGGCCGGGTGTCCTCTTCGTCGAACAGCACGGCGCGCGCCGGCAGGAACTCGCGCAGCGCTCTCGCGACTTCGGATTGCCTGCTGGCAGCCGGCGGTTTCGTCAAAGGTACGGCTTGGCCCACTTCAGGCCCTCGACAGTCCCACGCGCCGGATTGTATTCGCAGCCGATCCACCCGGCGTAGCCGAGGGCATCGACATGCCGGAAGAGGAAATCGAAATTGATTTCTCCGCTCCCCGGCTCGTGGCGCCCCGGCGCGTCGGCGATCTGCAGGTGCCCGATGCGCGGCAGCAGCCGCTCGATCGTCGCCGCCAGGTTGCCTTCCATGATCTGCATGTGGAACAGGTCGTACTGGATGAGCGCGTTGCCGGCGCCGACCTGCTCCAGCACCTGCGCCGCCTGCGCGCTCGAGCGCAGGAAGCAGTTCGCCACGGTGCGCTCGCTGAGGGGCTCGATGAGAAGCCGCATCCGCTCCTCGCCCAGGCGCTTCGCGGCGTGCTTGAGGTTAGCCACGTACGTGGCGTGCAGCGCTGCACGCTCGGCGCCGGCGGGAACGACCCCCGCCATCAGGTGCAGGCTCGAGCAGCGCGCGGCGCGCGCATACTCGATCGCGCGCTCGAGGTCGTCGCGGAAGCGCTGCTCGCGGCCGGGCAGGCAGGCGGTGCCGCGCTCGTTTCTCTGCGCGTCGCCTTGCGGCATGTTGTGCAGAACGACCTCGACGCCCGCCTCGCGCGCCGCGCGCGCCACCTCGGCGGGCGCGAAGTCATAGGGATACTGATATTCGACCGCCCGGAATCCCGCCTTGCGCGCGGCGGCGAAGCGCTCCAGAAATCCCGCTTCGGTGAAGAGCGTGGAAACGTTGGCGGCGAATCGGGGCATCGGGTTAGCATAGCGCCAAAAATGGCGGACGCATGGTGGATCTGGCTCGTGGCGCTGTTCGCCGTGAGCTTCGTGATCGGCGTGGTCGCGGTCGTCGCGGGCGTCGGCGGCGGCGTCCTTTTCGTGCCCATCGTCAGCGGCTTCTTCCCGTTCCACCTCGACTTCGTGCGCGGCGTGGGACTGGTCTTCGCGCTGGCCGGAACGCTCGCGGCGGGGCCCAGCCTGCTGCGCAACCGCCTGGCCAGCCTGCGCCTCGCGGTGCCGCTCGCGCTGTCGGGCTCCATCGCCTCGTTCGCCGGCGCGCTGGCCGGCCTCGCGCTGCCCACCGAGGTGGTCCAGACCGCGCTCGGCGCCACGGTGCTCGCGATCGCGATCGTCGTCTGGCGCACGGGCGACGCTGCCGCCGGAACCGGCGAAGCCGATGCGCTCGGCACGATCCTGCGCCTGCGCGGCCGCTACGAGGATCCGGCCGAAGGCGCCGTGGTCGACTGGCGCACGCGGCGCACGCTGACCGGATTCGTGGCCTTCGCCGGCATCGGTTTTCTCGGCGGCGTCTTCGGCCTGGGCGCCGGATTCGCCAACGTTCCGGTGCTGAATTTCGTGATGGCGGCGCCGCTCAAGGTCGCGGTGGGCACGAGCGGCCTCATCATCTCGATCGTGAACAGCTCCGCGGCGTGGGTCTATATCCACCGCGGTGCGCTGCTGCCGGCGCTTGCGGTTCCGGCGATCCTCGGCGTCATGCTCGGCTCGCGGCTGGGAGCCAGCCTGCTCGCCCGCACGCCCGCGTCCGTGGTCCGACGCGTCGTGATCGCGGTGCTCCTCCTCGCCGGCGCCCGGTCCCTCGGGCGCGGCACGGGTCTTTGGCCGTGAGCCGCGAGCTGGTCGTCCAGGAGCTCTATGCGCGCTGGCTCGGCGCGGTGACGCGGGTCGCGTTCGCCGCAGCCCTCGTTGCGTTCGGCCTGTACGCCGGGGGCGCCATACCGTCGTTCGTGCCGCTCGACGCGCTGCCGACGCTCTGGCAGCTGCCGGTCGGCGAGTACCTCGCGCGGACCGGCGCGCCCGTGGGCTGGGCCTGGCTGCGCCTCCTGCCCTATGCCGACTACGTCAGCCTCGGCTGCGTCGCCCTGATCGCCAGCGTGACGGCGGTCTGCTACCTCGCGGTCCTGCCGATGCTCGTCAAGCTCGAAGAGCGGGTACAGGCTGCGCTGGTCGCCGCCCAGGTGATCGTGCTGCTCGTCGCCGCCTCGGGAGCCTTGGCGGCCGGTCATTGACGCGTGCTAGACTTTTCCGGCCGCAAGAACCCATAAACAACGGGGAGAAGACCATGGGTGCCATCTTCCAATCGCTCGGTCGCACGATCGCCGCTGGCGTCGTCGTGCTGGTCGTCCTGCTGATCATCCTCGTCGCCGCCGGGGGAAAGGTCGCACTCGGCGAACACGGCTGGTGGCTGTTCGCCATGCGCTGGCTGCACGTCACCGCGGGGGTGATGTGGATCGGGCTGCTCTGGTACTTCAACTTCGTGCAGACGCCGTCGATGCCCAAGATTCCGGACGACCAGAAGCCGGCGATCAGCAAGGTGATCGCGCCGACGGCGCTGTTCTGGTTCCGCTGGGCGGCGATGGCCACGATCATCCTCGGCCTGCTCCTCGCCCTGATGAACAACTACCTGGTGCAGGCGCTCACGCTGCAGAAGCCGTTCACCTCGATCGGCCTCGGCGCCTGGCTCGGCACGATCATGTGGTTCAACGTCTGGTTCATCATCTGGCCGAACCAGAAGAAAGTGCTCGGCATCGTGCAGGCGGCCCCAGACGAGAAAGCGGCTGCCGGCAAGCGCGCCGGCATGGCCTCGCGCATCAATACCATGCTGTCGATCCCGATGCTTTACTTCATGGTGGCGCAGAGCCACGGCGGCGTGGGCTTCTAGCCAGGCCGAGCGACGCTGCCTACTTGGCGCCGGGAATGCCGCCCAGGCGGCTTCCCGGCTTCACGCCTCGGGCCTTAAACCAGCCGCGGTTCATTTCAAGCGCGTAGCGCACCGGCTGCGCCGCGCAGTGCGAATCCTCGGTCTGAGGCTGCATATCCTCGATGTTGACGATCGCGCCGCGGTCGTCGATGAAAGCCACCGACAGCGGGATCAGCGTGTTCTTCATCCACATGCAGTGGACCTGTGGTTCGTCGAAGATGAAGAGCATCCCGGCGTTCTGGGCCATGCTTTTACGGTACATGAGGCCTTGGGCGCGCGTGCCAGGATCCGACACCACCTCGGCCTGGATGAGATGCATGCCGGCGTTGAGCTGCGCCACCGGAGGCTGGGCCAAGGCGGGCGCCGCGGCGAGCACGGCGAAAGCGATAACGGAGCGCATCAAGAGAAAAGGCAGGGGAGACCCTGCCTTTCCTTGATTTCTTTGCAGCGGGTTACTTCTTGTCCATCTCGGATTTCTTCGCGGACTTCTTGTCCGATTTCTTGGACGACTTCTTCGCGGCCTTCTTGCCGTCCTTCTTGTCCATCTGGCCGGCCTTGGCCTTGTCGTCTTTCTTGTCCTGCGCGATCGCCGTCACGCTCGCGGCGGCGAACACGGCCGCAACCAGCATCGAAATGAACTGCTTCATTCTCATCCCCTTCTCTAGAGTGGTTTGGGAAAAACCGGCAAAGACCGGTCCACCGCATGTAACGCGCTTGCGCGCGGCGGGTTGACGAGCACCTGACTAAAGTCCGCTTGATGCGGCGCAAAATTATTCCAAATCAATAACCTAGCGCATGAAAAGGCGAGTATAATCGCCCCCCTTTCGAGAGCCTCGCCGCACTTTCCAACCAGAATCCGCAGGAGAACCCATGGCGTACAAGCACATCAAGGTTCCGTCGGGCGGAGAGAAGATCCGGGTGAACAAGGACTTCTCCCTCGCGGTGCCCGACAACCCCATCGTCCCCTACATCGAGGGCGACGGCACCGGACTCGACATCACCCCGGTCATGCTGAAAGTGGTGGACGCCGCCGTCCGGAAAGCCTACGGAGGGAAAAAGAACATCGTGTGGATGGAAATGTTCGCCGGGGAGAAGTCCACCAAGATCTACGGCGAGAACGTGTGGCTGCCCGACGAGACCCTCGAGGCCTCCAAGGAATTCGTGGTCTCGATCAAGGGACCGCTGACCACCCCGGTGGGAGGAGGCATCCGCTCGATCAATGTCGCGCTGCGCCAAGAGTTGGACCTCTACGTCTGCCTGCGCCCGGTGCGCTGGTTCAAAGGCGTACCCTCGCCGCTCAAGAAGCCGCAGGACGTCGACATGGTGATCTTCCGCGAGAACTCGGAAGACATCTATGCGGGCATCGAGTGGCCGGCGAATTCCGCCGAGGCGAAGAAGGTCATCGATTTCCTGGTGAAGGAAATGAAGGTCAAGAAGATCCGCTTCCCCGCCTCTTCCGCCATCGGTATCAAGCCGGTCTCGGTCGAAGGCTCCGAGCGGCTCATCCGCCGCGCCTACCAGTACGCGATCGACAACAAGCGCAGGTCGGTCACCCTGGTGCACAAGGGCAACATCCAGAAATTCACCGAGGGCGGCTTTCGCGACTGGGGCTACCAGCTGGCGGTGAGGGAATTCGGCGCCAAGCCGCTCGACGGCGGCCCGTGGCACAGCTTCAAGAACCCCAAGGGCGGCCCCGACATCGTGGTGAAGGATGTCATCACAGACGCGATGCTCCAGCAGGTCCTGCTGCGGCCCGCCGAATATGACGTGCTTGCGACCACCAACCTCAACGGCGACTACATTTCCGACGGGCTGGCGGCGGAGGTCGGCGGCATCGGCATCGCGCCGGGTGCGAATCTCAGTGACACGGTCGCCATGTTCGAGGCGACGCATGGCACCGCGCCGAAATACGCGGGCAAGGACTACGTCAACCCGGGCTCGGAGATCCTTTCCGCGGAAATGATGTTGCGCCACATGGGTTGGGTGGAGGCCGCCGATGCCATCATCCGGTCCATGGAACAGGCGATCCAGGACAAGATCGTGACCTACGACTTCGCACGCCAGATGCAGGGCGCGAAGCAGGTGTCGTGCTCCGGCTTCGGCCAGGCGATGATCGAGCGGATGTAAGGAAGAACAGAAAGCAAACGCGGAAAAACAAAGGCCGCCCCCGACGGGGCGGCCTTTTTGTTGTTATTTAGCCCTTTTAGCCTACAGCTGCGCTCAGACCTTCTGGATGTTGGAGGCCTGCTTCCCCTTGGGCCCCTGCACCACGTCGAAACTCACCTTCTGGCCTTCCTTCAGCGTCTTGAAACCCGACATGTTGATGGCGGAAAAATGCGCGAACAGATCCTCGCTGCCGTCGTCCGGGGTGATGAACCCGTAGCCTTTTGCGTCGTTGAACCACTTCACCGTCCCTGTTGCCATGCGCTCTCCCTAGTACGTCGTCGTTATTGATGAGCTACCGGGCGTTTGACCCGAGCCATGCCTGGAACTCCACGACCCCGCCGCCCTAGATGGCAAACAGACAGCCTGAATCCAAACACAGCCCGCCTTTTACGCGCCCGGCAGGGGCACGTCAAGGGATCCCCTAGGGGAGTGTGGCGCCCGAGCCAAGGCGCTGTCGCGCGTGCGCCAAGGCCGTGAAAAAACGCCGTAATTTGGCCCTTCGGCGCCGCCGGCCGCATTGCTTCGCCCCCCGACAAAGACTACGATAGACCGCAGTATGGCGAATGGACGCACCGGAAAACCCGGAAAGGCGAGCGGAATCGGCGGGGGGAACGGGCAAGCGCGGAAATTGTCCGATTCTGGGGTGCTCGAGGGCGCGTAGTCTGGCGGCATGGCGCAGCAAAAGGACGACACCATACTGGAGGCCCAGCGGAGCAAGCTGAAGCCTCCGCCGATGTTCAAGGTCATGCTGCTGAACGACGACTACACCCCCATGGAGTTTGTAGTGGTGGTGCTGCAGAAGTTCTTCGGGATGAGCCGGGAACGCGCCACCCAGGTGATGCTGAAGGTGCATCGCGAAGGCATCGGAGTCTGTGGGGTATATCCCCGCGACGTTGCTTCCACTAAGGTACAGCAAGTCGCGGCATACTCCCGGAAGCATCAGCATCCGTTGCAGTGCGTGATGGAAGAGACTTAGCAAGGAACGCGGAGGAAAAGGTGTTAACGGCAGGCAGGAGGAACAGCAGCAAATGATTGCCCAGGAACTCGAAGTCAGCCTCCACATGGCGTTCGTCGAGGCGCGCCAGAAGCGCCACGAGTTCATCACCGTCGAACACCTCCTGCTCGCGCTGCTCGACAACCCCACCGCGGCCGAAGTGCTGCGCGCCTGCGGCGCCAACATGGACGAGCTGCGCAAGAACCTGACCCAGCACATCGCCGAGCAGACCCCGCGCATCGCCGCCGACCGCGAGGTCGACACCCAGCCGACGCTCGGCTTCCAGCGCGTGATCCAGCGCGCCATCCTCCACGTGCAGTCCTCCGGCAAGAAGGAAGTCACCGGGGCAAACGTCCTGGTGGCGATCTTCGGCGAGAAGGATTCGCACGCGGTGTATTTCCTGCAGCAGCAGGGCATCGCGCGCCTCGACGTCGTGAACTACATCTCCCACGGCATCACCAAGACGCCGCAGGCGCACCAGGGCAAGAACGACCAGGAGGCCGAGCAGGAAGGCCAGGCCGAGACCTCGAACAGCCCGCTCGACAACTACACCCAGAACCTGAACGCGCTCGCGCTCGCCGGCAAGATCGACCCGCTGATCGGCCGCGACAAGGAGCTCGAGCGGGTAGTGCAGACGCTGTGCCGGCGTCGCAAGAACAACCCCTTGCTGGTCGGCGAGGCCGGCGTGGGCAAAACCGCCATCGCCGAGGGCCTGGCGCGGCGCATCGTCGAGGGCAGTGTCCCCGACCTGCTCGCCAAGTGCACGGTCTACGCGCTCGACATGGGCGCGCTGCTCGCGGGGACCAAGTACCGCGGGGATTTCGAGCAGCGCCTGAAGGCGGTGCTCAAGCAGCTGGTCGACAACCCCAACGCGATCCTGTTCATCGACGAGATCCACACCGTGATCGGTGCCGGTGCGGCCTCGGGCGGAACGCTGGACGCGTCCAACCTGCTGAAGCCGGTGCTCTCCACCGGTCAGTTGAAGTGCATCGGCGCCACCACCTACAACGAGTACCGCGGCGTGTTCGAGAAGGACCACGCCCTTTCCCGCCGCTTCCAGAAAATCGACGTGGTCGAGCCTTCCGTGGACGAGACGGTGGAGATCCTGAAGGGGCTGAAGACCCGCTTCGAGGCGCACCACAGCGTCAAGTACACCGCCAACGCGCTCACCACCGCGGCCGAGCTTTCCGCGCGCTACATCAACGACCGCCACCTCCCCGACAAGGCGATCGACGTGATCGACGAGGCGGGCGCGGCGCAGCGCATCGCGCCCAAGGCCAAGCAGAAGCGGATCATCGGCAAGGCCGAGATCGAGGAGATCATCGCCAAGATTGCGCGCATCCCGCCGCGCAGCGTGTCGACCGACGACCGCAGCGCGCTGGCGAACCTGGACCGTGACCTGAAAGCCGTCGTCTTCGGCCAGGATCAGGCCATCGACGCGCTGTCGGCGGCGATCAAGATGGCGCGCTCCGGACTGGGCAACCCGCAGAAACCGATCGGCAACTTCCTGTTCTCGGGCCCCACCGGGGTCGGCAAGACCGAGGTCGCGCGCCAGCTCGCCTACTGCATGGGCATCGAGCTCATCCGCTTCGACATGTCGGAGTACATGGAGCGCCACGCCGTCAGCCGGCTGATCGGCGCGCCTCCTGGATACGTGGGGTTCGAGCAAGGGGGCCTGCTCACCGAGCAGATCACCAAGAAGCCCTACTCGGTGCTGCTTCTCGACGAGATCGAGAAGGCGCACCCGGACATCTTCAACATCCTGCTCCAGGTGATGGACCACGGCACGCTCACCGACAACAACGGGCGCAAGGCCGACTTCCGCAACGTGGTGATCGTGATGACCACCAACGCCGGCGCCGAGTCGCTCGCCAAGAACACCATGGGCTTCACGCTCAACAAGCAGACCGGCGACGAGATGGAGGCGATCAAGCGCATGTTCACGCCCGAGTTCAGGAACCGGCTCGACGCGATCATCTCGTTCCGCGCGCTCGACCACGACATCATCATGCGCGTGGTGGACAAGTTCCTGATGCAGCTCGAGGAGCAGCTGCAGGAGAAGAAGGTCGAGGCGCAGTTCACCCAGGCGCTCAAGGAGCACCTCGCCAAGAAGGGCTTCGACCCGCTGATGGGCGCGCGGCCGATGGCGCGCCTCATCCAGGACACCATCCGGCGCGCGCTTGCCGACGAGCTGCTCTTCGGCAAGCTGCAGCACGGCGGCAAGGTCACCATCGACCTCGGCGAGGCCGAGAAGATCGTGCTGAAGTTCGAGGAAGAGCCCGCCGCCGCGGTCAGCACGCAGTAGCCGCGCCAGCGTTTCCAGAGCCAAGGCCGCCCGAATGCAAGATTCGGCGGCCTTTGCTTTTTTCGGCACCCGGCGTTACTTTCCTCCATCCACGGGAGGACCCATGACGCGAATAGCGGCGGTTGCGGTATCGATGTCGTGCTTCGTTTCGGCCGCGTCGGCGCAGGACGCGCAGCGCCTCGCAGCGCCGTGCGCCATCTGCCACGGCACCGATGGAAAGCCGGCGACCAAGGAGTTGGTGCCGCTCGCCGGCCTGCCGCGCGATTACATCGTCTCGCAGATGCGCGCCTTGCGCGACGGCCAGCGCCAGGCGACGGTGATGCACCAGATCGCCAAGGGCTATACCGATGCGCAAATCGACGCGCTGGCGGCGTGGTTCTCCACGCAGAAGAGGTAAGCCATGAAAAGACGCGACCTCCTCAAGCTTGCGGGTGCAGTTTCACTGGTGGGTTGCGCGACCACGGCTCCGGCCAAGGCCCGGGTCGTGGTCGTCGGCGGCGGCTTCGGCGGCGCCACCGCGGCGAAGTACATCCGCATGTGGGATCCCAAGATCGACGTCGTGCTGGTGGAGCGGGAGGCGAGCTTCGTTTCCTGCCCGATCTCCAACCTGGTGCTGGGCGGCTTCACCGGAATGGACGACATCACCCGGAGCATCGACAGCCTGCAGCGCCACGGTGTGCAGGTCGTTCGCGACGAGGTCACGGCGATCGATGCGGCGAAGAAGTCGGTCCGGCTCGCGCGCGGCGGGGACATCGCATACGAGCGCCTGGTCGTCTCGCCCGGCATCGATTTCACCTTCGGGGACGTCCAAGGCTATGAGCAAGCGATGCAATCGGGGCGTGTGCTGCACGCCTGGAAGGCCGGTCCGCAGACGGTGGCGCTGCGGCGGCAGCTCGAGCAGATGCGCGACGGCGGCGTGTACGTGCTCTCGATCCCGGTCCAGCCCTACCGCTGCCCGCCCGGGCCATACGAGCGCGCCAGCGTGGTCGCGGCCTACTTCAAGCAGGCCAAGCCGCGCTCCAAGGTGCTGATACTCGACGCTAACCCGGACGTCACCTCCAAAGCCGGCCTGTTCAAGCGCGCCTGGTCGGATCTGTACCCGGGAATCATCGAGTACCGCGGCAACTCGCGCGCCGTGGCCGTGGACGGCAATTCGATGACCGTGCGGCTGGAGGTCGAAGACGTGAAAGGCGACGTACTTAACGTCGTGCCGCCGCACCGCGCCGCCGACGTCGCCGCCAAGGCAGGCCTCATCACCACCAACAACCGCTGGTGCGACGTGGACTGGCGCACCATGGAGTCGAAGGCCGTCAAGGGCGTTCACGTGCTGGGTGATGCCACGCTCTCGGCACCGGCGATGCCGAAGTC
>Ga0247663_1000071_pt1 | contig 23482 bp, 31 predicted proteins | sample CNK04_metaG_FD_190128 | JGI IMG/M metagenome (GOLD analysis project Ga0247663, IMG submission 190128) | Soil microbial communities from Purdue University Martell Research Forest, Indiana, United States - CNK04 | ecosystem: Environmental > Terrestrial > Soil > Temperate forest > Bulk soil... | reverse complement strand
TAGAACGGCTGGAGATCCTGCGGCACGATCGGGTCCACGTTCTCGTTGTCGCCCCGGTGCGCGACTTCGACGGAGAAGCCGCATGGGAACTTGAACGGGACGCCGTTGGTCGAGGCGATGGCTCCGCGATGGGTCAGGGTCAGGATCGGCTTCGGCGTGCTGGCCTGCCCAGTGTTGCCCGGATCCTTCGCGTCCCAGGACAGGATCTCCGGCACGAAGAGCGGGCGAGATCCAGACACCGTGGCGCCGGTCGTGTCCCTGTCCGGCAGCGTGATCGTGTTGTCCTGGATCGCGTAGTACGCCTGCGGGAAGACGCAGGACAGCTCGATCGCGAATCCCTGCGACGTGGACGAGAGCATGTCCTTCAGCGCGCGCAACACGACCGGGTTGCCGCTGAAGTCGATGCAGGGCGCCTCGCCCTCGCCGCTCATCGCCAGCATCCGCGCGCCGCGCGTGCCGCCGGTCGTGGTGCCGAGACCGCCAGGAGCCATGAAGGCCGAGCGGATGCCGCCGACCACCTTCTCCGCCAGCGTGGCGCCTTCGGCGTCGTCGAGCGGCCAGTAGGCGCGCAGCGTCTCGATGTCGTAGTTCGTGCGGTCGCTGATGTCGATGCCGCGCCCGATGTCCCAGCGACGACGTGCCTTGATCGCGGCGTTGCCGTCCTCGTAGTTGCGCGGCGTGCTCCAGATGCGGACTTCAGCGAGGTCGATCGGTCGCTGGTTCCAGCGGAAGCACTGGATCAGCATGTGGCTCGCGGCCCAGGTGGTGAAGTTCGCGGGCGTGGCCCCATTCGTGATGGACATGCGGAACTCGCCGCCACCCTCCGAGTAGGTGTCCATCGTCAGCACGCCGCCCTTCATGGCACCGGCCGTGAAGTCGTTGGTGGCGATGAGGCGGTAGCCCTTCAGGCCCGTCGTGTTGTAGTGCAGGCCCGTCCATGCGGAGTAGCCGCCGGGACCGCCGATCGCGTAGGGGCTGATGCCTCCGTTCGTGTTGCCGCTGCTTGCGTACTGGTGGTTGAACTTGACGTAGGCGTCGCCGCTGACGTGCGCCACCGTGAGGGTGTGAACTCCGCCGCCGTACAGCGTGTCCACCAGCGCCGCCGAGCGGTCCAGCATCTGAAAGCCGCCGTACTCGATCGAGGTGCAGTCCGAGCCGTAGGGGATGAAGCCCGGCGCCATCCAGGGGAACGAGCGCATCCCCAACCCGAAGAAGAAGCGGTCGCGTCCGGAGAAGCGCACGCCGTACTTCGTGAGGTAGGAGAGCGAGTCGGTCGGGCCGCGCACCACCTCCATGTTGGTCGGTGTGCCGCCGCCGCTCGAATCCGCGAAGGTGTAGCTCGTGATCGTCTCGGGGCCATCACCCACGTAGACCTTGAAGTAGCCGTCGTGGTTCCAGGCGGTGTTCACGCCCGTGGAACCGCACGATCCGGTGTCGAGGCCGAGCTGCACGCTGGCCGTGTAGGTGCGCCCCGGCTCCACGTACTTGTGGATCAGCACCGCGCGGTACGCCTGCGTCGAGTAGGCGCCGGTCGAGGGATCGGTCGCGGTGGTCAGCGTGTACCGCATCACCGTGGGCGAGGATTCCCCGAACTGCGGGGCATCGAGCCACATGAACACCAGCGCGTAGTTGCTGGCGCGCGTGGCGGGCGCACTGGCGAGGCCGGTGCCGTTGCCGATGTTGACGAGGCCCAGCGCCCAGCTCATGGGCGTCGTCTGGTCGCCGCCCTTCTGCAAGATGATGGTACAGTCGTCCAGCGCCTCGTCGAAGCCGTGCGGCGGGTTGAACCCGGCGGACTCACTGCCGACGGCAGGGGCGTTGGCGCCTCGCGTTTCCGCCGCGTAGAGGCGCGTCTCCTCCGGCAACCGGAAGGTCACGTCGAACTGGAACGAGTGCCCACGGCGGTTGTGGAACGTCTCCGTGCCGAGGTCGAAGCTGCCCTCGTAGGCGAAGTCGCCGCCGATGTCGTAGTCCTGGTTGTAGGCCGCCCAGCAGTAGCCGCGCAGCGGGACGCTGTAGTGCGCCTTGAAGTAGAGCGGCGTCAGCGCGGGGTCGGGGCGGCAGCGAACGGAGGAGCGCGGGGCGATCTGGTTGTTGAACTTGATGCTGCCCCGCGCACTGGAAAGCCCCCCCTTGTCCAGATCCCAGTTCTCGACGCGAAGCCCCTGGCCCGCACGCAGGGCGGTCTCGGCCGCCGTGTCGTTGATGCCGCCGGTCAGGTCGCCGACGGGGACCGTGCGATAGGACTTCGGTGCGCCCATTTCATCGCGCGCTGAGCAGGCGGTAGTTGACGGTCACCGCGAGGCCGGCGCCGGTCGTCACCGTGAAGGGTCCGTGGATCGGCCATCCGGTCTCGCCCTCCTTGAGAGGGCCGCCCCAGTTGGTCGGGAAGACGAACGGGTTGCCGGCAGCGCACGTCATCGTCTTCAGCGTGGTCCCGCCGTACAGGTCGAGGATCGAGACCGCGACCGCAGCCGGAGTGCGGATCTCGATGCTGTCGATGATGACCCGCTCCTGGCCCTTGCCGAAGAAGCTCGGGTAGCACTTGATGTCCGAGTTCGCAGCAGGGATGCCACGCCCACCCGGGAAGCCCCACTTGCGCCACTCGTCGATCACGACAGCCCCGACCGTGAAGGCGGTGACGATCCCGTAGAAGCCGTCGCTCGTGGCGATCACCGCGCCCACGGCCATGTTTGAGAGACCGCTCGTTCCACCGGCCGCAGCCGTGTAGCCGGTCGCGGTGAACACGGTGTCGTCGGTCGTGTAGGCGCCAGCGGCCGTGGTGTCCGTGCCGCCGCGCCCGTCGCTCGGGCGGTTCGCGGTGGCGGAAGCAGCAACGTCGATCCAGGGCATGTGGCACTCCTACGGGAAAAGGTATCGACCGAACGCGGGCCACTGATCCGGGTTCCCCGACAACGATCGTCTGGTCGAGGACACCACGAAGTGCGGTCCGCTCGTGTCCCGAGTCATCGTGGCAAAGGAGATGAAGTCCGTCCACTCCCGCGCCAAGTCGGCGACCAGCGACTTCTGGCCGTCGGTGTTGTTCTTCTTCACGAACAGGGCATTGACGGTGAGCAGCACCAGCAGGTTCGCGTGCGCGTCCGGCACCACCAGCATGGACTCCAGCGTGTCCCCCACCGCCAGCGTGTTGGTGAAGTTCGACTCGAAACGCAGCGCCTGATAGCGGGTGCCCCCGTCGATGGCGTCCGGCTGGCTGTAGATCACCCGGCGCACGTCGCCGAAGTGCGTGGCTGCGGGACTGGCCGTGCCCGTCACCTGGAGTTCGCCGTTGCCGTAGATGCCCTCCTCCAGCAGCGTCTGGCCGAGGAGCCAGTTCGCCGTGTCGGTGGTAGCCGGCAGGTAGGCGCCAGAGCCGTCTGCGTAGGCGTGGGCAACCTTGAACTTGATGAGCGGCGGCGGAACCTTGCAGGCGAGGATGAGCAGTTCCTTGGCCGTGGTGCGGCGCCACAGGCGCAGCGTGTGCTGACCCTCCCACGTCCACCCGTCCCGGCGCATCGGATCGGTCTTCGGGATCTCAGCACCAAGCCGTACGCCGTCGTTACCGGTCCACAGGTACGGCGAGTAGGTGGTCTCAGACGCTCCTTGCCCGTTCCGCTCGAACACCTTGGAGATGCGGTCGATCCAGGTCGGCAGGCGCCACTCCCACACGTCCTGGAAGAGCTGGCGGGCGTCCTCCATCTGGATCAGCAGGGTGACGTTGTGCCACTCCTTGGTGGCCTGCGTCTGCTTGCGGAACATGACCCGCGACTGCTCGTCCAGGTGCCGAACGATCTCGTCGCTCGTGTACTTGGTGCCGCTCGGGTCGTCCAAGCGGTCACGGACGAGCTGAAGCGCGGTCGAGAGGATCACGAGCCACCTTCCCAGCGGCGCCCGTTGCGCTCCTCCCAGCGCCGCGTCAGGTGCTCGGTGACGAACTTGCGGTGGTGGCCGGTCGCTTCCTTCTGGAGCCAGTTGCGACTCCTGGGCGCACCACTACCCACCACGATCTTGCCGCCCACCGCACGCGACGCGATGTCGCGCAGGTACTCCATGCTGGGAGAGCGCAGCTCGTCCCGACGGGCGATCTCCAGCTTCTGGTTATCCTCCTCGAAGCCAGCGATGGCCTTCTCGTCCAGGCCAGAGAGCCGGACGAGCAGTGCCTTCATGCTGCCTGCCTCGGGGTGGCGGTACTCGCCATTCGGGCCTTGCCAGAAGGCGATGTGCGACCAGATGCCCTGACCGTTCAGCCACTCCATCAGGCGCCAGCGACCGCGCCCGCTGCCCCACCACAGGGCAACGCGCGGGTCGAAGGCGCGCAGGGAGCGACGAACCGACTCGATGTGGTCCCTAGGAGCCCACGTCGGGTCGGGAGCGCGGTAGCGAAAGGTGCGGTGTCGAGCCGTGCCTTGCGCGAGTCGAACCTTGCGATCCATCACGCGGTGTTCGCTTCGCTGTTCATCACGACCATGATCCAACTCGTGAAGCTGGCGCTCGCCACCGGGCCGCTCGCCGTGCCCGAGCACGTCAGGTTGTAGTAGGGCGCGAGGTTGATCGTCCAGGTGTGCTGCGCCGACAGGGCCGTGTTGCCGGACAGCCACTGGATCGTGTGGATGGCGCTCGACTCGGCGGGCTTGTACGGCAGCGGGATCTTCTCGCCCGAGAGGTTCGTGGCCGTGGTCGTGGAGAGCGCGTAGCCGACCGAGAGCGTGTCGTCCGCCCCGAACGTGGCGCCAGTGACCACCACGATCGACGTGACGCGGCGGTAGCAGTAGAGCGTCTGGGCCGAGTGCGAGCCGGAGTCGAGCGAGATCACTTCGCTCACGGGATCGCCGAACTGGTTTTCGCCTTGGACGAGGAACGTCGAGGCGTTGTCCAGGTTCGCGCCCGTGAAGAGCAGGCTCTGGATGTTCTTCGTGTAGAAGCTGGAGCTGGCGATCGTCGCACCGTTCGCGACACCCGTCAGCGCCGAAGCCGCGAGGTGGTACTGGTCGGTGCTGGTGCTGGTGCCGCCGTGCCCCTGGTAGGGGATCAGGGCGACGCGCGCAGGCTGGCGGAGCGCCGAACTGGGCTTCACGTTGTGAGCTTGGATCATGGATAGTTTGCCCCAGGGTCAGCCTGGATACTGGCGGGCGTGAACGGCATTGGAAACCGCCCACGCCCGCGTGCCGAAGGAAGGAAAGAGCCGAAACCGTCGATCAGGCGCTCAAGTCGCAGAGCAGAGCGCCGGTCTTGTTGCGCACGATGGCGCCGATGTTCTCGGACACGACCCAGCCGGTCCAGTAGGCGTCCGTGTCGCGCAGGCGTTCCCAGGTGGTGACGCCCTGGTACGCGAGCGGGCGGAGCGGCTCGACCGTGAAGCGCCGCAGCATGTCCGTCGCGACGAACATCGCGCGGCCGGGGTAGCAGAAGCGGTCCTTCACGATCGGGAGACCGTTGAAGTCGATCGTCTTCACGCCGCCCTGGAGGGTGGTCGTGTTGTTGTAGCGCTTGTCCGGCACCGTCAGCTTCACGTAGCTGTTGAAGGTGCTGTAGGGCATCACGATCAGGTCCACGTTGGCGTTGTTGATCTCCTCGGAGTCGGAGAGCGACTGCTGCATCAGGGCCTCGGTCAGCGGGCGCAGGCCCGAGCTGCCGTTGTCAGCGACCAGCCCCTGGTTGAAGGGGCCGGTGGCCGACAGGATGCCCTGGAAGCCGTAGCTGTTGGCCGTGACGCCGAAGTAGTTGCCGCTCGACTGCTGGGTGCCGCTGAGGCCCATGCCGTCCAGGATGTCGTTGTCCGACAGGATTCCGCCGACACCCATCATCTCGGCGCGGAAGCCGGTCGAGGTGTAGTCGGTGACCACCTCCGCCGAGGCGCGGACGATCCAGTCGTCGGCGGTCGGGGCCGTCGAGAAGGCCGAGGCGAGGACCGCCGTGCCGCTGCCCTGCGTCACTTCGATCGTGATGGTGGTCGAGGTGACCGACAGCACGTAGAAGGCGTTTTGCCCGCCCGAGGTCAGCGCGCGCAGCGTGCCCGTCGAGGACATGAAGCTGATGCGGTCGCCGACCTCGAAGTACATCGTCGGCTTGCCGAGCAGCGAGGTCGCGCCGCTCATCAGGTTCGAGGTGCCCTCGATGCCGGTGCTGTACTTGACCACGATGCTGGTCGTCGAGCCGCTGATCGTGGCCTGCACCATGCCGAGGCGACCGGAGCCGTCGTTGTGGACCTGCCGGGCCATGTCCACGGTGATGTTGTCCACCATGGAGTCGGACTCGCGCATGACCACCGAGACGAACGCGCCACCGTTGGTCTGCGCGCGACGCAGCGTTTCGCCGTCGATCTTGATGCGGGCCATCGAGACGCGCGGCTCGGTGCTGTACGTCCGGTACTGCTCGGAGCCGGCCATCGGGATGGTGCCGCCAGCACGGATCGAGTTGTGACCCGTGTTGCGACCGATCTGCACCGGCCAGATCAGGAATCGACCGGACACGTCGTAGCCCTCGGCGTCCTTCACGTAGTTGAGAAGGACGGTCGAGTTGTTGCGCGCATCCGCGAGGATCGGCAGGAAGAAGTTGGTGACGAGGTGTGCGGTGGGAGCACCAGTGGCGGTGTCGTTGAAGCTGACGCCCGGTGCAGATTCGATTGCTGAAATGCCAGCCATGTGGTGCCCCTAGGGGATGTGTTGTTGCTCGGTGTGTGTACTACAGGTCAGGTTGTTGCGCCCCGCGACCCAAGGAGAGAGGCGGTCAGCGCTTTCTCAAAGAGAGCGCGGGCACTGCCATCCTTCAAGGATCCTTTGCCCAGTTTCTCGGGCGAGGTGATGCCCGGAGTGGCTGCCGCCTGGGGCGGAGCACCGCCGCCAGCAGCCGCCAACGCCTCTTTTCCGGTGACGGACGCAGCCGTCTGGGCGTTCAGCATCTTCTGCATGTCGGTGTGAACCGCCGAAACCGCGTCCTTGATGGACAGATTCGGATCCTGCGCCCGCAGGCTGGCCGTGAAGCTCTCCGCGAGGCGCCGGGCCTCGGGGCTGTTCTTGAACACCGGGTACTCGTCCATGGCCGAGCGGATCTGCGAGACCTGGATCGAGCCAGCGCGCTCGGCCGCGAGCTGGGCCATCTGAGCCTCCATCTGCTGGACGCGCAGGGCGAGCTTCGCTTCGGTGGCCGCATCACCGCCCGGCGTGGCCTGCGCTTGCGCGAGTTCCCCCTTCGCCATGGCGATGATGCGGTCGAACTTCGCCTTGGCGGCATCCGGGTCGCTGGCGATCAGCGCCTGGAGGTTCGCGTAGGCGTTTGCGTTGGCCGCGAGGCCGGTCATCTGCTGCTTCAGCGCCGCAGCCTCGTTCGCAGCGGCGATGGCCTTCTGCTCGAAGACCGAGCGTTCCTTGAAGCCGGCGATCACGCGGCTCTGCGGCTCCATCTTGCCGTCGATGTTGATGATCGGATCTTGCACGGTATCAGCCACGTTCAGCCTCCTTCTTCTTCTCGGCCTGTTCCTTCTCCCACGCACGACGCAGGTGTCGGCGCTTCTCGATCTCGTCGATGTGGGCGTTCTGCGACGCGCACGGCAGCAGCACCGCGCGCTGGTTGCCCTCGGTGTCGAAGCGGTCCTTGCTCTTCGGTGCCTTCCAGATCCAGCGAGGCAGTGCTTGGAACGTGCCGCGCCACTGATCGACCACCTTGACCGGGAGCTGCACTTCGTTGCCCTTGTGCAGACACCACTGGCAGAGCGGCGGCTTGTGCCACTCCGACTCCGCCTTGGGCTTGTAGCGTGCGTACCAGTCGCGCGGGCCGATCATCGTGGACTCCTGGATCGGGCGCACGAGGTACAGACCGTGCTGTCCGCACTCGCGGCACTTGATGTACCACTGGTACTCGGCAGCCTCTTCGTCGAGCACCTTCTGGAGACGCAGGCGCTCTTGCTCCTGCCACTTCTCGAAAGCGGACTCGGGCGTGAACGTGCTCATGTCCTCGGACTCGTCCGTGGGCAGCACGCGCGGGCCTGGATTGAAGCGCCGCAGTTCCTCGGGCATGGTGGGATCGCCGCCGAGTGCTGCGACCGGAATGCCGGAGATGGCGGCAGCGCGACTGCGTGGCACGTAGTCCTTCGACATGCGCTTCGCCTCGGCGGTCACCGTCTCCACCTCCTTGCGCGCCTCGGCCGTCTTGCCGAGCGACATCGCGATTTCGTGGGCGGTCTGCTTGTCGGGAACCTTGGAGAGATCGGGTGTAGTCATTGTGCGGGCTGCGACGCCTTTCCTTTTCCACCGGGAGTGCCCTTGAGTTGGGCGGCCATCATCATCTGCTGCTCCATGGCCTTCTGGACGTAGACCATGTGTTGTTGCCAGTGCTGAACGATGAGCGAGCCGATATATGGATCCAGTTGGGCAAACCGCGCCGAATACATAAACTGAACCGACACGCGCGCCTCGGTCGAGTGGTCCTGCCAGTCCATCACCGGCTGCGGCTGACCCGTCTGGATCATCGCCTCGATCTCGTGCTCCTGGTGGCGCTGAGCCGCGAGCTTCGCATCAACCGCCTGCTGCGAGGTGTTGTAGTGCAATGCCGACAGCACGTACGCCTTGTCGTCGGGGTTGTTCACCGGGTCGAGCGCCTGCGCCTGCACAGCGTCCAGCAACTCCGCACGCTGGCCCTCCACCGTGTCCAGCACGCCCGGCTGCCCGATCGTCACGAGGTCGCTCACAAGGTCGGCGCCGTAGAAGTCCTGGAACGTCCACTGGCCGTTGTCGCCGAGGTACTTGATCGTGCGCTTCTCGTCGTAGAAGAGCTGACCGAGCGCCAGCGCCTGCCGCCCCACGTCTCGCGTCGCGCGCACCGCCTCATTCGAGGACAGGCTGAGCCCGATGTCGCGGTACTGGATCATGGTGCGCAGCGCTTCGCTGGAACGAAGCTGCGCCGGCATCCTGCTCGCCTCGATGTCGGACGAGCTGGAGATCACGTTCAGGTCTTGCTGGACGAGACCGCCGATCTCGGCCACGGCAGGCGGCAGGTTCGGCGCAGGCGCGTGCGTCACGCCCTTGCTCATCTCGCTCACCACGTATACGCCACCCGGCTCAATCGTGATCTTCGTCGGGTCGATGCCACTGTTGCTGCCCACGAACGTCGCCGGGCGCCCGAAGACGCGCAGGAACTCCAAGAGGCAGGACCGCGCTTCGTTCAGGCTCTTCTGCGGCGAAACGAGGTCTTCGACCAGCGACGCTCCCCAGAAGCGGCCAGGATGCGGGATCCAGTCCTGCTTCACGAACGGCAGGTGGCAGATCGACGATCGCTCGCCCACGTAGGGGTTCGCGCCATCCACCCACACGCGCCCACCTGCGTAGATGATGCGCCGACCCTTGGGATAGGAGCGGCTCGGCCGCTGCCACATATCCACCACCATGGTGCGGTGCCCGCGCTTCTCGTCGGGCGTGCGCCAGTAGTGCGGGTCGAACCAGCCAGGACCGAAGAAGGCGATGGCCTCCTCGTAGTTCGTGAGGCCCATCTGCCCGTCGTCTGGGCGGATGTCTGACTCGTCCACGCCAAGCCACTCGGCCACCGTGGCGCAGTCCATCCAGTGCCGCGTCGCCATCCAGCGGCAGCCAGCGACGCCATCGTCGCGTGCCGACCAGTCGTGGAACACGCCAAAGGGATTCTCGACGCGGATCGTCACGTCGCCCTGCGCGAACTCCTTGAAGAGCCCGTCGCGGTCCATCTGCGTCTGCGTCTGCTTGTCCAGGTTGAGCTGGTTGACCGGGATGCCGTTGCTGCCGATGTAGAAGCGCTGCTTCGGCCCAGCCTCGGTGTCGAAGATCGTGCGGTAGAAGCCCGAGCCGCAGATCGCGGCCCACATCGTCCCCATCACGAGCTTCTTCTGGTCCCACTCCGTCACGTCGCGGATGTGCTGGAAGAGGCGCTCGGACACCTCGGCGATGTTGCGGCTGCGCGCATCGCCAGCAGCAGGCACGGCGCGGAACTGCGGGTGGACGTTCAGGATCTTCGAGACCGCGCGGGCGACCGCCGCCCTGGTCATGTTGGCGCGGTACACGACGCGGTGCTCGGGCACCTGGGAGAGCGTCTCGTAGATGCGCCCTTCGTCGATGTAGAAGTCCTGCTTGTTGGAGAAGAAGCCGATGTTGCGCAGCCAACCCTCCTCCATGTGGATGCGCTCGGGGCGACGCCCGTGCGGGTCCACGCGCAACCGGATCAGCTCGGCGGAGTTCTGCGCGGAACTGGATCCGCCCGCGATCTGCGGCGCGCTAACCATGGATGAAGTTCCGCTGCTTCATGCGCTCGCTCATGCCGTTCTGCGCGGGCGGCGTGGCTTCGAGTTGCGCCGTGTCCTCCTGCTTGTGCGCAAGGTTGGCGGCGAGCGGCTGGCCGGAGAGCACGAGGTTCGCTTGCAGCATCCTCCAGGCGTGGGAGGCGATGCGCTTCTGGGCGTGGTAGGAGAACCAACAGATAGCGATGCAGACGAGTCCCAACACCACCGAAGGGACTACGCACACGACGACTTCAGCGACGCCCATGGCTTGATCCTGAGCGGTGACCCTGCATCCGGTCAAGCTTCTGGTGGTATTGGCTCCAGAACCGCTCGCTCTCGGTCTGCGGCGGCGGGGCCGCTGCCTTGATGGTTCCCTGCTGGTACAGCTCGTCCCGCACGAGCAGGGCGATGGCGTAGGCGTCCGACAGGTCGTCGTGCCGGGAAGAGGCGATCTTGGGGCCGCTGGAGGTGCCCGGCTTCGGCAGTTCCCAGCGCTGGGCCAGCAGTTCCTCGATCAGATCGTGGTAGGGGATCGGGTAGTGGCCGTTCACGGCGGTGCCGACGCGGCCCACCATGCGGTCGGACGTGATCGAGTCGGTCTTCCAGCCCAGGTCGTCGGTGACCGACATGGACGCCTTCCGGTGGTCCACGCGCTGGTACATCTTGCGGTAGCCGGCGTTGATGGCGGTCTCGCAGGCCAGCGTGCCATACCCAGCCGGGAAGGTCTCGATCGCCAGTATGGCCTCGTTGTAGTACCACGCGAGTGCCGCGAGCTTGCGACCGAAGGCGTTGGGCGGAATGCGGTCGTGCAGTGCCGCGACGATGGAGCAGGCCTGGGCCTCCAGCACGATCGCAGCGGAGTAGTCACCGCTCGTGCCCTTGGCGCAGTCGGCACCGATGATGTAGGTGAGTCCTTCGATCGGCTCGGCCCATCGCCGCATCAGGCCATTGCGAGACTCGGTGAGCTTCCAGCGCGCGCTCACGCACTCCACTCCCAGGTGCGCGCGTCCGGCTCCGGCAACTCGATGTCGCCGCGCCACGGATCGGTCGCCTTCGAGAGCATCTCGGCCAAGATGGCGCGATCGTAGACCGGCCGCCCGCTCGACATGAACATGGTCTCGGGATCTTTCGCGTACTCCTGGTTGAAGAGGTCGGTGTCTCCACGGAAGTCGGCGTCCGTCGCACGGCTGCGGCGCCACGCGATGTGGTCGAGGTCAGGGCGCTGCACCCCCACGCCAACGCGCTTCCAGCCGCGCGGCCCCATCTCCCACTCGTCGTCCTCGCGCCACCTCCGCAGGTAGGTCTGCCGCATCACCCACTCCTCGTCGGCCGTGAGTGTGCGCAGGATCTCCTCGCGCATCTCCTGCGGCATCGCGCGCCCGTACCCGTAGGTCATCGTCCAGCGGTAGGCGTGGTGGCCCCACGACGGGAAGAACATGGCGATCCACGGCTGCTTTCGCTCGTAGAGCGGCAGATCCCGCTCGCGCCAGCTCGCCATGAAGATTTCGTAGAACCAGCCGCTGCCTCCGTTCGGCGTGGACTCGTTGAAGCCGTATGTGCCGGGCAGCGTGGGCAAGGAGGGCAGGATGTTGGCGATCTTGTCCTGCGTGTAGGAGTGCGAGGCGGTCTCGGATAGGTGAACGACTTTGCGCGTGCCGCCCTGGCCCGGCTCCGGTTCCTCGGCGGAGGCGATGCGGATGTGCGACAGCATGGGCTCGTCCCACGCCAACGTGTACGTCGCCTTGGAGCGCATCTTGAACTTCCACGGCTGCTGCTCGCCGCTGGCGTCGATCGCCTTGGGCATGTTCATGCGCGCCACGTTGGCGATTTCGAGCAGCATCTGCGCGCGTTCCTTGTTGTCGCCCACGAGCAGCACCTTGGTCTGCGTGCCGGTCATCATCTCGTAGTAGGCCACGGCCTCGATGAAGGTGGAGTTGTGCGAGACGAAGCCCTCGGCGATGAACGTCTTGGTGGACGTTTGCAGGTCGATCATGCGCTGCGCGGGAAGAGTCTCGATCGACACGATGCGCTCGGTCGTCACCCCTGTCTTGCTGCCAGGAAGGCATCGGCCTTCCCACCATCTCTTCCCAACGAAGCGTGTCGGTCTCGTCTGACCCATCAGCCGGAACAGTTCGTTCATGCGCCCAACGACAAGCTTCGGCACGGGGCGCTTTCCGAATTTGCTGGGCCGCTCGGCTGAATCGCCTTCGACGCAGTAGTTGTATCCACGGTCGCGTAGGTAGCCCTCCATCCGATCCCACACCGGGCCGTGAAGCTGCGAGGCGCACACGCTGGGGCTGCCTTTCCTGGAACTGAATGACCCCTCTCCGTCGAGGATACCGCCAAACCATCCATCCTCAACGGTGGCCGCGCCCCACGGCTTCGTGACGAATCGGATTTCGTCTCCAACGCGCATCGTCTCAGCCCTGCGCCAGATCATGTTCCCCTGCGAGCGGTGAAGGCACAGCATTCGGTGGCCTCCAGTCATCGTCAGGGCTTCGCCGCCGGAGAGGGTGATCCGGTAGGCGGGCTCGAAGACTTCCGCGACCGCCTCAACAATACCGGTGCGCATCTTGCGAGCCTTGCCGCTACCTCCGGGCGGATCTTCGTCAACGGCGACGATCTCCTGCCCGGGCCGCACATCCGCGATTCGCACCCACTCCAACGAGGCGAGCAAAACGCGCGTGTCTGGGTGAAAACACATGCCCACCTGACGCGCCTTCGCCTGCGTGATGCGCACCGGCAATCCAGCGCGCTCCATGCGCAGGATCATGCACTCGACCTGTCGCTGCTCGTTGTTCAGCTTCAGCGGGATGATCGAGCCGCTCTTCGCCTGGATGCGCATGAACGTCTCAATCCACTCGCGCCGCCGCAGCCGCCTTCGGTAGCGCACCCACTGCCCGTCCTCGAACTTCCACACCGGCTTCGTGTTCTTCCACGAGTAGAAGCCCGTGTCGCGGTTGAAGAGCGCCGCCCAGATGTAGTTGTCGCGCAGCGTGGTGATGGAGCCGGCCTTGATCGCGGCAGCGTCCACCATGGCGCGGAACTCCTCCTCGGTGGGCTTGAGGAGCGGGATGCTACACCGCCTCTAGGCTCGCGAGTCGTCCGAGGCGGTTGAGCAGCGTGCGGCGGTTCATACCCACGGCGGTGGCCGCTGCGCCGATCGTGATGCCGCTGCGGATCATCTTCTGCGCCTTCAAGAGCGCCGTCTTGTGCTGCACGGCAGGCGGAATGGTGGGTTGGAGGAAGTCGCCGCCGTTGCGCGTCCGGTTGTAGCAGGTGGTGCAAGCAGCGCGGCGCTTACCCTGCCACTTCACCCAGCGGGTGCGCGGCTGCCCGCACACGTCGCACTGCGACTCCGGGCCGAGGGGCGGTCGCCCACGCGCTCGCTTTTCCTTTTTCTCAGCCATGCGCGGGCTGAGCGACCAGCCTCTCCATTTCGACCTGGAGGATGCGGGCGGCCGAGTCGAGTTCGGCGCGGCCGGAGAGCAAGTGCAGGCTCCAGCCCAGCTTCTCCAGGGACTTGAGGCCACTGTGGGCGCGATGCAGGGCCTTCATGTAGCCGTCCTGCTCGCGCATCTTCCGCGCGCGCAGCTTCTTCTGGAGGGCCTCCGCGTGGGAGGTGGCAGCCAAGGTTCGTTCTTCGAGGGTGCGGGTCATACCGACAGGGTAGACCCCAGGGAGGCAGTTGTCTACAATGTGGGCATGAACGACATCAACACCGTCACACTCACGGGCGTGCTGGGCAACGACGCCCAGTTCAAGGTCTTCGGCTCGGGCAACGAGATCGCGGAGATGAACTTCGGCTTCAAGACCCGGCAGAAGAACCGCGAGGGAGTGTGGACCGACAAGAGCCACTGGATCCGCGTCAAGGCGTTCAAGCTGCCCGATTTCATCAAGCAGCAGCTCACCAAGGGGCGCCAGCTCGTGGTGAACGGGCGCCTCGAAATCGACACCTGGGAGAAGGACGGGGTGAAGAAGAGCCAAGCGGTGGTGATGGCGAACGAGGTGTGGCCGATGCGCGGGCGCATGGACGACACGCAGGTGCCGCTGACGCCGAAGGCAGAGCCGGCTGGGCCGAACGACAATCCATTCTGATGGGCAACTACGAGCAGCAGGGAAGTCACCTGCGCGAGTTCTGCCCGCACGAGCGCGGCTACTGGACCAGCGTGCCTCCGCAGGTTCCTGGGTTCTACTGGACGAGCGACCTGAACGGCAACGTGTCGGTGGTGGAGCTGGACGAGGGCCGCTTCTACTTCATGGGCAGTGACGATTTCGCTCGCGCCAGCAAACTGACCGAACTGGCGACGCTGTGGTGGAGCGAGATGCTGCGTCCGCCTACGCCCTAGTCGCTGCGATCCAGGTGATCTCGTCCTCGCCGGGTCGCCACTGCCGCACCACCATCTTGCGACGCGGCGCCCTGTGCGGCAGCACCGGATCGGGCGACTCCATGGGCGCGTGGCACAGCATGTACAGCACCACGCACAGAGGCACGAGCAGCACTTCGCCTTCGTGCTGCACCTCGACGACGCGCCGGTCGCGCAGGTGAATGCCCATCAGGGCGTGCGCCTCGGCTGAGGGGATGCCTCTGCCTCCACCCATGGGAGGCATCCGCACCTCGTCAGCGCGGGAGAGTGAGAAACGCCGCCGCAGTTCTCTGCGCGTCACCACGTCTGGCACCGGGGTCGCCGGTTTCGAGGCTGAAGGCCGAGCACAAGGACCGGGCCTTGCCCATGATTTCGAGGCAACGCTGGATGTCCTTCAGCGAGCGGGCGTCCAGCATCCCGAGGGCCGCGTCGGCGCTGGCCGCCTTGGTCAGCACGTCGATCACGCGCGCCAGTTCGTACCAGGACAGCGGAGAGCCTCGGGTGAGCTTCTCGTAGAGCAGCGGTTCGAGTTCGGCGAGGTGGGCGCGCGCGAGCGACTGCACGGTCCGCTTCTGCTGCGGCACCACTTCGCCCGTTGTGCGTCTGATCCAACTCGTCCGACCCTCGCAGTCCTTCTGCTGGATCAGTTCGTCGGGCACGGATCAGCCGCCCCTGTTGCCCCCGCGCTGCTCGCGCGGTCCGTTGCGCGGACCCTCGGCGACGACCTTGGCGCCGCCCTTCACGTTGCCGGCACCGGCCTTCGGCGAGGCGGCGTTGACGACGGGGTTGGAAGCCTGCACGTTTCCTGAATTTCCGCTTTTGTTGGGGCCAGCAGCCATGATGTGTTTTCCTTCGAGGAAGAAGCAGCAGTTCGCTGGTGCCAGCCTGCACCAACCCACTCGAAAGAACAAGCCCCGTCGGGATTTCTCCGGACAGGGCTTGTAGGTACTGCCAGCCCGAAGGCAAGCTGTCGTACAGCGACGAACGACGTGGGCCATGGTGGTCTGCGTCTGCCGCAAAAGCAAGTACCGACACCATGAAGACTGGCCGAAACGCCGACAAGAAGCCCTACCTGCCACTGTACGTTGATGATTGGTTCTCGTGCCCACGGGTGCGGATGATGACCATGATCCAGCGGTGCGCCTACCTGGAACTGCTGATGATGCAGTGGCGCGACGGCTGGGTTCCGACCGACCAAGGACGTGTGGCGCGGCTGTTTCCAGGTATGCCGGCCGACCAGATCGCCGAGGTGCTGGAAGCATTCCCCGACGGGAAGAACCAGCGCCTGGAACGAGAGCGTTCCATCGTGACCGAGAAGATCGCGGCCTTGTCCAAGGCTGGCACCGAAGGCAACGCCAAGCGATGGCGTGGCGATCGCCACCCGATCGCCACCCGATCGCATGCAGAGGCAGAGGCAGAGGCAGAGGCATCTAGGGCTCCTTCGGAGCCCCCCGTCGCAGTCGCTCCGGGCGGAGCCAGAAAGGCCAGGAAGCCAGCCTCTGGGCCGAACGCAGAACTCCTGCGCTTCTGGGAGTCCGAATGGGCAAGGACGAGGGGAGCGTCTTGGTCCTGGTCGCAAGCTGACGCTGTGGCGATGGCGAAGTGCCTGAAGCTGGCTGTGGGCATTGAGGATGCGAAGGACCGGATCACTCGAATCCTGGAGTGCCAGGACCGCTGGGTGGCCGACAACGCCAGTCCCAGGGTTCTTTCCAGCCACTGGAACCAGTACGGGTTCAAGATCGTCCACAAGCAGCGCACGGCCCTCCAGGAAACCCTGGAGGGGTTGGAGGGGCTGCTCAGCAAGGATCAGGTGACGGCGCAGAAAGCGATCGGTGTGGCATGAATCCGCTGCTGAGACTTGTGGCGGCATTCCCGCAGCCTCCGGTGGACAAAGTGACCATCCAGCTCTACGCCGAGAAGCTCGGCAAGGAGAAGGATCTGCACGTCTGCTGGGCCTGCGAAAAGGCGATCGAGACGTGCAAGCACTTCCCGAGGCTTTCCGAACTGCTCGACTTCATCAAAGCCAAAAAGATAGAAGAATACAATGCTGGCATGGAGGAGAAAAGGAAGCGGTTGCTCTCGGAGCCGGTGAACCCGAACCGGCCGAAGCTGATGGACCTCCTCGACGAGCAGCGCAGGAAGCGCGGAGGAGACCCAAGAAAGCTGTTCGGCGATCTTGATGGAGCAGGCATGAACTGATAGCCTTGAGGCATGAACACCAACTTCATCAGCCACGAGGACTTTGTGCGGATCTGGCAGGCGGCCAACTCCGCCGAGGAGGCCAGGGACGCGATGGGGCTCAGCTACTCTGGCTGCACCCAGCGGGCGACCCAGCTCCGAAAGCGGGGCGTGCGGCTCAAGAAGTTCGCACCGGGCCGGGGGCCGGGCGTGAGCGAGGTGGACGTGGAGCGGCTGAACCGGCTGTGCGTGGAGGGGCAGTGATGGGCTACGACATCGAGGACAAGCAGCGGCGGCTGCTGAATGTGCGCGGATCCGACGTGGGCGTGCAGACGCTGATCGGCGGAGGCAGCGAGGTGTGCTGGCGCAAGATCCAGGCGTGCCCCATCTGCGGCGGCAAGGTGCTGAAGAGCGCCGCCGGCGAGCTGCTCAGCCCAAACCGCCTCGTGACCGACGAAAACGGCGTCTACGGTACACCACACCGCCACAGGCGCTATCGTTGAGCGGCATGGACGACATGCACCTCGCAGGTTGGCTGTGCTTCATGCGGTTCCAGTTCGGCACCTTCGGGCCAAGCGGCATCATGCCCATGCCCCTCTTCACCCCCGAATGCGTCCGGGTGCAGCTCGAGGCCAAGGGATGGCTGAAGACCGAGGAGATCCCCGAGGGGTTCTCCTGGGAGATCACCCACGAGGGCATCAAGCACTCAGACCTCGTGGCACCTGAGTGGGGCATCGACCCCATCGGGGTGCAGGAGTGAGGCCGTTCAGGCTCTACATCTGGAGGCTGACCGAGCAGGGTTACAGGTCGTCCAGGTTCGCCATCGGATTCGGGCACGCCTGGAGCATCTTCGACCTGTGGCTGTTCGGGTGCAGGCGGTGCCGCTGGTGGAGGCTGCGCGTCGAGGTTCTGGGGCGGTTTATCGAAAAGAGCTTCGGCAGCGCTCGCGGCGTTCACTGCCAGGAAAAACCGTAGGCCGGCCGCGAACTGAGCCTGTCGCGTCGGACTGACAACTCGAACACGGCCAAGCTGAAAGGCCGGTTGTGGTAGGTCAGTACCATTGCCCGCCAACGGCCCACGCCGCGTGCAGGCAGGTGTGAGGTAGAACCACAACGAATCTGTGGGGGCAGAACGCTGCACGGCCTTTAGCGATACCGGCGACCACCCCGGTCTGGATCAGCAGGTGGTCACCTACACCCATGGCACGCCGAAACACCAAAAAGGACCGCAAGAAGCGCGACCGCCTGTTCCGGGAACAGAACGGCGTGTGCTACTGGTGCCACATGCCCATGACACGCATGGCGCGAACTGCCCCAGGCGCCGTCGTCCCGCACTACACCCTGACCCTCGACCACGTTCCAAGCCGCGTCATCGCCAAGATGAACGGCGTGAAGTCCAAGCTGGTCGCAGCCTGCCTCGCCTGCAATCTACGCCGCGCCCAGGAAGAGCACGCCCAGATTGAGCTGGTGCGCGCACACCTCGAAAAACCGCAGGGGTGACCGGATTCGTGCTCCGGTTGGGGTGGGCAGTGCAGGTACAGGAAAAAAGTCACCGGCGGCGTCGAACCTCTCTCTCCCCGCGCGTGGCGTCGATCCCCCCGGGCCACCCTCCGGTAGGCCCTCCGCGCGCTCGGCCGCTTTGCGACTTCCTCAATTGCAACGTCCTTCCTGCTTGTGCGGTGCGAGCGCGAGCAGCAGCAGCGGCCCTTCGTGCATAGCAGTGGCTTGCTGCTCGCATCGGCCCTAGCGCGCGCAGTGGCTGTTGCGCTTGTCGCAACAGCGCCTCAGAGGGTATGGGGGATCAAGGGCGGTGCGAGCAGGGAAGCAAGCCCAAGCCATCGGCGCGGGCGTTGGATCGGCTTCGGCTCTGTCCAAGCCCAAGGCCAACGAGCGGTCCCAGACCTTCAACGCGCGCGCGTGGCCACGCCCAAACCTGCATGTTACGACATCGTACCACTAGCACTTTCTTTCCATCATCCTACTAACTCCATGCTCCCCAAGCGCTTGCGTCCCCGCTCTTTCTCCTCCTTTCCCGCTTGCCTAGGCCCCACTGAGCCGATATGATGCGTGTGCCTTGGGAATGGTCCCGGGGCAGGTTGGGGCTTCGGCCCCGGAGTAGTGACAATGGAAACCTACGCTGAACTGTGTGAGGCAGAGCGGCTTGCGAGCGCTCGATACGTTGACGCAGACGAGGCCGCAGAGCGCGCGGCCGATGCCCTGCCGAAGAGCTACAAGCCGAGCAACCCGAAGTACCTTGCGTTCCTCGTGGCCGATTCTGCCTGCGTCCGAGCGCGCCGGGAACTAGAGGCCGCCCGTGATGCCCGCGTCCGCGCCGAAGGGAGCCGCTAGCCATGCTGCGCTACATTCGCAACCGCATGGGCCAGCGCGTGCCTTTCGCCCGATTCTGCGGCGAGCCTTGCCGCTCCGGTTTGCACGCCGATCGGTGCGCCGGAGCGATCTACGCTGCCATCCGCCAGCCGGAAGGTAGCTACAGCGTCGAGCGTTGGTCGCTCGTGAACTGCGTGTGCGCCTACTGCGGCGCGGACGTTCCCGGCCGCGCTCTGGACCTGCCGCCGAACTGGCCCATAACGCCCCCGCTCGCGGCCCTACAGCGCGCGTGCTCTGCCGGTACGCCCATCGTCGGCATTCCTGCGGAGGTTCCCCATGCGTAGCTACACACACTTCGACGGATCGAGCGGCGCACCCATTGTGCGGCTGTCCCAGGAAGCGGCGGACGATTGCAGCGCCCCCGGTCAGGACGCGAGCGAATCGTGCGCCTACTGGCTCTCCCGCGTCGAATGGCTCGCCACTGCCGACACACTCCGATCGCACCTGCGCGAGTATGGCGCATGGGATGACCTCGATACGGCCGATGAAGACACCTTGCGCTCACGCGCTCTGTGGGTAGCCGCTTGCGATTGCCGAGAGGAACCGGACCTATTCGCGGAGGATGCCGCATGACCCACCCCGCGCGCCCATCCGGCGCGCTCCCAATGCAGCCGGCGCGTGTGTGCGTGCTGCCCGTCCGAAGCCGGGGCAATGCAGACGGGGAGCACCAATCGAAAGGCAACGCAATGGCACACACTACGGAAGCGATCACCGGGACCGAGAACATTCTCGACTCGCGCGACATCGACGCGCGGATTGAGCACCTGGAAGCCGAAGGGGCAGACTCCGGCGATTCCGCGCCCGAAGAGGCCGAGGAGCTTGCTGCCCTCCTTGCCTTCCGCGAGGAGATGCAAGGCTACGTCCCAGACTGGAACTACGGGGCGACCCTGATCCGCGACGACTACATGCAATCCTACGCGCAGGAAACGGCCGAGGATTGCGGCATGATCCAGCGCGACGCGGCATGGCCCGCATGTCACATCGACTGGGAAGCGGCAACGGCCGCATTCCAGCAGGACTACACCTCCGCCGAGCTGATGGGCTCGACCTACTGGGGGCGCTGAGCCATGAGCGCCCACACCGACAAGTACCGCGCCCTCTATTTCAGGGCTGGCCCTGCTGCGCTCCGGCGCATCGTAGCCCCGCTCGTCGAGCGCACGCTCGCGGCACTCGACGCAGGGGACGAGCACCTGAATACCATCCCGCTCGCAACATGGGACGGCCTCGCGCTGTCCGGCTACTCAGCACTCGGCCCGTGCCCATGCTGCGGACAGAAGCGCCCCGATCCACGCTTCGGCCCGGACTGGCCCGGCGTCGCGCTGCGCGAGACTGCGCGCAAGGAGCCGTGGCGCAGCGCTCCCGCGATGTCCTTGGCCGAGCGCGTGTGTCTGCTCAAGTACACCGCCGCGCTCATGGCGAGCGAATGCGGCAAGCCATGACCACCTCCCTGGACCTCGCCAGTTCCCTGCGCCGCATCCGGCTGGAGCTGCGCGAGGCCCTGGGATTTTCTCCCGATTCTTCTTGCAGACCCACACCCATCCTTGCCAATATGCCCACCATGAGCAACGCACCCGCTACCAACTTCTTCTGCTGCGCGCGCACTATGCCGGCCGATGTGAGCGCCAACCTGTCCGCAGGCACTTGCCCGCCGTCCATGCTGATCGGTGGCCGTGGCGACGCACCGATTGCCTTCCTAGAAGACATGCTGTCCGATTTGAAGCGCAAGCGTGCCGCGCAGGCAGCGCAGCCGCCCATCTCGGCGCTCCAAGGCGAGCACCAGGAACCGTCCATGTGCGAACCCAACGATCCCTCCTCCATGCTGGCCTAGGGGCTCCAGGTCCGCGCGTGGCCCTGGGCCTCGTTGCTTCCACGGCGGACCACCTACTCACATGACCAAACAGAACAACCTCCTCAAGCTGGCCGATGGTAACGACCTCATGGTGTTGCTCCATGCCGTGTGCCGGCTCGGCTTCAACGACCGCGAGCTGCTCGACGACGTGCTGATCTCCAACTGCAAAGACGGCAAGGAGGTGCAGTGGTCGAAGTACACACCGTTCTCGCCGTACGCCAGCTCCACATCCTCCGAGTACCGGGGCGACATCGACCGACTGGGTAAGGCGCTGCGCGGCTACAACGACGACCTCGACCAGATGATCGAGTGGGCCGCGCAGGAACGTGATGTGTACCTCGCGCTCAAGAACGACACCACGCCCAGCCGCAAGCGCGTTGACATCCCCATGCAGACCGTCATGGTCCAAGCAACGCAGTGGAAGGTGCTGGCGGGTGTCGATTGCAGCGACGCCGAGGCCATCGAGGAGAAGCTGCTGACCGTTGTGCGCCACCTGGAGAACAAGGCCACCACGCCCACTACCTACGGCGTGGGGCCGAGTGTGTCAGAGATCGAAACCATGGCCGCACGCCTTGCGGCTCGATTCAAGGAGAAGAGCAATGCCCACTCAAGTCCCGCTGCCTAGCACCAACACCGCCCTGCTCAACTGGCGCCGATGGCCCAGTGTGGTTGTGCCCGGTCTGCGCGAGCCGTACTCAGGCGCAGGCTATGCGTTCGCCGGCTGTGCCTGCACGACCTGCGATCAGGCCCGCATCAACGCCTACAACTTCACCATCGCAGGCGGTCCAGCCGCACTGCCGCCGGACCACCCGGACATTGGCACGCGCGCCGCTGGCCCGTTCCGCATCTACCACAGCACGGCGATGCAGTCGGATGAGCAGATGGGCCTCCTGCCCGGCGCTGCCGATGCGCACAAGGCGGTGATGAGCGGAGAGTCGCGCGAGCGATTCGCGCTCGCCTTCAACGTGCCGCTGCGCTTCGTGCCGCAGACGCTGCGAATTGTGGCCATCGAGTACGCCATGGGCTCCATCGCCACTGTCAGCCAGCAGGACATCATCCGCTCGCTGCGTAACATCGTGGTCCCGCCGGCATCGCTGGCCTCGGACATGAGGCTGCGGGACGATCCCGGCACTCTTCCGCGTGCCTATGCGGCCTACGACGCCACACTGATTGGCGGGGGCGGCACGCCCATGGGCCAGAAGCCCATCCTGTGCGCCTTCCATGGTTGCGACTGCGCAGCGTGCGAGTCTGTGCGCTACATGGCCATGGCGCAAGGAGCACTGCGCACCGACCACACTAACAGGGCCAATGCCGTCGTTGACAGCGCCTCGCTCGTAGCCCGCGTCCACTTCCGGCATCTGACGGATGCGGCCTACGCAGAGGCGCGCACGCTCCACATGAACCTGCTGCGCGTCATGGCCGGCGGGCCTGTGCGCCACGGCCAGAATCTGTGGGAACTGTGCGGGTACGTGAACATCTCGCCGAGTCTTCAGCAGGCGTGCCTGGATACCTACCGGGACATGCTGATCGGCGTTGGCGTGGATCCCGATGCGGCAGCGGAACTGTCCGATCCCGGCACCCGCGCGCCTGCGCGCACCAACGGCCCGTGCAAGGTGCTGCCCACCGGCCTTGTCTCCAACCGCTTCGGCGTGGAACTGGAATGCCTCGTGCCAACCCGGATCTGCGGCGAAGGCGACAACATGCGCGCTCAGCGGTTCCTGGCACGCGCGCTGGAGGAGGCCGGCATCTCGAGCCAGCCGGAGAACTACAACCACGAGACACGCTCGTACTGGAAGGTCACGACCGACGGCAGCGTGCATGGTGACGGCTGCTACGGCGCGGAGGTCGTCACGCCCATCCTGTCGGGTTTCGAGCACCTGCGCACGGCCATGCGAGCGATTGCTGGCTCTGGTGCCCGGATCAACAAGTCCTGCGGCGTTCACGTCCACTTCGATGCGCGCGACCTGTCGCTCGCCCAGTGGAAGCGGCTCTTCATCCTCTATGCCCTGATCGAGCCGGCCATCGACAAGATCGTGCCACCGAGCAGGCGCAAGAACCGCAACCAATACTGCCAGAGCCTGCGCAGCGCCTTCGCTGGTGGCCTCGCCGAATTCACCACCGCCGCCAACAACGCCGGATCGCTGGATCGCCTCTCGGCAGACTGCCTGCGCGGCGACCGCTACTGGAAGCTCAACCCGCGCGCGTGGTGGTCCCACGGCACCGTGGAGTTCCGGCAGTTCGGAGCGTCCCTCAACTTCGGCAAGGTGCGCCGCTGGGTCATCCTGCTCGATGCCATCATGTCCGCCGCGAAGGACGTGCGGGTCGTTCTGCCAACGCGCGGCATCGAGGACGTTGGCGAAATGGGTACGTGGCTCGCCAAGGCCCGCGAGGATACCTTGAAGCGCGAGAAGCTCGCCACGCCCCCAAGCCGCGCCTCACGCGCGCCAGGGCGTCGGTGTGG
>Ga0247663_1000069_pt1 | contig 23549 bp, 32 predicted proteins | sample CNK04_metaG_FD_190128 | JGI IMG/M metagenome (GOLD analysis project Ga0247663, IMG submission 190128) | Soil microbial communities from Purdue University Martell Research Forest, Indiana, United States - CNK04 | ecosystem: Environmental > Terrestrial > Soil > Temperate forest > Bulk soil... | reverse complement strand
GGGAAGAGCTGACTCCCGCCGCGCTGGCGATAGCTTCCTGCGATCGGCCATCCTCCAGCAGGATATGCGCCAGCACCTTCATTCCGCCCTCCGTATTTCTTCGGTCACCGTAGTATTACGCTAACTACGGTACCATCGGCCTCAGCACCCGTCAAGTAGAAATTAAAAATTATTTTTCACCCGGCTTTCCGGATTACTTCACTGGTACCCGCTCCGACTCCCACTGCCGTATGTACTCTTTCCAGCACCCGCCGCAGAACCACCTTTGATTTTCGTTCATCCACTTCGGTTCCCGAGTCCAACCGTACTTGAACGAGACGTAATCAACTACTTCCTGTTCGCCGCCTCCGTCCACTTCGAACACGAGAGCTGTCGGGCACCGTGCGCAGGAAACCCGGAACCGATTCAGCTGAACCAATTTCCCGCTCATCCGTAGATGTCCTCCGTTTCGCCGGCAAACATCCCGGCGTCCTCCGTCACTCCGTCAAGGATGTTCTCCACACTCGCCGCCTTCCGCCTGATATAGGTAACCACCTGTTCGTCCATCGACCGAGCCAACGCAGCGTATCGCACGGTGACCGGCACCTTCGCCGGGGGCCGATGAACCCTGTTGAACGCCTGCTCAACCTGCCCCGGAATCCAACTCTGCTCTGCGAACAGAACTTGATGACAGCCCGATTCCGCGAGGTTGATGCCTTCCCCGCCGGACTTCACGTTGGCGATGAGCACCTGGCACTTGGGGTTCTTGAGAAAAGTTTCCTGGTTCTTGGCCTTCTTCGCGGGTGGGGTTCCGCCGTAGATCGTCACCGGGTTAAACCGCTTCAACCCTTGCCTCAGATACTCCGTGACCGTCTTGTGGATCGTGAACACGACGATCTGGCGGTACGCTTTGGCGCCGAGCTCCCCGCCGATGAGTTCCGCGATTCCGTGGATTTTCTGGATTCCGATGTATCGGTACAGGCTGGACACGCTTTTGGACAGCGCCGCCAACAGGTTCATCCCCTCTTGCGAGAACCGTTCATCCCGAAGCGTCTTTTCGAGAAGATCTTGCTCCAGTTTGATCTTGAGTTCGAGTTTCTCTCGCTTGCCCATCAACAACCAGTCCGGGAAAGCATCGAGCAGAAGCGCATCGTCCAGGTACGGCTCGATCAGAACATCGCTATGCGTGATCGCGGGTAGTTCCTTCATCACATCCACCTTTCGCCGGCGCAGAAACACGCGGCTCGTTCGTATAATTTGTTGCAGGAGCGGGGCCAAGCCCTTTACGTTCCCGGTAATCGTCTTGCGTCCGGCGTACTGGTAGCCGGTACAAAAGGTATCTATCCACTCGTTGTAATCCATCGCCAAGTTTTCGGCTATGGGGTACAACAAGGTCCAAAGTTGTCCGGCGTGCGAGGGCATCGGGGTTCCGGTCAGGAGCCACATCCGATCTGAGTGGTGGATGAGCCCCTCCGCCCCGAGGATGGCTTGCGCACGCTGGGAATCCGGCGAACCCAGGTTATGGGCTTCGTCAACGATGATCACTTCCCAATTCCGCGCAAGGGTGGCTTTATTTCGGACGGCGAACTCGAACGAGACCACGGAGATACCCGCGGGGGGTACGGGCTCGTCGAGTTGTTCAATCACGTGGATTTCCGTCGGCCGCACCAACCATCGCCGAAGTTCGCGCGCGAAGTTATCGCGGACTCCGGCCGGGCAAATGGCGAGGATGTGGCCACGCTTTGCGCATTCCTCCGCGGCTACGATCGCCGGCGGAGTCTTGCCCACCCCCATCTCGTCACAAAGGAGCGCGTGCTTTCGGGCTTTCAGGAACGCTCGCGTCTTCTGTTGGTAATGGTAGAGTTTCAATATTCACTCTCCCGGTACTGCATCGCGTAAAACCGCGGAGCATCGCACGGGAAGCTGTAGCATTCGCAAGCAAACTGCATCGACTTTCCGATGAGCCACTGTCTACGCCATATTCTCTTTGTGATCAGAAACGTAGGGTAGTGGTCAAACTTGTAGACATCGCGCACCGGCGGAGGAACCGGCTCAACGAAAACCCCGTTATCGTGAGGCAAAGGATCCGGCCGCCATTCCGTCTTCCCGTCGAGATAGACGAACTTCACCCACCCCTCCGGAAGATCGCACACCGGATAAGTTCGAGTCCGGCCGGCTTTAATCAACCATTCAGGATACTTCTTCTCATCCACGGACCAACATCCTCCCGTAACTTGCGAGGAGGAAAGCCTCCGCCTCCCCGTCCAGCAACCCCCCGCGGGGGCCGCGGAAAATTGAGGGCTGAATCGGATACAGCGCTTCCGCGCGCTTGACGGATGTTTCCTTGTCCGCGGTCACGCGCATAATGCGCTTCCAGATAGACGGCTCCGCCTCGTACATCGGAACACCCAGCCGGCGGAGTTGGTTGATGAGGGCGCCGTAGGCCATCGCTTGAAACACGGCGTGAACGCTGGACTTGCCGGGCTTCGCCGCCAGGTTCGTCTGGTTCTCGACAACCCATATGTCGACGAGATCTAGCCACGGGTCAATCATAAAGTCGAATGCGATCCCGTCGAAGCCCAGCCCCTCCGAGAGGTAGGGCAGGCGATGCAGCACAACCGGCATTGCGTGGTGGTCAAGGACGCAGAGCGCGCCCTTTTTGCCCGGGTCGATTCCTGCGGATATCATCGCAGCTCGCCCCCATCGTCGAACGAATCCAGCTTGTCCAGCGCAGACGGGTTGAAAACCGGCGGCCACTTGAAGCAATCTGGCCAATTTTCTGGCTTATCTTCAGGTCGACGGGATTTCAGTTGTGGGTGGAAACACTCGTCGAGGTAGAAGCATTTTCCGCAAGGAAGCTTCGGGCCATACCGCTCCGGAAACGGGAGCTCCGGAAGCGTCCACATAAGGCCGTTGCGCATCGCATTGTAAATCCTCATATCCCGCAGAATATCCACGATCGGCGAGCGACCGTAAATCTCTTGCGTCGAAACCTGGTAAACTGGCACGGTCCGATCTTTGCCGACCGCCCAGTCTATGCCCCAATGCGCCGGCATCTCGACGTGTTGGTTGATGAGCCGCCCGCGGCAGAGCGAGCGAACTCCGTGCTCCCGGACCCGCGGCTCATCGGTTTGAAACTCACAGTGTGTGCACCGGTAGCGTTTCATCTCGCCGGCCCTTCGCCCGTCGGCGCTTTAAACGAGCCCTCACACCGCTTCCAGCGGGGCCCGTGTTCAACCAGCGTGAGCGGCGAGCGCGGGCCGACTTGGCCGAGTTGGATCCAGCGCCCGCACACCGGGCAGACGCCTTTCACGCGCCGGAATGGAGTGCTCACGGCTGCACCATCGGCGGCTTTTCGGCCGGGGCTTTCGCCCCAAGCCAATCCTGTCCGCACACCGAGCAGTGCGCGTCAAGCGGCGCTTGGTACCACTGCACCCGGGGCCACCCGCTCGAGTCGGCCGACGAGATGCAGTGCCCGCACTTGAGCTCGCCGGTCGTATTCTTTCGGTACACCATAATATTAGGATCCTTTCTTGTCGTCGACTTTGCGGTTTAGGCTCTTCGAAACCTCGAACTTGTCCGGTCTCCACTCGAACACGCACCGATACGAAATCGCCGTTCCCGCCGACATTGCGTACGGCGCGAAGGCAACCAAAAACCATCCCGCCTTGTTCTCAAGTTCTAGTTCCTTCGCGAAATACTCGCCCAGGATGAACGCCGTGCGCTGGATCATCGGGCTACGTCCTCCGGCGTCAACAGGATTCCCTCAGCGTTGGCGGCAGCCAGGACGTCCTTCAACGCCCGCGGGGGAATGACGCCACCGCGGCCGCCTTTGCCCCGCCCATATGTCCACTGGTAGATGGTAACGGGGCTGTAAGGTCGATCGATTCGTTTCAACACCGCCGCGAGCTTGTAGGGCCCGCCGAACTTCTTGATGATCCGCGAGGCCATTCCGGAGACGATCGGCCCTTGCTGAGGCTGATAGGCCGGCAAATCGGCCGGTATTTCGGGGACGTGTTCGCCGTAGAGAAGCTCCCGGGTTTCGAGCCACTCCCGGACCGCTTGCGTGGTCCAGTAGTAACGTTGCTTGTGTTTCACTGGGCTGGGGAAGTCCGGATACTTGGGGACTGCCGGAGCTTTGAGCCACCGGAGCAAGTTTGCCCGGCTAATAAGCGTGGTTTCGCTGATTTGCATATTGATTCCTCCCGCGCGAGCGCGCTCGTGGATCCTAACACACGGTATGTAGGATCCACAAGCGGTATTCACAAGCTGGATGGTTACTTGCCGGCGGCTTTCGCCTTGCGTTGCGCCGGAAGCCAGGACAGATGATAGGTCAGATATTCGTGCGCCCGTTGATCTTTCACGTGGAGCGAGTAGGTTTTGTGCTCGCCTTGTTCGAAGTATCGTCGATCGTGAACCGGATCGAAGGACGACCACCAAACCCGCGGCCCGTCGGAGAATCGGACCGGGTGGCAGGATGGTTCGGTAACGTTGAACTCACGGGCTACCTCTAACAGGTATTCGAGGTTTCCCGTAAGGCTCTCGTGCTCGAATCCGGATTCTTCCTCCGGTTCCTCGTCTTCGCCCTTGAACGTCACAATCTGATAGGTGACTGAGAACTCGAATTGTTGGCTTGCTGGCACCCGGGAAAGGACATTAAGTTCTGTCCCGTTTTCATCCTTGACGGTTTCCGCGACGAAGTAGAAATACTCCGGTTCGTAGTCGGTTATGAAGTCTTCCGGATCCGGACAGTACGCCAGCTTTATGTCGTTCCCCCATTCCCCCGCGGAGTACCACTTAGAATCGAGATCGCCAGCTCCCGGGACACAAGGCGAGCAAGGCCGACAGTAAGTCACGAAGCGGCTTTCGGTCACGTAAACGAGCGGTGCCCCACCTAGAAACTGGGTTTCATAGTGGTTCTCGCCATCCACGTGGTGATACATCGGCTCGTCACACTGGTAGTCTTGCGAGAACGTCTCTTCCTCTTCGTCGGTCATTTCGCGGTCTAGCGTATGGACCCTGTCTTTATACGCTTCGTCGTAAGTTTCATCAGTGCCGTCCGAAATGATCGCGTCGTAAAGATGGGGGACATTTCGGGCTGAAACCACGCCGTAAGCTATGCCGGTTCTGGGATTCACGTTAGACATTAGGTTCCTCCGTTGGATAGGCGCATTCGATAGGTTTCTGGCACTCCGCGCACCAAAGCTCGTTTTCCCAGTTCACATACACCGCTTCGACAACCCAGCCGTGATCTGAATATGGGAGCCGCCCGCGGAGGTTCTTTGCGATCAAGCGCCGGTTCTCCGCAGCGCACCGAAAGCAAAGGCAATCTCCAGACAGTGTTGCAAAGAACTTGGGATAGCTTCCCGGCCAGGCATATGCGCCAGCGTTGATGGCTTCGATGAATTCGCGAGGAGTCATCCCGTCGATTCGGCGCTTAGCACACATTAGGTTTCCTCCGTTGCGCGAGCCGGTAGCCGATAATGATTCCGGCATAGAACGCCTGCCGGCCAGTCCAGCTCGCGGTATACGTCCAAAGTTCATACCCGGTTCCGGTGGCGTCACGGGTTATGGCGAGGTCTCCGTCGGAGAGCTTGCCCTCGAAGTATCGGTACAGGATTCGAATCGAGCGGCGCAAGCCCGCTTCATCCTTGAAGCGCTCGATAACTGAGCAATCCTTCAAGGGTCCATAGGGTAGGACCGGAAAAAGCTTCGTGTTTCCATTGGCGAGATTGAAGCCTAGCGTTTGAAGCATCCTAATAATTCCTCAGTGTGGCCGGAACCTTTCGGAACCGGGACATAACTTCATCCCGTGGGTTGACTCCGACCACCACCATTTTGAGCTCTGCGTTAATGTAAGCGTCGCGGCACCCGAACCATCGGACCGCGCCGTTAGTGAGCCGGCATTCCAGCGCACAGTATTCCGGTTTGATGCAGCTTTTCGGGTGCGTCCCGGGAGGGTGGGAAACGTAGGTCTCCACGGGGGACTGCTGGCCGTTTCCGAAAAGCAGCCTCGGGGCATAATAATGCTCGTGGTCGAGTTCTTTCATCGTGACCGCCCCCAACCCTTCGCCAGGATGAAGCCACCGACGAACCCGAAAGCTTCCTTGTGTGTTTCGAAGCCCGCAGCAACGCGAGTAGATACCAGAACGCCCGAAACGGCTTCGATAAGCACGGCGTCACTGAACCGCTTGTGAACCGCTTTCCGGATGGCTTCAACGCGGGCTTCAAGAAACCGCGGATGCCCACCAATGTGATACCCTTCTGACCAATAACCTTTGATCCCCGTTTCACGCCAGCTCATATTAGGTTCCTCCGTTTTTCGTTGACTCGCACCTAGTGTATGCTCCGGATGCCGGTTTGAACGGCTAGGCTGCTACTGCCCTCCGGAGCTTGGAAACCTACTTACCGCAAGAGTCGCAAGGATAACCCTGCGGAGCGTATCCTTGTGCCTTCACGTCTTCGTGGTTCTCGTCTGAGAATTGCTCTGCGTGGTATTCACACAAAACCCACTCTTCGCCGTCGTTCATCCGGAAATAGATGTTTCCTCGAAACGTGTTCTCTGGCATTAGGTTCCTCCTTCATCGAAAGTTAATGTTGAGGACAGGGTAACATTAGGATCGGAACGAGTCAACAGAATCTTTATACCCCTAGCCACAAATTCCAAGCTTGCCTTTTGACTTGAGTGGATCGGCACCCGGAGGCAAGGGGAAAAGGTACCACCCGAACGAGAACAGGAATCCCCCGCGGGTGTCGAACGCGTTGCCGCAGTTGGTTGAACCGTCGGAGAGCCCAATCGAGTGAACTTTGGCGCGGCGCTCGCGAGTTGAGCCGTCGGTTCGAACGAGCGCTTGAACCTCCGATATTGTGATACAGCGTTTCACTTTTCCGGTTGTGTCGGCCATTGTGATCATTTTGCAGGCTTTCATATATGGGACCTTGATGTTTTTAGGCTCCGTCGAATCCCAGCTACGTGCAGAATATTTGACGGATGGTTAATGTGATTCTCGCTCGTTATCGGGCTTTGCTACCCGGAAGAAAGGGAGCCGCTTCCAGAGCGGGACCTTCCGGGTCATCCGGGTAAAATCCGACCCGGATTCCGGGTTGGATTAGTGAACTGATCAGGATCTAGGGGAAAATTCCGGGTAAAAGTGTTTCAAGTTATAGGGAGCCGTGGTTTCCGGGGTATAGACGGCTATCCTAATACATATACCCTTCCGGGCTTCCGTGCTTCCCCTTTTCTACTACTACTACTACCCGGAAGATATAGTATAGAGCCTGATCGGAAGCGGCTTTCCGGGTGGAATCCGGGTGCCCTTTCTTCCGGGTGCCTACCCGGAAGGTTATTAGCTATCTGCCGGACCGCGCCCGCGGGGGATTTAGAGGGCGTTGCACGCTTCCCTGAGATCGAACCAAGCCCGGGTTTTGTCTTTCGCACGATCCAAGTCCCACGGCTTGCTTTCTGCGAGGAACGCCCGCACCGTGTAGCGTGAGCGCGCTCGATTGCGCCGATCCTTCAAGCGGCGAGCTTGGAGCTTCCCAGCCGCCCGATAGAGCGCGCTGGCGAGTCCAGCAAGACCCATTGTGGCCGCTTCCTGTGCTGCGCCGATCAATTCGCGCTCGCGGTGGGTTTCGAGGTTCCTGTAGTGGCGCTCGAGTTCCTTATCATAGAGCAGTGCAGCTTTGAATTCCGGGGTCATCGGGAGCATTGGCTACCTCCATATTAGGTTTCGAGATACTGGTATTAACTACTTTATAGTAGATCGGTGCGAGAGTCAAGTGGCATTAGGAAAAAAGTTATGGAGGGTTGCCATAATGTCTTGTAGCGGGCATCTTGCCGGTTATGCCGTATCCCAGGAAACACATATCTAAGGAGCAATGGGAGCTCGCGATTCGACTCGCGGAGGAGGGCGGAAGCTTTCGGACCATATGCGATAGGATAGGTATTAACCCAAGCGTATTAGTATACCATTCTGAACTCCCTACCCCAGAAGCAGAACGCTTTCTGCTCGCGCGCCGGGCTGGAACTGAGATATTAATTGACGACATAGTTGACTACGATTACAGCGATCCGCAGCAAGCGGCACTCATTAAGATACGATCCGACAACCATAAATGGAGGGCATCCAAGATGATCCCCTCTAAGTATGGGGACAGGATTGATATAAATATAGAAGGTGGCCTCGATTTGCGTCCCGTTTCAGAGCGAGCTATCGCCAGGCTCCGGGCTATCGAGGTAGTTCCTCAACTAGATAGTGGCGATGATACCGAATCCCTGGATTCCCTGTTCCCCGGCGAGACGGATGATATCTATCGGTAGGCTCGCAGTTACTGGATATTAGGATACTCAATGTTGTTGGGGATTGGCGAGAGCTGAGTACCTGGTGAGGATTTGATAGCTGGAGCCCTGGATTCGACCGGGCCCGGGGTGGGGTGGGGGCCGGGAAATTTCCTGGGCGCGGAAAAAGACTGCCCCTAGCTCGCTAAAATTTAAAAATTGCGAAATTAAGAAATTAATGTGAATACTAGCTTTTGAAGCGGGGAAACGGGATGGCCTACATCGAATTCTGGAAGAAACTCCTGGACGGCAAGGAACACCCAGCGACCCCGTTTCTGTTCGAACACTGGATTGCCAATCACGCTATTCTAATGCTCCTGGTCTTCGCGTCGGCCGAACTCCTCCACCGTATTAGGAAACTCCGGTAATGGCCGCCCGCAAACGCCCGACAACCCTGGCAGAAGAGCAGAAGCTCTACGATACCCTCACGTCTCCCGAAGTCCGGGACTCCCCGTATCGTTTCGCCATTGCCTGTTGGGACTGGGGCGAACCTAATACCCCGCTCTGGAACTTCAAAGGCCCGCGGGTGTGGCAGCGCGACGAGATGGAAGCGATAGAAGACCACATCAAGTCGAACCGGGAGCGGATGGAACTGGGGCTTGACCCGCGGGTGTACAAGTCCGCCTCGGTGACCGGCCGCGGGACCGGCAAGTCTGCGCTCTTCTCGATGCTTGCCTGGTGGTTTTTCACGACCCGGATCGGATCGACGACGGTAGTGACCGCGTACAAAGAAGACCAGTTGCGGTCCAAAACGTTCGCAGAGCTCGAGCGGTGGCTGTCGATCGCCTGGAACGCCCACTGGCAGGGAACGACGGGATTGAAGGCCGCCCCGGCGCAGTGGTGGCAGGACGAGATTCTCAAGAAACTCCGAATAGCGAGCGGATACTACTACATTCAGGGGCAGCTGTGGAGCGAGGAAAGCCCCGGATCCTTCGCCGGGACGCACAACCCGCTGGGGATCCTGCAGGTGTTTGACGAAGCCTCGGGGATCGCCGACTGCATCTGGGATGTGGCGGAGGGCGTCTACACGGAGCCGGTCTTGGATCGGTATTGGCTCGCGTTCGGGAACGGCCGGCACAACACCGGGAAGTTCTTCGAGTGCTTCCACAAGGATCGGAACTACTGGAGAATCCGCAATCTGGACTCCCGGACCGTGGAAGGCACGGACAAGGAAGTCTTGAACGATATCATCGCGAAATCTGGCGGAGAGGACACCGATGTTGCGCGCACCGAAGTCCTGGGTCAATTCCCCCAGCGGGGGCTTGACCAGTTCATTGGCCGCCATCTGATCGACGCCGCCCGGTTCAACCCGTGGACTCCGATCCAGGAACTGGCGAACAGGTTTGCCCCGCTCGCGATGGGTGTGGATCCGGCCCGCTTCGGGGACGATTCCACCACGATGTACTTCCGCCGGGGACGCGATGCTCGGTCGATTGCGCCCGTGGTCCTCCGCGGGATGGACGTGATGGAGGTCGCTAACCGGGTGGCGTGGGAGATTGACCGGCACCGGCCGGATGTGGTGTGCATTGATGAGGGTGGGATGGGCGCCGGCGTGGTGGATCGGCTGAAGGAGCGGAGATATAAAGTTCACGGTATTAACTTTGGAACCCGGGCCAACCGACCGTCGGCGTGGGCGGATCGCCGGACAGAGATCTGGGGCGCAATGCGGGATTGGCTTCCCGACGGAACCATTCAGGAGGGGAACAACAAACTGATCGACGACCTGAACGGGCCGATCTTCACGATTGAACCGTCTGGCGCGGTCCGGCTCGAGCCGAAGAAGGCAATGAAGAAGCGCGGGCTCGCCTCCCCCGATCACGGTGACGGCCTCGCGCTTACCTTCGCGGTTCCGGTGGCGAGCGCGGAGGCACGGCGGGAGCGGGAATACGATCGAGGCGGGCGATCCCGGGTTGCCCGCGGGACGGATTATGATCCACTGAACCCCGGCAAGCCGCGGGAACGGAACCCGCACCGGGGCATCTATAGACGCGGGGACGTCTGAAAGCGTAGTATTCGGATATGAGCACCGCATTATCGCAACAAGTCGCCGCCTACAACACCGCCAATCCGTCGAAGACAACCAACACAATGAAGGATCCGCGGACGGGGCAACCCATCGCCGCGGGTTACGGAATCGGGCCAGATGGATCGGTTGTGAAAGAGGGGCCAGTCCAAGCAACGACAACGGCGGGCGGGTATGCATATGGCCCGAAGCCGACACCCACTCCAGCGGCCGCGCCGCTGCTTCTGGCGGCGCCGACCCCGCAAGCGGCTCCGGTCCAGCCGGCGCCCAAGCCGGTGGTCGCGGCGCCGAAGTCAACCTCGGTTCCGGCGATCCCGAAGACCGCGCCCACGGTGCCGACGCTCGCCACGCCGAAGCCCCCGCCGGCGGTTCCGTCTCCGGTCTCCCGGACCGGATCGGCCGCCGATCTGCTGAACGCCAACCTGGCGCCGGCGAGCTCGACCACCACGAAGCAGACGGTGCCGGCGGCGAACCTGACGCCGGCGCAGGCCGTGTTGCAGGCCGCGACCGCAGCCCCGCGGGAGATTCAGCAGCAGACGAACGCCGCGAGCCTGATCCATACTGGTCCGCTGGGTGTGGATCCTAATACCGGGCAGGCATCCGGGATCGGCGGCCTGAACGACAACGAAGATCAACCAAGGTTCGGACGGGCGACGAGGATGTTGTACGGCCGATGATGCCAAAACGCCAAGTAAATAAGAAGCTTCTGACCGATGATCACCAGGAGCTGGCCAACCGGAAGGTGCGCGAGTGGCGACATCTCGCCGGTAACCGGGGCAACTGGGAAACCCAGTGGGAGCAGGCGGCGCAGATTGCGTTGCCCGCATACCGGAACACGTTCAACGCGGACAACATCCGGCAGCCCGGTACGGACTGGGGCCAGTTTCAGTATGATTCGACGATCGCGGTAGCGGCGGAGCGCTTCTCCGCGATCGTGTCGTCACTCATCACGCCGGCGCTCGAGCGGTGGTTCTCGCTCTCCGCCGGCAACCCGATCGCCAAGGCGGACCGGAACACCAAGCTCTGGTTCGAGCAAGTGGTTGATATTGTGTTCGAATACCTGTATTCGCCCGCCTCCAACTGGGAGGGGCAGAATCAGCAGGTATTTCTCTCCCTCGGGGTGTTCGGTACCGGGCCGATGTTCATCGACCAACTGTACAAGCGCCCCGGGGTTCGGTTCAAGGCACTCTCCCTGGCCGAATCCTACCCGCGGGAGAATCACCAGGGGCAGATCGACGCCTTTGACCGGTGCTTCTGGCTGACCGCCCGCCAGGCCCGCCAGATGTTCGGGGAAGAGAACATCCCGGAGCAGATCTACAACGCGCTCGATACCAACCCGGAAGCCTTGTTCCGTTTCCTCCACGTCGTGGAACCCCAGGAAGATGTGGACCCCCGCCGGCTGGACTACAAGGGGATGCCATATTCGAGTCTTTATATCTCCGTGGAGCAGTGTCAACTGATCACGGCCCCCGGTGGATACCAGTCTTTCCCGTACCCGGTTTCCCGCTACAGCACGACCCCGGGTGAGATCTACGGCCGCGGGCCGATGCTCAACTCGTTGAACGCCGCCAAGTGCCTCAACGAGATGAAGAAGACAATGTTGAAGCAGGGGCAGCGGATTACCGATCCGCCGCTCTTCGCCCCCGATGACGGCGTGCTGGACGGCGCGGATTTCACGCCCGGCGCGCTCAACTATGGCGGGGTCAACCAGTCCGGCCAGATGCTAATCCATACGCTGCCCACCGGCAACCTGGCGGCCGGCAAGGACGCGATGGAGTGGGAACGCTCTGTGATCAATGACGCGTTCCTGGTGACGATCTTCCAGATTCTGGTTGAGTCGCCCCAGATGACGGCGACGGAGGTGCTCGAACGTGCGAAGGAAAAAGGCATCCTGCTTGCCCCCACGATCGGTCGTCAGACATCCGAATATCTGGGGCCGGTCATTGATCGCGTGCTCTCGGTCCTCGCAATGCAGCGACTTTTGCCTCCGATGCCGCGTTTGCTGGCACAAACGGGGGGTGCATACAAGGTCCGTTACGATTCGCCGCTCACGCGCGCTCAACTGTCCGGTGAAGCGGCGGGCCTCCAGCGTACGGTTCAACCGCTGCTCGAGATGGTGAAACTGACCGGAGACCCTACGCCACTGGATCACTTCAACTGGGACGCGATCGTCCCGGAAGTAGCGACGACCATCAACGCGGTACCCACTCGCTGGTTGCTCGATGCGCAATCGGTGGCCCAGATCCGGCAAGGCCGGGCGGAGCAAGCGCAGGCCAAACAGATGGCGGAGGCGGCCCCGGGCGCGGCAGCGCTGACGAACGCGGGGGCCTCGATGGCTTCGGCGCAGGCGGAAGCGGCGAAGCCCCCGCCGGGAGGTGGAACCGGTGCGGGTCCAGCTCAGTAAAGAGGAAATCCAGGAAGCGGTCCAGAAGCTGAAGGTCAGCCGGCACTTGCGGAAGCGCGCCTATCTGCAGGTGTTGGGGGATCTGAACAACCAGTCTCAGACCGCGGTGCTCGCGGATCTCGCCAAGTTCTGCAGGGCCCACAAGTCGACGCACCACGCCGACCCGCGGGAGTCTGCCCGGTTGGACGGGCGCCGGGAGGTGTGGTTACGAATCGAGCACCACCTCAAGCTGACATCTGAACAGTTCTGGTCTTTATACGGGAGGCCCGATCTCGAATGATGTCGTGGCCCCTATATTACGATGACGAAAAACCCTTAATATTCAGGAGAGAATTCAATGGCCGATGGAACTGTGACAACCCCAGCGGGCGGGCAACCGGGTGGACAAACGGCTGGCGCGTCGGGCTCGACCGCTCCGGCCAGCCAACCGGCTACCTCCGGCAACCCTTCAACCGCGGCGACCTCTACGCCTTCTACCGGGAACGAATCCGGGGCGCCGGACTGGGCGCAAGGGCTCCCGCCCGAACGCCGGCAGGCTATCATCGCCAAGGGGTTCAAGGACGTCGGCGCGTTGACCGATGCGTATTTCAACCTGGAGAAGTTCATCGGCGTTCCGGCCGATCGGCTACTCAAGATGCCCGGCGAAAAGGCAACCGACGCCGAAATCGCTGAATACCGAACTCGACTTGGCGTCCCGGCCAAGCCGGAAGAGTACGGGTTCCAGGTCCCGGAAGGCAGTGACCCGGCCTTCGCGAAGGCCGCGGCGGAGTGGTTCCATCAAGAAGGGGTGCCCGTCAAGGCGGCGACCAAGCTCGTGGAGCGGTTCAACGAGTTCGCCTCCGGCCAGGCGAAGGCTGCGGCGGAGGCGAAGAAAGCCGCCTACGAGAAAGACATCAAGAGCCTTCAAGACGAGTGGGGCCCGGGCGTGTTTGAGCACCACGTAGCGGAAGCTCAGGCCGCTACGCGCCGGCTCGGGGAAGCGGCCGGGTTGAAACCGGAACACCTGAACGCACTGGAAGAGGCCGCCGGCTCTGCCAACCTGGTGAAGTTTATGTACACACTGGCCACGCGGTTCGGGGAAGCCCCGTTCTATGCGCCGTCGTCGGGGAGTTCGGGTGGGGCGGCGCCGATGTATTCGCCCGCGGAAGCGCAGGCGCGGCTCGTCGAATTGAAGAACTCGCCGTCTTTCGCCAAACGGGTGTCGGAAGGGGACCGGGATACCCTGAAGGAACTGACCGCGCTCCACAAACAGGCATTCCCGGAAGGGCGCTAGGGCTTGCTTTATAAGCCGATCGGACCTACACTATTATGGCAAGTGCATCTCAGAGAATCGAATTGATCCGGATCGTGTATCGCGCGGGAACGCCCGCGGTGGAAGTAGTGGACCAGGTTCGGATTTTTGAGACGTATGTGGATGAGCCACAAGTAGAACGGCCACCGGGGAAACCTGGACGGCCGCCGAAAGCGGCCTAGTTCATTGGGGTTTAGCTCAACGGTAGAGCGGCTGACTTTGGCCCAGTAGACGAAGGTTCGACTCCTTCAGCCCCTGTAAGTAGCCGACAATCGACCCTACCGGGGTTGACCGGCTGGCCCGCGGGAAAGACCGCGCCCTGCCCCGGGTTATTGGGAAGAGAGGCCCCGCCCTGAGGACAAGCCCTCGCAACCGTGATCACAAACCGTGACCGATTGGAGGGCCGCAATTGAGCGCGCTCATTATCCCAACGTGGCAGACCGAAGAGTTTTCCACGAAGATTGAACTCCTCTCGCAGCAGCGAGAAAGCCGCTTCCGCGGCAAGATGACCGAACGCACCTACGTCGGTAAGCAGGTCTCGCCGATTGATCAGGTCGCCAAGATTTCGATGTCCGAAGTGACAACGAGATTCGAGACGATCGTGCGCACCGACGCGGCCACCGACCGCCGGTGGGTTTCTCCGCGTGACTTCGACTTGGCCCAGCAGGTGGACAAGTTCGACAAGTTCCGCGTGATGAATGATCCGGAATCGAGCTTGATGCAGACGGCGCTCGCGGCCGTTGGCCGTCAGATCGATGACGTGGTCATCCCCGCCTTCTTCGGTGCGGCGATGACCGGGGAGCAGGGCGCCACGTCGACCACGGAACCTTCCGGACAGGTCATCGCGGTGGATTTCGCTTCGGCCGCCGCGATCGGCCTGACCGCGAAGAAGATCATCGAAGTTCGGCGCCTGTTCGGGCTGAATGAGGTGAACCTCGATACGGATCAGATCTACATCGCGATCGATGCGTTCCAGAACGCCCAGCTCCTGAATGACTACCTGGTGATCAGTCAGGACTTCAACCCGTCCTTCAACCCCGGCCGCCCGGTGCAGGATGGCAAGGGCCGGGTGATGCAGTGGCTCGGGTGCGAGTTCGTCCACTCCGAACGGCTGCAGTCCACCGCCGACCCCTACCTTCGCGTGCCCGCGTGGTGCTACTCCGGTATGCACTTCGCGATGTGGGGCATTATGACGAAGGTGTCAGAACGAAACGACCTCCGCGGCTACCCGTGGCAGCTGTACAATATGCTGACGTGCAACGCCACGCGGCTCGAAGAGGTCAAGGTCGAAGAGATCCTCTGCAAGAAGACCTGATAGCCTGACGGCGTGAGGTCGGTCTTTCAGTAGATACTCAATCTCAAGCAAAGAAGGAGTGAATAATGGGTGTTGTGAATACGAAGAGCACGGAGATTTCGAACTCCGACGCTTTGCCCAAAGTGCCCAACACGAACTTGACCCAGGGCGGAATGCTTCGAGAGGATGTCGCGACTCTCGAAGTGGCGACGACCGACACGAACACGAGCACGTATCGGTTTGTCCGCCTCCCGTCGAGCGCTCGCATCTCCAACATACTGATCGCGCACGATGCGATCAGCGGTTTTGCGGACGGAAGTATCGGGGTTTACTACCCGGCGGTAGGCGCGCCGCCGGGTGTGACCGCGGGCGCCGTGGTCGATGCCGATTGCTTCAACGGCACCACCGCCACCGACTTCACGACGGCGCGACGCCAGTGGGCGGACCTGACCCACGAAGTCACGGCTGGCAGCGGCGGCTTCGACGTCGACGAAGTTCGGAAAAAGCTCTGGGAAATCGCCGGTCTTTCGGCCGACCCCGGATGCAACCTGGACATCGTGATCACGGGGAACGACGTCACAACCAACGGCGGGGGAACCATCTCGATGTTGGTTCGGTGGGTGGCGTAACCCGTGGCGATCGTCAACGTACTCTCTGCCGAAATCACGGCGCTCGATGCCAGTCAAACGGTGTCGACGCTGGTGCGCCGTGGCGTGCTTCTCGAAGACGCCACGGCGGTGGTCGTCACGAACGGCGACTCAATCGCGTCGACGTACCGGCTGCACCGGCTTCCGTCGAACGCCCGGTTGGCCCAACTCCTCATTGTGAATGGTACCATCAGCTCCGCCGCGGCGGACTTCGGTATCTACTACTCGACCGCGGGCGGCTCCGCCGTCATTGACGCGGATGCCATCGCTTCGGCGGTGGCCATCTCGAGCCCGAACGCGGCGTTCCTCGACATCACGCACGAAGCCGCGGCGGGCGGCGCGCTCATCGCAAGCTTGCGCGCGCCCCTCTGGCAATGGGCAGGTCTCGCGTCGGATCCCGGCGGAAACCTGGACATCGTGATGACCTTGACCGCGGCAGCGACCGCCACGGCGGGACTTTCCTCGCTGTGCCGATACGTCGCTCCGCCGCGCTGACCCGGAGGTGATCCTTGGCTACTCGTCGGTATTCGATTGCTAAGGGCCAGCGGGAGCAAGACATCGTGGAAGCGGCGGGCGCCGCAACGGCTACGAGCTCGATGGAGTTCACCTTCGATCTCGCGGTTTCACCGGCGCTCACCCGCCAGGATGTTCTCGATGGCCTCGAGAAGATAATGGACTACATCATCACCAACAAGTTCCCGCCCGCGTAAGGAGGGAAGGCCAGTGTCCTTGACGTATACCGCTCCGGGATACCTGGCCCCCTTCACAGGGGGCGTCGGGTACGAACAAATTCAAGTGATCAGTGAACCGGTTCGGCTGACGCCGCCCGCCGGCGCCCGCGGGGCCTTCATCGTGGCAAGGGGCGCAACGGTGCTCTGGCGCGATGACGGCGTCGATCCGGCGGGGACTTTCGGGTTCCAGGTCTTGGTCGGCGTCCCGTTCACGTATGTCGGGAAGTTGAGCGCGATCCGGTTCCTCGATCTGACCAACACCGCGTACATCGACGTGGTCTACTTTCAGTAGAGACGGATCCCCGGTCTGATAACGGGCCCCGGGATATCCTGGGGCCTTTCTCTTGGAGGCCACCGTGCCGGCAGCATCTGAGATATCCATTTGTAATCGCGGACTCACCAAGCTCGGCGCGCGCACGATTTCATCCTTCACGGACGGGTCGGTGGCCGCGGGGCATTGTAAGAACGTCTACTACGATCTGCGGGATTTACTCCTGCAGAAGTACCGCTGGGACTTCACTATCAAGCGGGTAGCCCTTGCGGCGGACACCACCCCGCCAGTGTTCAATCGCACGACGGCTTGTTTGCTTCCGGCGGACTATCTGATCCTCCTCCCCGATGACCCCGAAATCGGGTTCCTCGGGCGAGACTGGATCGTCGAGGGCCGGTACCTGATCACGAATGACCCGGCACCGATCAACATCCGGTACACGTCAAAAGTCACGGACGTGTCTCTGTTTCACCCGCTGTTCATCGAGGCGCTGGCGTGCAAGATCGCAGAGGAGCTCTGCGAAGTGATCACCCAAAGCAACACCAAGAAGGCCGCGGCGGTCGATGGCTTCCGGCTGGCAATCATCGACGCGAAGCGAATCAAGGCAATCGAACTCCCACCCACCATCGCACAAGATGGTTCGTGGATCACGGCCCGCTCCGCGGGTTCTTCCGGGCCGTCCGGTCTCGGCTGGCCCTGGTAAGAGGAGAACGAAATGGCGCGAGCGGCTACCCTTCAATCCGATTTTTCTGGCGGAGAGATCAGCCCGAATTTCCAGGGCCGGGTCGACTCTCCCCGTTACCGGACCGGCCTCGATCTCTGTAAGAATTGGATCCCTACGCCGCAGGGTTCTCTTGTTCGCCGCCCCGGCACTCAGTTCGTATCTCAAACGAAATTCACCAACAAGAACACGCGTGTCGTGGCGTTCCGGTTCTCGTCAACTCAGAACTACATCATCGAGTTCGGGCATTTGTACTGCCGGTTTTACAAGGACAATCAGCTACTTTACGAGGGCGCCAAGAACATCACGGGAATAACCCGGGCGAACCCCGCGGTGGTTACGTCGAACGCTCACGGCTACTCGAACGGGGATCGGGTCTACATTACGGGTGTCGGCGGGATGACCCAGGTGAACGACCTCAACTATACCGTAGCCGGCGTTACAGCAAATACGTACCAGTTGCAGGGGATCGATAGCAGCGCGTACAGCGCATACACCGCGGGCGGCGTTTCGTACCGGCTGTACGAGGTCGTCACGCCCTATGACTCCGCGGACATCTACAACCTGAAGTTCTGCCAATCCGCGGACAGCCTGTTCATCGTTCACCCCAGCTATCAGCCGCGGTATCTTGCCCGCGCGGGGGATACGTCGTGGACGCTCAACTTGATCAGCTTTCTCGATGGCCCGTACCTGGATCTGAACACCACGGCGACAACGATCAACCCATCCGGTACAACGGGTTCGATCACGCTTACGGCCAGCGCGGCGCTGTTCGCGTCTACCGATGTCGGCCGCGTCGTTCGGATCATAAGTGGCACAAACTGGGCGTGGTTGCGCATAACCGCCTTCACGGACAGCACGCACGTTACGGCGCTGGTGAGCGGTTCCGTCGCAACGACGGTCGGGGCCACCGTCACTTGGCGGCTTGGGTTGTGGTCAACCACCACTGGCTGGCCGGTTTGCATCGTTTTCCACGAAGACCGCTTGTGGTTGTTCGGATCCGATGCCCGCCCCCAGGGCGCCAACGGATCGGTCACCGGGGATTACTTCAACCACGCTCCGACTCAGACCAACGGGGACGTCGTCGCGACGAACGCGATTTCGGTTGTGATCAACGCCTACGAGATCAACCGAATTCGAAACGCCATCTCCGATAAGCAAGGGCTACAGGTCTTCACCTCGGGCACTGAGTTCTTGCTGAACTCCGGAACCACCGGGGCGCCGATGACGCCGACCAACCTGTCCGCGAAGCAGCAGAGCGCGTACGGCTGCGCCAACACGATTCCAGTACGCATCGGAAACGCAAGCATCTACATACAAAATACCGGACGCATCGTGCGTGAGATGCTTTGGGATTTCTATGGCGATTCATTCAAGTCTACGGACATAACGCTCCTGGCAGAGCACATTACCCGCGGGACGATCATTTCATCCGGAACCTATGTCACGGGGATCGTCGAAATGGCGGTGGCGAAAACCCCATACCCGATTATCTGGTGCGCCCGCGCCGATGGGGTTCTCGTCGGCCTGACCTATAGCCGTGATCAGGAATTGAAAGCCGGCTGGCACCAACACGAGTTGGGCGGGTACGGGGACCCGAACGGCGGCCCGCCGCAAATATCGAGCGTGGCTGTCATCCCGTCATCCGATGGAACTTTCGATCAACTGTGGCTAGTGGCTGAACGGTACATAAATGGGGGCGTAGTTCAATACGTCGAGAGTATGTCCGCATTCTTCGAAAAGGGCGATTATGAGCACAATGCCCATTTCCTCGATGCCCACGGGCAGCTGCAGCCCACAAACGAGATAATCGCTATAACGCAAGCAAATCCCGCGGTTATGACACTCTCCGCGACACCTGGAGTTTCCACGGGTAACCGGTTTTCGCTCGGCGAGATCTTCGGAATGACTGAGCTGAACGACAAGGTTTTCGTCGCCGGCACGGTCGCGGGGAACACGGTCGTCCTGAAAAACCCAGACGGCAGCAACGTCGATTCAACCGCGTATGACCAGTATTTCGGTGGTGGAGTGGTTTGTAGGCAGTACACTTTCATAACCGGAGTGTCGTGGTTGAACGGCGAAACGATCACGGTTTTCGGGGATAACGGCGTTCAGACCGGGCCCTGCGGGGCCAACACGCTGTTCCTGAATGAAGCTGCCGGTTTCATCGTTTTCGGATTTCCGTACAATTCCGATTTCCGTCTACTTCGCTCTGACTCCGGCGCAGCAGACGGAACCGCGCTTGCGAAAACCCGGCGCGCGAATCGGGTTGGCATTCTCGTCAATCAGACCCAGGCGCTTAAATTCGGGTATTCACTCGACGATTTGCATACGGTCGTGATGCGAACAGCTCAAGACAACCTGGGTTTCGGGCCGCCACTCTTCGATGGAATCGTTTCGGAGATAGCCAACCAAGACTACGATTTCGATGGCCAGATATGCTTCCGGGTGAGTGACCCGTACCCGGCTTCGGTTCTGGCTATCTCGATGCAGCTCACGGTGGAGGACCGCGGGTGATTCGCGTGAGTGGATTTCACCCGAACGATGCCCGGCGCCTCGATGAGCAGATCAGTACTCGGTTCATCGAGATTCCGGATTCGGTTCTGGAGAAGTTCAGGTACGGGACGGTAGCACACACGATCTGGGTAGATGAGCAACCGATGGTTTGTTTCGGAGCGGTTCAACACTGGGAGGGCCGCGAAGAAGCGTGGGCGCTGTTCGATTCTCGATCGGGGGCACACTTCCCGGCGATCGTTAAGATTCTTCGTCGGTACCTGGATGCGCGCTGCGCGGCCGTCCCGCGGATGGAGGCGACGTGTGAGCGCGCGTTCAGGCCGGCGCATCGGCTATTGGAAATTCTGGGTTTCGAGCTCGAGACGGATTGCATAAAGTCCTACTACGGCGGGAGGGATTTTTCGATGTATCGGAGGTTGAACAATGGCTAGCACCGCCCTCTTGGCCGGGGCCTCGATCGGGCTCGGCGCCATTACGAACGCGAGCGCAGAAGAACAGAAGGCGAAGACCGCGGCAGACCAGCAGCAAGCCGCGGCTGCGGCCAACGCCGCGCAAACACTGGGCCAGGCCAACGTCCAATCGATCCAGACGCTGGGAACCGCTCAGGTTCAATCCCAGCTGGCCCGGACGACCGCCCAGCTCAACGCGCAGCTCCAGACCGACGCGGCCGGGACCAAGTCCGCGGAGGTCATCGGGCAAGCCAAGATCGCCGCAGCGAGCGCGGAAGCCACCGGGGAGAACCAGGCCAACGCGGCGAGCCTTCAGGCCCGCGCTCTCCAGCAGCAAGAACAATCCGTCATCGCGCAAGGGAAGGCCGCGCAGTACAACGCCGACCTCGCCAACCAGAACGCGACGCTCGTTGAACAGCAATATCTTGAAGAGGAGCGCAGGTCTCGGGTCGCCTCCGCGGGGGAATTGGCCGGGATCAAGGTCGCCTATGGGGCGTCGGGCATCCAGATGTCGGGAAGCGCGCTTGACGTGCTGGCCTCGAACGCGGCCAACGCGGAACTCAACGCACTGACGATCCGGCACGAAGGGGCGCTTGAGGCCCGGTCTTTCCGGAACACCGCGGCACTGGATGCCTTCCAGGCCACGAACGCGCAGAGGACGGCCGGCCTGATTGAGGAAGACGCCCAAGCCGTTCAGGCCACCGCCGGCGGCTTTCGGCAACAGGCCGCCGATATGTCACATCTTTATACGGACGTCGGCGCCCAGACGGCGAAAGCTTACGAGACCGCAGCGCAGAGCGCGGCAAGCGCGTACACGTCCACCGGAGAAGCCACGGCGAAGGTGTACACGGACACCGCGAGAGACGCGGCGACCGCGTTCCAACAGAACGCCCAGCGGATGGCGGCGCAGTACACCGGCGCCGGGGCCTCGAGCGCATCGAATCTCCTTCAGTCCGGGAACATTGGCGCGATGGGTAGCTTGCTGAGTGGGGCGGCCAACCTGCTTCCGAAAATTCCGGCGATCGGTAACGAGCTCTCCGACAATCTGCTCGGGGACATCCTCCCGAACTTCTAACAGGTAGAGACTATGCCACGAATCCCAGTTATCGATGTGCAACCGAAAGTCGCCGGCCCCGGGCGGGAGGTTCAGGCCACGGGGGAGGACTTCGCCCCGGGGCAGGGCCAGCTCGTTTCTGCCACTCGGGAGACCGCGAGCGCGATGGAAGCGCTCGCCCGGTACCGGGCAGAGACGGCCAAACAGCTGGGTGATTTTCAGCTCGGCGCGGCGGCCGACGTCCAGAACTTCGCCAACCGCGGGAAGCAGGCATCCAGCGAATTCGCCGCGCAGCAGGGAGCCGCCGCGGGGGAATTCGGGGTCAGGACCCAGGCGCAAGTAGGCGAAGCTCAGGTGCGGGGAGAAGCAGATACCGCGCGAGCGGCGTACGAGGGGGCGGCCGTTGCCGGACGCACGCGCGCAAGCGCTTATGAAACCCTGGGGAATGGCCTCATTAACTTCGGGGACGCGGTCTACAAGAACGTGGAGCAGGCCGACATCTCGGCGCTTCACGCGGCGGGGAGCCAGGCGCATCTGAGCGAAACCGCCCGGTTCATCGCGGAATCCCGGAAACCGGGTTTCGATGCTGCGAAGTTCCTGGGAGAGTTCGACAAGAACACCTCGGCGATCACGGCCGGCGCGAAGACCCGCGAGGGCGAGAACCTGGCTCAACGGATGGTTGCGCAGCTCCGCCAGCATTTCGGCGAAAAGGCGATCGGAGCGCAAGCAGATGCGGCGGCGAACCAGCGCAAGGAAGACGTTCACGCGGTGCTGAATTCGGAGAGCTCCTCTCTTCTCCTGAATCCGTGGAACATCGGCGCGTCGATCGATCGGTGGCGTGGAACGATCGCGGATTCAGTCAAGGGGGGTCTGCCACCAGAGCAAGCTCTTGTCCTGCAACGCAAAGGGATCGAACTCCTTGCTGAAAGCGCGATCAAGGGTTCCGCGAAGATGAATCCCGCGTTCGCAATGAAGCGGTTGCTGGGGTATTCGTCCGAAGATACTTCGGCAGCCGGAGTCTATAAGCACGCGTTCGAGGCGGCCGGCGCGGGGGGAGTTGAGTTCGCGCCGGCGTATGACCGGTACATCGACGGCGAGAAGAAGAACGAGATGATCAATCTCATTCTCACCGAAGAGAAGCACCAGACGATGGCGAAGCTCGGCGAAGAGCGCCTCGCTAAGCAAGCGCACACCCTGGAAGGGAATCGGCTTGCCGCGAAAATCGCTACCGACTTGTATCTGATGCAACACCCGTGGGAGGTTCCGCAAGGCAAGAAGGTGGATATCGTGACCCCGGACTCCATCAACGAGACTCTCAAGGACCACCCAGAGAAGATCCCGCGTTACCTAGGAATGCTGAACAAGGTTGTGACTGGTCAGGATAAGCAAGCATCCGCGACGTTCATCAACCTGATTCGGGATGACTTGATGAAGCCGGTTGGCGACCCCACCAAGACGTTCACCGATCCGGCGCAGCTTGAAGAACTGGCAAAGAAACCGGAACACGAGGGCGGCATCTCGACGAAGGATCTCGTGAAGCTGCGCCCGTTGATGGACCTCCACCATACGGATCAGGGAAAAGCAATTCTTGCCGCCCAGAAAAAGATGGAGCACGAGGTTCGAGCGGTGTTTCGCACCCCAGGTATGTTCGGCAAGGACACCGAAGCTGACGTCAATTTCGGCAAATGGGCGGACACGATTCAACCAGTTATCAGCAACGTCGTGAAGAATAACCTCGATCCGTACCCTTATCTGCACGCGCAGACGAAAGACGGGAAGCCTAGCCCGGACTTCCTCGGTTCACCCTCCCGGTACTCTCAGTTTCTACCCACC
>Ga0247663_1000068_pt1 | contig 23760 bp, 30 predicted proteins | sample CNK04_metaG_FD_190128 | JGI IMG/M metagenome (GOLD analysis project Ga0247663, IMG submission 190128) | Soil microbial communities from Purdue University Martell Research Forest, Indiana, United States - CNK04 | ecosystem: Environmental > Terrestrial > Soil > Temperate forest > Bulk soil... | reverse complement strand
CCTCGGCGATCATGTCGGATAGTCTGCGGGAGTAGGAGAGGTGAAGGTAGCCGGTGCCGGCGACGGTGTAATACCTGATAACATCCCCGATCCGGAGGGCGATCTGGCGGTTGGAGTACCAGCGCTCGGCGGACTTATTCGCGAGGCGGGTCTGGGGCTGGTACTTGGCATTCTCGGTGGAGTAATCCCAGAAGTACCGGGTGTCGGTCAGCATCGCGGTGAGGTCCTCGGCGGTCTTGGCTACCAGGTTCACGCGGGTCTGGGAGAGCCGGGAGGCGGCACCGGGAGCATAGCTCACCGAGGAAGAGCGCTCGTTGGAGAAGACTTCCGAGAGGGCCTTGTCGATCTTGTCGTATCCGACCGAGGACTCGACGAAGTGGATTCCCCTCCGGAGGCGCTCTTCCGCCCACTGGATGACGTCGTACTCCTTGGAGCCCGGTTCTGCAATGTCCGGCAGCGGCGGGAGATCTAAGCCCTCGTCTAACATGTTGGGACTAGTCTAACTGATTGGTGCGTCGATACCAAACACTTTCGGCTGATCGCGCTCCGATGTGGTCCAGGGACCGCTCGCGGCGGCTGATCGGATGTCATCGATCAGGGACTCGCGGAGGGCCTTGGGTGCTTTGGGCGGAGTTGGTTCGCGGAAGGAATCCGGCTCGTTTCCTGGGCGGAAGTTGGAGGACTCGTGGACGACTCCGCTCTCCCGCTCGTACTTGGACATTGAGAGGATATCCTCTCGGACGAAGCCCTGGCGGATGTAGCGGGATGGCATTGGAAGATCGGCGCGCGGGGGGGTGATCCGCTCTCCGTTCGGTCCTCGGTAGATAACCGCGCGTTCGCGGGAGTGGACCTGGGCGTCTCGGGGCTGGATCCTCCCATGGGGGCAGAATGGCCATTCGCCAATATCCAGCTCGCGCGAACATCCTCCGCAGGTCATCAGTAAATATGTCCTTGGGTGGCGGGCTTGATGACGTTGGACCAGATATACTCCGCTGGGTCTTGCTTACCGATCCGGGTCTCGTAGCGACTCCAGTCCTGTTGGGAGAGGCGGAAATGGACCACGACGCCTTCGGAGGAATCGCGCTCGACCGCGCATTGCGGGATGGATCCGAGGGTCTTACGTCCGGTGAGGAGGGAGGGGGATTTGGGCTTGGGAGAAGCTGTCATGCAGGAAGATTACAACGTTGTAGGGCTGGGAGTCAATCCCACCCGGCGATGGAGGACTCTTTCCATGATTGGAACGAGTCATGATATTCTCCGTCGAGGGTGGGAGCGGCTCGCTGGAAGTCCAGGACCGGCGGGGATACGCTAACTTGCTCGTCCGTCCGTTCGGCGTCCTGTGACCAGCGGTGACCGGCCCAGAAGCACATATTCGCCGCCTGGAACCGGTCATCGTGGGAGCCATAGGAGGCTTGCGCCCGCATCTTATCCAGGTTGACTACGGCCTTTGCATATTCCTTGAGGAGGAACTTCGACCGCAAGACCGCGTGACGGCCGAGGAGATGACGCCGGGCACGGTACCATAGGACCTGCTGGCTCCGGGGGGTCGAGTGCCAGCCCATGGCGCGAGTAGGCTCGCTCATCCCATCGGCGAAGGTCTCCCACATCCAGATGTTGCCGTAGCCTAATCGGATGAGTTCCTGGGTAGTCAGCATGCCAGGCCCGGGATAAGATTCGTAGATCAGTTCGCATTGATCTTCCTCGCGTCCGGAGTAGATCCTCCCCAGGACATTTGCGATCCGGGCGATCTCGACCGCATCGCACGGGGCCGCGAACTCAGCGACTTGGACATCTCGGTAGAGGTAACGTTGTTTCTTGGTGACTGGATCGATGTCCAGGACTCTCGCTCCGGTGTCTGGGTCTTTGGTCCAGAGAGCCTCGCGGGATCCTTCCACCTCGAAGATCTCGATCGCGGCGTTGTCGATCTTGGTGTCCCCGTCCTGGCGGGTGCCACGGGTCCATCCAGTGCGGCCGACGGTGGGATCAAGACCCATAATGTATTGCGCGTTCTTCTTCGGCGGTTCCCACATGAGAAGGACGCCTCGTGGATCTCTCTCGATATCGGCCCAGTCCTCATCGCATCGGGTGATGCTCGACGAGGAGACGTAGAGAGTTTCGGGGAACTCGCTCATGCGGGGACGACTGCCTCTACTTCATATATTCTAGGTTGACGTGTTTCTAATTCAAGTTGTTCGATAAGTTCCACAGGGAGTGCGCCCTCGCTCCAGTTGGTGAAGCTCTGCTCGGGGGTCGCCGGCCAGTTGGCGAGAAAATATCCCAGCTTGCCCATGCGGGCATATTTCGCCCGTTCGGTTTCCCACCAATATAATTGGTCCTTGGAGGCGTTGATCGCGACGCCTGCGTTGAACTCTGGCGACGTGCGGAAGATCAACTCCGCGTGGTTAAGCGTGTGTTCCTCCGGAATCCAGTCCCCCGGTGCGTTCGCCCGCCATTTGGTCCGGTTGAAATACCACGGGACGAAGATATAAGTCCAGGATTCATACCCCGGAGTGCGCTTCCGGCAATCCTCCGTCTTCTCCTGCCAGTAGTCCTCGTTGCCAGCGGAGGTTGCCTCTTGGATATGGAGGGTCATTCGCTCTTTGGGAATCGCCGGGAGGAACGAGAACTCGATCTGATACGGGGCTTTCCATAAGGAGACCTCAGTGAGGTGCGAGACGACTTGTTGGGTTCCGGTGCCGATCCCACTCTTCTGCGATTCCGCCTGGTACATTAGCCGGGAATGGTTGGGGGAAGGGAATCCCAGTTCCGAGTCCTTGACATCCGGGTAGAGTTCCCCCGGGTGAAGCCACCAGGGGAGATTGTCGAGGGTGATCTTATCTCGTTTGTAGAGTTCGCCCACGCCATCCGGATCCAGTGCGCCGGCGAATGCTCGGGTTCCGGGCCAGAACAGCATCCGGTGGAGGGTAAGCGCGCGGGAAGTGCTAGTGAATACCACCTGGCGGCACTTGTGGGCCAGGATCCGGATGCCTTCCGTGTGATGGTAGCGTTTGTATTCGTCATATACGACTTGCTCGCGAGCGCCGACGAGGGAGAGGAACTTCTCCTGGGATTCCAGCAGGGCTCCCGGGCCGGTGCCGCTCTCGGATCCGACTCCGGCGTCTCGCTCGACGCTATGATACCGGGTCATATAGTAAGAAAAGTCGATCTTGGAGAGCAGCCGCTCGGAGTTGATGAATTCCTGCTCTTCGACGAGGAGCGGGCGGGAGAGCCAGCCGAGCGGGCCGACGGAGCCGTCCTTCTGGAGGCGCAGAGACTGGAGATAGGACGCGTACTCGATGGATTTCAGCCTGGGAAGACGCTTGAACACCAGTCCGGCCTTCCGAGCTTGGAATTCCCGTCGCGCGATGATCTCAGGATGGTACATTATTCCGGCTCATCCGCCCAGATGGCTTCCAGTTCCATCCGCTTGCGTTCTTTCTCGCTGAGATCGCTTCCGTCGCCGTACATGACCAAAGTATCGTCCTTCTTGGGGGATTCCGTCACCCGGATGATGGGCGGAGTGCGGCTGGCGAGATCCAACTCGTATAATTCCCGCAGAATCGTGAGCTGCGTCGCTATTGTTTGGAAAGGAAGGAGGAATGCGCGGATGCGGGAGATGAACCGGGACCACATCGGATGATGATAGCAGTCAATTACAACGTTGTAAAGTCCCTACGCGTGGCCTTGTGTGGCTTAATCGAGATCCACTGTGATCGCGCTCAGCCGAGGGATGGCGGACTGCATCCCGGACCCACCAAAATTCTGGACAATCGCGATCCCCGGGCCTTTCTTGTTGATCAGTCCGGCCATTTCGAGGACTTTATCCCTCGCGTGCTGGTCACCAACCCGGCGGACCCGGCCGGAGCGGGCGCATTCCGGGCAGTCCCGGATCCAGATGGAGTCTACATCATCGGGATTAGCCTTCCGGTAGCCTGGCGTGTCGAGAGGCCAGCCGGGGGCCGCGCCGATCCAGAGTAGACCGTCGCATTTTGGACACACTCCCTCGCCGGACATGGCATCTTGCGCGAGGTCCTGGGTGATCTTCGGAGATGCGATCTGGGCGAGCGCTACCGCTCGGGCCGCACCAGAGCGCTGCATCCAGTCCATGAACTCGCCCAGGCGGATATTGCACTCCTGGGCCACGGCCGCGATGGAGTATTTCCTCTTTTGAGGAGTCGATAGCTTATCGAGAAATAGCGAGAATCGCTGATCCGGGTCCGATGCGAGCGCAAGGGCGATCTCTGGATGATCGGACGGATCAATTGCCTTCAGATACTCGTTATAAGCGAGATCTCCGGCTCCCGGCGGGACTCCGGGACGCATCGGGTCCTTCGCCGCGCTCCGATGAGATATCCCCCGCCCGGACGAGATTCTCTTAGCCATCTTCCGGTCATTGTGGCATACTGACCACATGACTGTCCACTTTCTGCCACGGTCGCTCGCCATGATCGTGCTCTTGGCAGCTCTGGCGGGAAGCGCGAAGGGAATGGAGAAGGCGCAAGGCTGGTGCGAGAGCGGTGGAGCGACGGTCACCACGTCATCTACTGGGGGAGTCGTTGCGCCGTATGGGCCATTCTCGTTTACGGGTACATCCTCCGGGGCGATCTTACCCTCCGTGCATAAGCAGGGAAACAATCCCTTCGTGGTCGTGCTGGACTCGGCTGGGAACAACGTATCCGGATCCATCACCATCAACATCGCGAGCGGGGTTGTGACCATCGGCGGAACCGGGACGTTCTCCGACACTTACACCTACACGATTTATGGCGGGAGCGGGAATCCCACCGGACCGCCGATTCCCCGGAGCTTCATGCAGAGCTTCCCTCGATGTACCGTGACGGTTTATATCACCGGGAGCGGCGGGACGAAGGCATCGTTATTCTCATCCAACCAGCCATCTCCCGTCGCGTTATCCAATCCATTCTCCGCCGATCAGTTCGGCAGATGGGGATTCTACGCCGCGAATGGGGATTATGACGTGCAGATTTCCGGCGCCGGGCTTCCGGTGCCATACACATTTGGTGGAATCGCGCTCCTTGATCCCCAGCGGATAGCATCCGTGCGGTATGCGGATACTTTCCCCGGAGCAGATCCTTGCATCAAGATCCAGAACGCGATTCTGGACCTGGACCAATCTTCTGGCGTCGTGGATGCCCGGGCGTTCTCCGGCACGGTTACGTGTTCGGTGAATCCCTTTGGATCCAGTGGAAAAGCTGTAACGCTCTTGATCGGTCCGGCGACATTTACCGCGAGCGCCCAGTGGATCGTGCCAAATAAATCGCGATTGATCGGGATCGGCCGGGGGGATCCTGGGGGTTTGAACTCCGTCATCCGCGCGAGTGGATCTTTCCCGTCCACAACTGGGGTCTTAAGCATGTGCGCGCCGGCGAATGGGACTCCCTGCTTCGGGGTGCAGATCGAGCATCTCACCGTCGATTGCGCCAGCCGTCCAGGATGCATTGGCGTTTATAATGCCTTTGCCGAAGAGCAGTCCTGGGTCCAGCATGTTCTGATCCAGAACAATCCCGGTCCTGGGATCTTCGTCGATGGAGCCGGGCAGAGTCCGGGATTTCAGCCACAGAACTCCGGGCCTTACTCCGATATTGAGGTTTCCCCCGGAGCCGCCGGAGTCACCGGGACCAACTGTATCCACGTGATCAACGCGGTGGTTCTGCGGGAGTTATCCTCCATCACCTGCAATGGGGTAGGGTATTCCTCCGAGCCTGCGACTGCCATCCTTTACGAAGGCGGAACGGGTGCGATCCGGGATGTCCACATCGAGCATTTCCTCACTGGGGTTCAGGTAGGAACTCCAACCAATGGAGCCCAGGACGTAATTGTCCAGGGGATCCAGGCCGGTCCAGAGACAACCACGGCGGTGATGATTCCCACTTCCGGGGCGCAGACGGTACAGAATACCTTCATCTCCGGGGTCTTGGCGACGACAACAACCGCGAATCTCTTGGTGGATAACTGTAATATCCAAACGGTTTCGAGCAACTCAGGCACGACGGGATTGGGTCTTTACGCGACGGGCTTAGGCGTTTGCGGCTCGCAATCGATTATCTCCACGCGCAATGATGTGATTACGATTATCCAACCAGGGATTCAGACTCCCCAGGGCAAGGTAACGGTGGGATTGGGAAATAACTTCGCTCTCGGCCGGCATGCGACTAGTCCGGTTGAAAACTTCATCACCACTGATGCCGCTGGGGTGATTATTCAAACTAATGCGCTTACTCCCGGGCCGGCGGGTGGAGGACTCCAGGTAAATGGAGGCGGGTTTGGAAACGATCCGGCTGTGGGTGGAATGGGAGCTGGATATTCCGGAGATCTGGGAACATTCACCGCCCGGGCGGCCAGCGCGGCGGGAGTGATCTTCGCCGATGGGATTATTCAGTTCTTGTCCAACCTGGGATTAACTCCGGGGAATACCTTTACGCCTACCGTGCATTTGAAGATCGGCGGCGCGAACGTGATTCAGGTGGATGGCACGGCGGGGTTTTCCGGAACCAAAACCGCCGGGTCCTGTACGTTCACGATCCTCTACGGGATTATCACCAATGTAGGGGGTTGCTAATGCGGATCTTATTGCTGGGCCTGATCGGGATTGGGATGGCAGTAGCCCAGACGGGAGTAGTCTCTCCCCAGGTGGGCAAGGCCGGGATTGATTACTCCAACGTGCCGTATTTGAAGATTCCGTTCGGAGCGAGCCTCCCGGGGACGTGTGTGACTCCCCAGATATTCTGGCTGACGACCGCGCCCGCTGGACAAGAGCTGTATGGTTGTACGGCGACGAATACCTGGACGGTTCTATCCGGCTCCGGCGGATTAGCGGATCCGGGCTCGAACGGGATTGTAAAGCGGACCTCGTTGAATGTCACCGGGATCGCGGGATCCTCGGATGTGATCTCCCTCTTCACCGGCGGGCATTCATCCTCCGCTTATGGCCTAGCGACAGATGGCTCGCAGCAATTGTTTGGATCCGGGGCATGCGCTGGAACCGGGATCCAGATCGTGACCGCCGGGGCTTGCGGGACGACCCGGACCCTGGGAGCTACGGATTCCTCCATGACAGTCACCAATGGAGATGGCCAGGCGGGAGCACCGACTGTCGCGGTCAATACTTCCGTAATCGCGTCGAGGGCGAATATCCAGGCCGGGACGACACTCACGGTGACCGAGACGAGTTTGAGCGGCTCAACATACACCGGCACCATGAACCCGACGCTCACGGCATATACCACCGGTATGAGGGTGAACTGGATCGTCGGAACTGCGATCACCGGGGGCGCGACCACCTGGAACATTGACACGCTCGGGGCCAAGAGCGTCAAGCTAGTTGATGGCACTACCAACCCATCGGCGATCGCGGCGGGCACTCCTATTACCTTAGCCTACGATGGCACTCTATTCCGCATCGAAGAGGGCGTGGCCAGTTCGGGGATAACTCAGCTTACCGGAGACGGAACGGCCGGTCCGGGCAGCGGGTCCCAGGCGCTTACGCTCGCAAGCACGGCCGTTACTCCGGGAAGTTATACTAGCACCAACTTAACAGTGGATGCGAAGGGCCGGATCACTGCGGCTTCCAATGGGAGCGGGACTTCACCTTTCCCTAACTCGTCTTTCCAAGCTCAGGGCATCAGTGCGATCGCGATCCAGCCGAATGACAATACCAACGATACTCTCGCGACGCTTACGATCCCGGCGAACACCCTTACCGTTGGGAGCGCGTTTGAAGTAAACTCCGACGCGACGCTCGGGCAGAATGGCCAGTCGATCACGTTTACGGTTTCCGTGGGGGGAACGGCGCTGAACTCACATTCCCGGGGGGCAAATGCCCGGGTGATTCATAACACCAAATGCACCGTCACCACGACTACTAACCTGGCCTGCGGGATCATCTTCTTCGACGGGGCGAACTCGAATGAGGAGATCCCGGCGTTGCAGAATATAACCATCGCGCTGAATGCGACGATATCCGCCACATGGCAGGGGCAGAATGCGTCCGCCGTGGCTAACAACGGCACGCTCTACCAGTTCAACATTACTCCCCTGCGCTAGATCTTATGAAACCGCTCCTCGCTCTATTATTCATGTCCATTGCCCAAGCGACGCCGGGGTTCTCGCTGCTTGGGTCATCCAATCCCACGGTGCAGTTGAACACGGCCCTGCTCGCTCAGTCCCAGTCATGGCGGGTGGAATTTCAAATCTCAGGCACTTTGCCCTACACCGTACAGAACGACGTCATCGACGACAATGGCACGGGATTTCACTCTGACATGTTGGCATCGAGTGTCCTTCAAGTGGAGGACGTCCGGGACATAACCACCGGAGCGACCTGTCGATTGAATCTCTCGGCCAATAGCCTGATCCGCATCCAGCGCTCCTTCGGGAGTCTCACCTTCACCGTGGAGCACTGGAATATCGACGGGACCAACTATCAGACTTGCAGCAACCCGTTCACGGTTCAATCCTGGATATTCGCTGGCGGGGCATTTCTTGCTTCTCTAGGTCCCAACGTGGGGTTCTATCGAGTGTTCCTAACTACAGTCGCGATGAACTCCATCCGACCGACGACTGCGGACGGGTCCTCTTATCTTGAGTGTTCGCTCGATAGCACGTTGAATTGCACAGGAACGGCCGGGACGAATTTATCTATCGCGAGTGGCTCGGTTAGCTACGCGACTACTCCAGGCTTAGTCGCCTATGCCACGGTGAAGACGCTGAATGCGCCTTCCTGGTCCTCATGGATAAGCTTCCGGGCAGGCGCGTCCAATCAACTGGATGGCTCCGGCTCGCTCTCGATGACGCCATCCAGTTCCACGGTGACGTACTTCTGGCAAGCGCTTAGTTGCCCGTCGAGCCCGATCTGGAGCAGCCGAACGGTGAGCCAGCCCTTGGTTAACGGGCTGGTGTTCGGCACATGTACGTTCCAAGCAACGGTTACCGACACGGCTGGCAATGTTTCCGCCGCTTCCCTGGCTGTTGGCGTGGTCGCGGCGGATTCCAACTGGGTAGTGATAGACTCCCAGCCGGCATTTTCCCGCGCGGTCTTCGGCGATCAGATCGCGTTCGGTCATAATCCCTGGCCGTATGCAGACTGGGCCAACCTAAATGCGGTGAACGTGGTTGGGTCCTACATCGGAGGGCCGACTAGCGGGCTTACCTTCGCCGATGACTGGAATAATCCCCTGGGCACGGTTACGGTATCCGGCACGACCATGACCTTCACCGGGTTGAATACCCAAACCACCTTCTGCGGAGGCGGGTCCAACTGGGTCCAGGGCGTCAATCCGATGCCGATCGTCTGGTATAACGATAATGTGATTGCAGGGCGCGTGGGGAGGCTTCCTGTTTCCCCGCTCGCGACCAATGGATGCCCGACGACCAGCACCATCACGATCGATACCGCCAATTATCCGTTCCGGTCCAATGCCACTTGTACGGGCGGATCTCCTTGCACGGTCGGGGGATCTGTATCCAACTGGATTCTATATCTTGGCGGGCAGGGCACGACCAGCCCTGGATATTATGATGGGGCCTCCATGTTCCATGCCTTCTGGCGGCGGAGCGGGCTGAACCAGGCTAACATCTGGGCCGATCAGCTTGTCTGCCAGCAAGTGACCGCGCCAGTCGTCGATCAGGGATTTGACACTTATGTCCAGGCGCGTTATGTTCCCACCCGGCAATGGGCGATCAACCTGGTTTACAATCCCACGAGCTCTTGCGCGTCCGCTATAACCTTAGGCGTGCGGCAGATGGCTACTCTTTTCGGATATGTGTTTAATCCTCCTGGTTATCCATTCTCTCTGCCGAGCCAGCTGGTGAATGGGAACCAGGTCAACTGCACTCCGTATTGTTTGAATGACGTGCGGGATCGCGGGTCCGCCGCCATGGACGCAGCCGCTTGGGCTTATATAGAGACGGATCCAACCAACAAAGCGCTGGCCAATACGATGCTAGCGAACTCCTGGACCAATATGTGGGGTCCGCAGTTACAATCCGACGGGCATTGGGATGCGTCGAGTGGCGCGGGAATCCCAGGCCCGATCATGACCACTACCAACGGATCGACGGCAGCGACCTCTGCTGGGTTATTCACCCCAACCACCTGCGGGACGCTCAAGACATTGACAGGCACGGTCAGCTTCACCAATGGAGGGACGACGATCACCGGATCCGGGACTCATTTCACATCGGCTGTAGGAACTGACTTCCTCGTTCTGTATGGGACGTATTCCGGCGTGTACGGCAAGCAGGTTTTCGGCAATAATCTGACCATCAACTCCGACACATCGATCACGGTCCCGCAGATCATCCGGCTCGATTCCGGCTCCGGGCTGTCGTTTCAGATAAACACTTTTCCAATGATGTCGATTCAGCCCACGGATGCATCGGGCAACCCGGTGACCTTCAAGCCGGATTTCAACTGGTACACTTGCACTTATAACAACGCCAACTCGGTCACATTGGATCAGCCGCTGAAGGGTAACTTTAACCTTTCCCCCGGCTTCAGCCGTTTCACATCCAACTCGATCGGGGATAACTTCTCCACAACCCAAGGTACAGAGCCGTTCTACCAAGCGTTCCCTGCGGCTGCTCTCCAGCTCGGATCACTGGTTCCCGCCGACCCGGCGAATGGCCTAACTACTGGAGTTCTGACTTCAATGCTCAACGCGGCACAGGGACTTTATCCGTACATGAGCACGACGGCGTGGAACTCTACTCAGCTCGGTGTGGATTATGCCACAGGATTTGCCAGTTGTTACCCGAGATATTTCGACACGTTTGGTTGTACTTCCGGGTATCAGTCCGAGCGGATGTTCGGAGTCGAGTCCGTCCGGGCTCTGGCGCAGGGATACATTGCTAATCCGAGTTCCCCCGCGCTCTCGTTCCTGACTACATATTATGGCGCGGAATGGGGCAATCCGGCATACGGATCCAGTCCGTTTAGCGATGGGAACTTTGTTCAGGATTGCGCGTCCGCGTTTACGTATGGGACCCTGACGAAGTATGCCTTCCAGTGTTTTGGCTTAGGGAGTTCCGCGTCGATGCCGGCGGCTCTGGTCGGTGGGGTAGCCCCCGCGAACCTCAAGACCTACCCGGTGGGATTCTCTCTCTCTGGCATCAGCGGGGCGGCGAAGTTCCGGGCGATCCTCACGGCTCCGAACGGAGCGCAGGTGACGATCACCTGCACCAGCAGTCCGTGTTCGCTCAGCGGTCTGGATGCGCGGCAGGGAGATTATCTGCTTCAGACGCAGTACTTGACCTCGGGGAACGTGGTGCTGGCTTCGGGGGATCAGGTGAAGTTTCCAGTGAGTCCATAAGAAAACAGAACCAAACCAAGGGGAGCACCGCGACTCCCGACACGGCTAACATCACGATCACTGGCTGAATCCAGGAAGGTACAGAATCAGCATCCTCAAGATAGATTAACCACCAAGCGTAAATTGCCGCCGAGGTCCAGAGGCCGAGCAGGGCGAGTCTCATTTCTTCGCGTCCTGCCAGAAAGATGCATTGCATCGGGTACAGCGAGCGACTCGCTCGATTTGCCCATATGGAACATCTCGCCCATTTACTTCCTGCACGATATTGCTATTCGGGATGCCGACATATCCATCGCTAGTATGGAACGTTGGACGTTCATACGGCTTCGCCATCTTCCCGCACACAGGGCACTGATTATTGGTCGCCTTCCCCCGCCACATCCAATCGGGTCCACCGTGGCCAACTCCGCAAGGCATTCCATTGCAAGTAAGATCGGCGGTCTGGCCTTTGGCGAGAGCGGCAGATCCGAACAGTGCGGTGATAAATCTAAGGCGGTTCATGCCGGTTCTCCTATCAAGCGCGACATGTGCCCCTCAAGTCAGTATGGCGTTTGCGGATGTTTGGGAATCAGGGATCGGCGCGGCGAGCAGCATCGTCGCGAGAAGGGTGAAGAGAATGGTGCGCATGGGGTTATTCTACTCCTGCCCCAGAAGTTTCTTGATGTCACGCCCGCGTGATTCGGCGTCGAGAAATTGATTGTAATAGTCTGGATACTTCCTCAGAAGCGTCTGAACCGCTCCATTGGCCGTCAGTTCGGCATTCAGTGCTTGGATTACTTCGTCTGGCATGATTTTCTCCTTTATTTCTCGATGGCCCACAAATACGTAGGCCCGAACATGTTCCACTTCACGATCACTTTGAACTTGCCGCGTGCATCGGTCGTCTCAGCCCCTACGGGATACGGCGTGTTTGGGCCAATATGAACGTTCGTCGCATACTCCCCCGGCAATTCCTCACGTCCAACCAGATCGCTAACGACCACTGGAGCAGGAGCAGCGGGCGCGGGCCATGGGCCGATGCTGCCTCCTGCCAACAGATCCGAAATGTTCAACGTCACTACCGTATGCGGCGTTGCTGGCGGCGGACCAGAGAACTGTCCCTTCGTGATGACCTCAGTCCCGACCACGTCGCCTTCGTCGGGTGGCCACCAGTTCACGCCTTGCAGGTTCGCGTCGAAGTTCGCCTCATATGGTCCCCAGCCCCAGCCTGCGATGGCGTGGACAAGCGGTCGGACCTTGCCGTCTGGCGTCTTCGGAGGATTGGCGCACAGATGCTCATAGAGAGCCTTATACTGCGCTATGGTCAACTGGGAAGCGCCTTCGGGGATGACGACTCCAGCGCGGCCATAGTACAGCGCTCGCTCTTCTGGTGAGCGCGTGGCGTACCAAGCGGTGTCATAGGCTGTCATGTAATCGTTCGCCAGTCCTGCGGTTCCTGGGGTCGGGGCAGGTGCGCCACCTGCGGGCTCGGTTGTAAAGGGATTGCTCATTGGTTCTCCTTGGGTTCGGTCGATTCTTCGAGTATAGGTGCGGGCCACATTTCCCGATCAACCATGTCCTGATTTAGCTTCACGGCGATTACCGCAGCCGCCCAAGCGTCTTGTATTTCTCGCCTGAGTTTATCGAACGAAGGAAGCGGCTCACCGCTGATGAGGGACTTGCCCTTAGACTGTTTGATGTAGCCGTTATAGGCCACCTTTCCCCACGCGAGATGCTCTTTAGTTATTTCCATGGTTCTCCTTTTACGGCTGCGATCTGTTCCGAAGTGGCTAGAGACCACTCCTCTTTGTCAGGGTTTATCTGCCCCGCTGATGCGTATGCTGCATTGCGGTAATCTACATCGATGCGTTCATGTCCGGGCGTTGCGGATGGTTCTCCTAGGATCATGCGATTCCCAGCCTCTTCTCGATGTCAATCTTCCCCGCCTCGGTCAAACGGTATGTCTGCTTGTCGGGATCGCAGGACATCTTTCCTTCAGCCACATTAACCATTATGAACAGGGTGGTATTTGTGCCTTCCCTGTCGTTCAGGATTTCGTCAGAGATGAAGTCTTGCAGCAAGCCATTTTCTTGCAAAACTCCACCGATCTGCATATTGGCGAGCAACTGTCCACAGAGACCTTCGGAGTAGTTCGTCAAGCGTCGAGCCACTTCTAAATCGAAATGGTCACAATCATTCTTAATCAATGCCATCAGTAGTATCAAGCTGATGGCACTAAAGGAAGTTTCTCCCGGCTTTTGGTTTGGATCGACCCGAGAAACGATTTCTTCAACTTCTTCGATAAGCGTCATAATTTTGCCTCGTTCTGCGCTTCGGTGCTGACTGAGGTGGATGGCTCGATGGCCGAACGCTGGTTCCATTTTGCGATTGCATTCATCTCGGACTCTTTTTCATAGGGCCGCGAGTAGCCAGCCTCCGCGCCGCATTCATTGCATTCTATAAAAGAATTGCCATCATAATATTCCACGAATCTAGCGCTTCCTCCACAAAACGGACAAGGAAGCGCGGTCGGCTGTCGAACTTGCTCAGGTTCGGGCGAAGCCGGGATGCTGCCTGAGGCCAATTTATCGGTGCTCATGCTCTGTTCTCCTTCATCGCTTTCCATGCGCCGTACGGTCCTCGGTACATATCATTTCCGTTCGGAGCAACCCAGATGGTGCGATGCCCGCGCCACGGTCGCCAGCCAGCCGCCCGCAATTCGACAATCATTTGCTCAATAGTTATATCCCGGCTCATCCCGCAACTCGCTTTTGAATTTCTTCTACAGCCGCTTGGATAGCAGTATCAACCACTTCCATCAAACCCTGTGTATCCAGAGCATAGTGTAGCTTCCTGAGATATGAGCGTGTTTCCAGTAGCGCTTCCAGTAACTCCGGTGCGGCGGCGATCAGGCGAGCATTGGCTAAAGATTCGGAGTATCTCTCCGCCCGCAGGCACTTATCATCGACGCGAGTATGTAATGGGACACCATAGACTTGCGCTATTCCCCTATCCGCCACGGCAGATTGGATGCTATCTACGTTGTACCCCTTCTCGGAGCCCATCCGCCACGGCCCTGGTGTATGTGCGCTCATTTCGTCTCGGCCTCCGTCAGCGTTGCGTCTTGGACGGGATCTGCTTGTTCGACATTCGGAGTCTGCGGCAACGCCGTGAATGGGACCGTCTTGAGCAGTCGCTTTGCTTCAATCAACCACGGCGCGATATCGACAGTCATGTTAAGCACGGTCGAAGTTTCCAGTATCCCCTTTAAGACAGTTAGCAACTCCGTCCGCTCACGTTCACATCTAGCTAGTTCAGCGCTGTCTGTGATGGCAAACTCCGCGTTCACGCCTTGCCAAATAGTAGGCGTGCTGTTCATGATTCGCTGCACGGCTTCCTCGCAATATTCACATGAACCATCGCTGCCACCAATCTCCGCCAGCAGCGCCTTACGTGCTCCATCGACGGAATCGGCCTGCGCCACCGCGATAAACGCAGGTTGTCGCGACCATACGTACATTTTCATTGCTTCGCCTCCCATTCCACAATAACCCCGCCCTTGCCGTCCGATGGCATGGTCAAGCGCATTCGATGCGTCTCCAGCCGCGCATCCAGCCAGTCCGTGAACTGAGTCTCGCGATCCTTCAGGGAGTCCGCGATTTTAGCCAGCCCCTCTTCGAGCAACTCCTTCGCGACCGGAGCGCCGTTTGTGGTGAGATGGTCCGCCAGCACGGCAGCGGCTCCCTTTACGTCGATCAGTCCCATATCAGTCCTCCTTTGCGATTCTATCCTCGCACCCCGCCAAGCGGAAGCAGGCGCGGATGCCAGCCTCGATAGAGTTCACATTATTAGCTGTAAGCGCTCGCCGAAGCTCCGCCATGCTAACCTTTGGCGTCTCCGCTGGCACGGATGGCACCAAGCCAGCAGATAGCATGGCGGCATCTAAATCTATTCCGTCCCACTTTGATTCAAACCCAGCAACAAATGCCGCCTGTTCACGATAGGGGAATCGGGGGTACCGTGCCTCCGCAGATACGGGCGATGTGGAGCCCTCAGGATCGCCCTGGAAACCGTACTGATGCGCTCCGTCATGACCGACACGCTTCAAACAACCGTAGCGCACGTCTAACTTGATGGCATTCATGGGACACTGCCCGCGACAGTGATTCCCTAATTCTTCTTTGTAGTCCTTTGCAGCCGGGGCCGCGCCCTCTTCGGAGGGCTCCAGTTCGGCGCGCGCTAGTCCGTACGGGCAATCTTTGTGTCCTTCTGCCTCACAGTTAGCACTCGCGCATGGTTTTATTTGCGGCCAGCATTGCTGGAGCGCCTTGCGGGCCTTGGCCAGTTGCGCCTGGGCTGCATCTTTCTCCTCGCCTTCCAGCGCCATGCTTTCTTCGAGGGCCTTAGCGTGTGATTCCATCCGCGCAATCTCTTCGTCCTTTGTCGCGTTCTCGGAGCGGGCCCCATCCAATAATGCGAACACTTCCCAGACGGGCGAGGATGTCACCGAGGTACGCAATTGCTTCTCGCGATCCGTCATCTCAGTAGCCTCCTTCGGAGAGAATCTCGCGGCCTGTTTCGTTGATGGTGTAACGTTCCACCTTGCCTTTGTTGAACTGATCGGCACGCAACGCACACGCACGCAGAAGCGCGGTCACCGTGGCTGAACTGGTTCGCTCCAACCCGACATAGCAGCAGCGCCCTTCATAGACAAGTTCCTCATCTTCGTCGCGCATCTTGCGGAGTATTTGCAATTGGCGCTTTGTTAGATCCGCCCGCGTCAGTATCTTGCTCTTTTCCGCCATCTCACTCCCCTTTGCCGCTGGATCGCCGCGCATTGAAACGACATCCCATTACGAAGCCCGCCGTATATGCAGCCCCTACCAGACTCACAATTAGTAAAATAACTGGTCCGTCGCTCATTTCCCGGCCTCGTTCCTTGTGGCTTCGGGCTTCGCGGGATCGGTGGATGAACCTTCACATTCGGGACCAACCCATCCCCATGCTCGCGTTCTAACCCATCCGTTAGCCAATGCCCAAGCGGCTGCGGTAGTTCTCGTATGACATCCAAAACAAGTGTCATATTCCTGCTTGCATTTGCCGCAGGCTACAGTGAATGTCGGCATCATATACGACCAGCGAACATTCACGGCTTAATTCCTATCGGGTCCACTCGACGTGGCCCGACCACCGCAGGCGCTTTCCCATAAACTGCTAAGGCGGTGAAATCCGCGCAATCCTTGAGCGTCAGCGTTTGCGGCACTGGGTTAGAAATCACATACTTCGGAACATCCTTCGACGCCCACGCTGCTGCTAACTGCACGCCGAGCCCCACTGCCGTCATCCCATTGCCCAACTGGCTAGGACTCTTCTTAAGCGCCGTCTCGATCTGCACGCCGACGCCACCGACCTCCGCGAATCGTCCGCCCCACTTCGCGATTCTGGCTGGGAGAGATTCCGCCACACGCTGCGAAAGAATTGCTGATTGCTGTTCGAGCGAATACAGCCTAATCTCAGGGAAGTTAAACCGTACCACATCGAAGGGAACCGGAAGCGGGCCAGCCGCGCATACATGCACGTTGACCGTGGCCGCTGCGATGCCCCGCCCGATTAGCGGAGCCGTGCCCGCGCTGCTCATGAACTCCATTGAGACGAGAACTTGGCATCTCGCAATGCTCAGGAGAGACAGCGCTATGAGAAGGAGCTTCATCGACCAGTGCTCCCAAATCCATCAGTTCCGCGTTTAGCGGGGCACTTTGAACCATCCCGAGCTTTTAGTGGAGCAATTCCTTCCTCATCCGCTTCTCTGACCCACTTGGTTCCATCCTTAACGCGCCATATCCCATCGGTCTTAAATATCTCACACGAGGAAGCAAATTCCTTCCATACTTTGATAGAACACTGCAATACTGCCCGCATTGGACCAATCTGATATTGAACTTTTTCTTTTGTGCGGGAGATGACAGAATAACAATCCTGTTTTCCGGGATCTCCAAATATCAATTCATCTCCCGGTTGTGGATGCGTGCGCGGATCGCGGCTCACTTAAGCACCCTCCCCGATGGAGACGAGCACCTGTCTGCTCGCGGACAGAGACAGCGCGAGTAGGAGGAGTCTCATCCGCGTACCGCCCGTTGCATCGTCATGAAGTCTTTATAACTGACCAGAACGGCCAGCTTGTTCCCGCCGCCATCCTGAAGAACGATCATTCGCCCCGCCTCTAACGACTTCAACCGATGCGCGTTCATCTGACGCAGCACCGATACGCCATGATACGCGATCCGATCGTCAATCAGGATTGGTTTGTCTTTCGCCATTGGTTGATACTGTACACCAATTGGCAATATGTTGTCAAGATGTCAAGCGGGATCTTTTAGTGAACGACGTCAGCTCCCAGAATCTTTCCGCTTCCGAGGATCACGCTTCCTCCGCCCGTTGTGCTACCCGTTGTCATAGCCTTGACCATGAAGTTCGCGGCGCTCAAGGAACTCGACGACAATCCCGTAATAGTCATGCTCTGCGCTCCGGTTGCCGGTGCCGGGATGCCCGTCGCTTCGGTAGAAGCGAACCAGTTTTGCGTAGTGGCCGGATTCCCGATCCATGCATATGTACCCGCGTTGAACCCGATCCAATCGACAATCTGATTAAGCCCGCTCTTAACTCGAAGTTGCGTCGTTCCTGGAGGCGTCGCCCAGCCGATGGTGTACGAACCCCCGCCGTTATTTGTAAAGCTGGTAATGGCCAGGGTTTGCAGCGATGTAGTTTGGGGATGAAGGATGTAGTAGATCGCAGTCGCCATCGTGTCATGATAAAATTCGTCGATGTTACCATTGAAGCGATTGTTGCTAATAACGTAGTTGAACTCCCTAACCCTAGCGGCGCTTAATGGTCCAGCGTACAGTTCGGTGGCGATCCAGTGATGCCAGACAGTTTCATTTTGCAAATTGGACCAGTCGTCGGAGTTGCAAGCATTTGCGTAGTCGATCACGCCTCCATAACGGAATCCATTCCCTGTCCATGCTGTGGCTCCATTGTCCACCATCATCTCGCCAAATGCCCACTGGGTTGCACCATAGATATAGTCCCAGAATTGAGTTGTGTATGTCCAAGGTGATCCGAGCCCCTGGAGAACTTGATAGAACTCCAACATGCCTTCTATTTTGCGCGAGGCCATAAAGGACTTCATCGCACGGGAATTACCATTCGGGGGGTTCGGACATCCGCTAATCGTAATCCCAGCGTTATTGTATACATTGCTTACTCCACGAGTAAGACTGGTGCCGATTTGAAGAGGGAAGTTCGTCGCGTCCCCGGACGGCGTGCATCCAGCAGGATAGTTAGAATAGGCGCACAACGATGGCTGGAGTCTCGCTTGGTAGACCGCCTGCATATTTGTGAGTATCGTGTTCGCATCCGTCGAGTTTCCAACCGAGTTCAGAAAAGTGTAAAGGTGCGCTCCCCACTTGAACACGTTACCCACCGAACGGTCATTGTTCAAAGCTCCGCCGCCGCCGCTTGTGATCGCGGAAGCCGTATAGTTGCTGGCGCTCGCGTTATTGGCGAAGAATGGGACGACTGCCTCCATATAAGCGTCCTTGATAGTCTCGTCGCCGCTTACTAAATAGAACGTGTCGTAGCCCTGAGCATTTCCGTGCTCCATGTCGTCTTCGATATTAAGGCGAGTTGCCCCTCCTGTGCCCGCAATGGTCAACGGGTAGTTTGCGCTCCCGGTAGCGGTGCAGCCCGATCCAGTAGTACCGGAGTCGATACAAGGATACCCATAATAAGCAGTCTGCGTAGCGTGCGCCGTCCATTTGAATCCATCACTCAACGGGAAGGCATCTTCAGCCGCCCACTTATACCAATAGTGGGCATTCATATACTCTCCACTATAGCCCCGGCGCAAAAAGTCATAGATATTCGCTAGGTGGTATTCCATCTGATTTCCGCCACCGCCCAAGGACCAGAGCCAATAACGATAAATGCAAACGGTCGGGATCGCACCTCCTCCCCAGGCTTGGCATAATTGATTCGAGATTGAAGTATCACCCATCCCCCAATCGATAGGCGTGAGGGTGCTTACAGATGGCACAGCCGCCGCAAGCGTATTTACGTAATAATTGGTTTCCTCTGTTGGATCAAGGAGCGGGAAGGGAAACACAGCAGCGGTGTTATACCAGCTAACTGCCGCCCGAGCGAGAAGTGGATACTGAAGCATCAAGTGATCGTTTGCTAGGTTCGCAGGTGCGGTTGTGTGAAACTCCAGCCATCCATTCTGGATCGACCACTGCGGCCACGGCTGGTAATATGGCGCATTTGGAGTCGTCGTGCTGGGGCTGGTAGTATTGTTCTCTCTAGCCCACAAACCTAAACGAACGTCTGATCCTCCAGCTAGAAATTCCAAACTCTTGTTGCCGTAAGCTGCGAATTGATCCTGCCCAATTAATATTCCGACACCGCCCGAAGTTGCGATGTCCGCCCATCCCGTGGGGTATTGTGATGCGCTCCCGGTCAGGACCGCACTGCCGTTGTGCATGATCGCCCAGCCGCTAATCGTTGATGGTGGGTTGCATGTTGCGTTGCACCACGAACTACTTTTTGCGAGATTTGATTCCGCCTGATACAGATAAGTCGTATCCGATCCACTCATGGTGCTGGTTGTTATTCCAGCATCATTCGCGATCTTATAAGTGAGAGTGCCAGAGATCGTCGGGGTGACGCGAAGCTCGAAGGCATTAAACCCCTTTGATGCCGTAGCAAACGTGTTGTTTGTGCCATAGTCGGCATTGCGAAGAGCGGTAGTGTACTTGACCTGTGCACGGTTCTGGTAAAAATACATCCGCGTCGTCTGGTGCATGTAGACATGAGCGCTGCCATCATTCAGGTCGGAGGAGCATTTTAGCACCGCGATTGCTGGACCATTCTCCTCAATCGTGCATGTGGAGTTCGTCCCATCGTTGGCGGACGTGAATGCAGTTGTACAGGCAGCGCCTCCAGAAGTCGGAGAGCAGGTAACATTAGCCGGATACGTTCCTCCATTGGGAGGCCCGGTCACAACCAAGCCAGTGGACGCACCGGAGGTCACAACAGTCGTCGAGCCAATCGTCAGCGCGTCGATGAAGTTGAAATTTGACTTCTTGATCGTGAAGCAGATGGCTGATCCGGCTCCGCATGTTCCGCCCGTCGTATTGACGGTGATAGTAGTCCCGTTATCGGTCGCCATGTTCGCGCCGCCAAAGTTCCCTGAGCCTGTGTTGACGAGCGTAACCGTGGCAGTGCTTCCACCCGTAACACTAGGGATGATCGCCCGGATTTTCAACCATTTGATATTCCCCGATGGCCATGTCGCTTCAGTCGAGAACTGCGCCGCGCTTGCGCCGGTAAGTCCAAGAGAGGTTGTGACCGTCAAGCCCACGGAGTCCGGGATCGGAACCCCGACCGTCAGTGGGTCGTTTGTTCGAGTCAGGCCCGAGAATCCATTCGTGCCGGGGATCAACGCTTCCTGAACCGTTAAGGGAACGCTCAAAGTGGGGTTTGCGCTGAAGGTCTGACTATAAATCTGACGAAGGTTTCCCCAAGTCCACTCGTCCCAGGCCGCCGTAACGACTCCCGCACTCGCCACGATTCCAATATCCTCGATAGACCCGTTCGTTGGATCGGCGGCAATCGAAGTAGCAAGGGTTGTCCAAGTGGTTCCCGTGCCGTATTTGATATAGCCAAGAGAATGCGAGCCGAGCGCTGATTGCTCCTCCCATGCGACATAAAGATTTGTGACGTCAGAAGTTAGTGAGGCATGATAGGCCAAGCCCGTCGAAGTATTGTTGTTTAGCGAACCTGATCCGACTAGGCTCCAGGAGTTTCCGCCGGAACTGAAGACCTTAACGTACAAATTGATGTTTCCGGTCTGTGTTCCTTCCGTGAATGCTACATACCAGTTACCGGAATAGTAGGTCAATGATGGTGAGTAGGCGAAATCGCTTCCAGTCTGATTTAGAGAAGTCGTACCCATTCGGACCCATGCCGATCCAGACCACTTTGAACATTGAACCTGCGGGGTCGTTCCCATTGTGTTTCTGGCGGTGTCGATCCGCTCTGTCCAGCAAGCAGCGGGATTCGTCCCGTCAGTGGCGACTGAAGCCGAGGATACATAGGTGCCGGAGTTCGCTGCATTGATATTTAACGCCGCACCAAGCGCGGACCAGGAAGACCCGCCCCACTGGGCGACATAGAGATAATTCTCACGAACGAACAGGGATTTAGTCTGCTCGATAACGGCAACCGTGGGCGTGGTACCAACTGCAATCAATCCTGTTGGCGTGCTGGCAACCGTGGCACAGCTTGCCGTGAAGCATCCGACCTGCGCCCGCGTCCATGTGCTGCCTCCGTAAGAAGCTGCGAAGCTGCGGGTGTCCGCGCTTCCTCCCGACTGGTTTGTCATCGAGTGCGCTTCCCAGACCGTGCCATTTACATTCGCCGTATAGGAATGCGAGGAAGGCCAAATATTCGACCCGTTCCCGATTGCAGAGCATCCGGTATCGAGTGAGCCGGTTGGAAGATAAGCCGATCCAGTCAGGTTGTAAATATAAGTGATAAGCGGCCAGCAGTTGGAGTTTCCATCCGTGGAGGGTGCAGTCTCCACGTGGGCAATATAGATGTTTCCGCCGCCTAAGGAAATCGCCGGGTCTGCCGCGTATCCTGCCACGGTGCTAAGACTAGGAGAGGCTGGCGGGGCCGTCTTGTTTAAAGAACCGGCAGGCGGTGCATAGTTAACCGGAGCACGGTTGAAATTTAGAGCGGTCGAGAGCGCATATCCCCAAGTCTGGTTTGACCCGGATAGATAAATGAAGGCATTGTCAGTCGGGTCATAAACCAGTTTATTTCCTGGCCCCTTGGTGCTAGTAGTATTCGGATATCCACAAGCCGACATCCCGGGGCCGCACAACTCTGTAACGGTATTTGCTACTGGGTCCCACTTCCACGTGTCGAGATAATTCGTGCTCGAACCGTTATACCCGCCCATGAGCAGTATCACATTATCCGTAGATGAATAAGCGAGTCCCGCTCCTTGGCGCGACAAAAGAGCAGCGGAATCTGGCCCCGTAATGGTAGGAGACAGCGCGGCCCAAGCGTTTGCGTTTGCATCGAAGCTATAGAATGGCGTTGAACTCGCCATGAAGAAATATATCTTGGCGTTTGATGAGTCGAATGTTCCTGAGATGCTCTGACCTACCGCACTTGTCGGTGGGCCGTTCGTGGTGCTGGACAATGAACAGGTGAAAGCCGTAAGGTTACAAATCGTTGCCTGTCCATTAGAAAGATTGTAATCCGTGAAGAAAACGAACTTCTGATGTGTTGAGTCGTAAACGCTGGCATTGATAGGCGTCGATGCCCCTGGAAGCCATTGCCGGGTGAGCGTGCTGCTAGAAGTCATCAGCGGCCTATCCCGCCCAGTGAGCCCTGCCATGTCCAATTGCCATACCCCTCCATAATTTTCAGAGGTGTTTCCGAATGAGCCATCCACAAAGTAAAAAAGCGAATCTAGGTCGCTCACATAGGTGATCGTTTGGTTGGAATGTCCCTGCGGAGGTCGGTGCGTCGAGTGAAATCCGCCGCTGATCGATAGTTGATGCCAACGATTCTCAGCATAGGAGTAGCAAAATAGTGAATCGTTATTTTCGGAAAAGGAGCCGGGGAGCGCTTCCCCCCATATTGCCATGCATTTGCGGCTTGAGATCCATTCCGTTCCGTCATATCCAACCGTGGTGACGGTGTACCCGCCTGGGGATAGGTTCGTCCACGTGCTCGTTGGCAGCGAGGTCCCCTGTCCGAATAGTCCGCCGATGTAGCATAGCAGTAAGGCGATGCGTTTCATTTAAGCACGGCTCCTATGATTACTGAGTACATTGAGCCAGTCACCGTGAAACTAGGGGTGTAGGCGGTTCCTGTGCACGAACTTAAGCAGATTTGATATTCCGCGTTGATTTGTCCGGGGTTTCCATCTGTACCGGCTGCGGCGCTGCCACCAGATGGAATAGTGAAACCGGTATTGGCCGCGACCGTATCAGTATGATAGTAATCTCCAGTAAACCCCACAATGACCACGGGGGAAGTGGATGGTGTCATGCTGCCACTGCAACTTACCGGGCTCCCGCTGGTGTTGCTTCCTGTACATTGGTTATCGATCAATGACAAATTACTAAATTGCATTTCGCTCAGGCCGGCAATTGCTATTCCCGGACCGGCTGTTTGGGTGAATGTTATGGTATATTGCCCCGCTGAAGCCGCGGATATATTAGGGGCAGTCCATTGAAACACGCACTGGAACGATTGGGTTTCCGGACTACCGGAAACCAAAGTAAAAACATCACCAACGTTGGACCCGCCGACCTTCGCCTGTGAAGTAAATGTCATTCCAGCGCATCCGGCTCCTGTCTCTGCCGTCATTCCGACA
>Ga0247663_1000067_pt1 | contig 23774 bp, 24 predicted proteins | sample CNK04_metaG_FD_190128 | JGI IMG/M metagenome (GOLD analysis project Ga0247663, IMG submission 190128) | Soil microbial communities from Purdue University Martell Research Forest, Indiana, United States - CNK04 | ecosystem: Environmental > Terrestrial > Soil > Temperate forest > Bulk soil... | reverse complement strand
CGCGGCCTTGCTCGCGCCATAGACGAAGCGGGTCGATCATCAACATGGCTTCGGTGGCCTCGTCCATCCGCGGGCTGCCCAACCGCTTCGTCTATGGCGCGAGCAAGGCCGCGGTCATCGGGCTTACCAAGTCGATCGCTGCCGACTACGTAAGCAAAGGCATCCGCTGCAACGCGATTTGCCCCGGGACGGTCGATACGCCGTCGCTGCAGGGAAGGATCAACGCCTTCGCCGACCCGGTGCAGGCGCGCAAGGATTTCGTTGCGCGCCAGCCCATGGGGCGGCTGGGCACGGTGGACGACATCACGGGGATCCTGGTGTTCCTCGCCTCGGACGAATCGCTGTTCGCCACCGGAAACGCTTACTCGATCGACGGGGGAATGACGATATGAAGCTGTGCCGCTATGGCAAGCCCGGCTATGAGAAGCCGGGCGTGATCGACGGCGAAGGCCGCCTGCGCGATCTGTCCAAGGTGATCGACAACATCGGCCCGAACGAGATCTCGCCGCGCCAGCTGAAGACGCTGTCGCGCCTCAAGGCGGACACGCTGCCGCTCGTGAACAGCAGCCCGCGCCTGGGCGTGCCGTACGTCGGCATCGGCAAGTTCGTCGCCATCGGCCTCAACTACTCCGACCATGCCAAGGAAGCCGGCATGCCGATCCCGTCGGAGCCGATCGTGTTCATGAAGGCCACCACCTGCATCAGCGGGCCGAGCGACGACGTGATCCAGCCCAGGGGCTCGACCAAGCTCGACTGGGAGGTCGAGCTCGGCGTGGTCATCGGCACTACCGCGAAGTACGTGAGCGAGGCCGAGGCGCTCAGCCACGTCGCCGGCTATTGCATCGTCAACGACGTTTCCGAGCGCTCGTTCCAGATGGCGACCAGCCAGTGGGACAAGGGCAAGGGCTTCGACAGCGCCGGGCCGATCGGCCCCTGGCTGGTCACCACCGACGAGATCCCCGATCCGCAGAGCCTCGACATGGCGCTCGACGTGAACGGCCAGCGCATGCAGACGGGCAATACGCGCACCATGATCTTCGGCGTCGCCAGGATCATCTCGCACGTCAGCCAGTACATGACGCTGCTTCCCGGCGACATCATCGCCACCGGCACGCCGCCCGGCGTGGGCCTGGGCATCAAGCCGACGCCGGTGTTCCTCAAGCCGGGCGACGTCATGACGCTCAGCATCCAGCGCCTCGGCGTGCAGAAGCAGCGCGTCGTCGCCCACCACGGGTAGGCAATAAAAGGGGTCAGACCCCTTTTCAGTAGGTCATGCAGGCGGCGTTGAGGATGCCCGCCGCCAGCGATGCCACGCCCAGGAACACGCCCGCTCCGACCTTGCCTTCGGGAATGTGGCGCACCACGTCGGGCACGAGGAGCCTGACCACGAGGTAGACCACGATCTGCACCGCCAACGCGATCGCCGCCCAGAGCGCCATGTCCCATGGATTCACGCTGTGCACCACCGCGCTCGCGAGCGGCAGCACGAAGCCGATCAGGCTTCCCGAAAGGCTCGCCGCCGCGGCGGTGTTGCCCGCGCGGATCAGCGCGAACTCGCGGTAAGGAGTCGCGCGCACGTAGATCGCGAGATACAGCACGACGAAGCCGATCGACAGGCCGAAGTACAGCAGGAAGTCGTCGAAGCCGGAGAGCGAGAACTTGAGGAAGTCCATTCGGGTTCCTAGGTGAAGTAGTGCGGCACGAAGCAGCTGCTATTTCGGGTAATGGGGCTCGCGTCTTCCCGGATGCCGATTCCCGCGGGCTGATCGCCGACGATCCACGAGCCGATCACCGGGTAGCGGCCGCCAAAGTCGGGTAGCTTGGCAACGCCTTGATAGATGTATCCCTCTGCGCCGTAGCCGCCGTCTTCCACCAGTTCCGAGTCGCGGGTTCTCAATGTCACGTTCGCGCCCTCGCGCGCGAGCAGCGGCTTTTTTACGTACTCACCCGAGAAGGCGTCGGCGTCGAAGTAGGCGGGGAGCAGGTTCGCGTGCCCGGGATAGAGGTGCCAAAGCGCGACGAGCAGCGCCTTGTTCGAGAGCAGGAGCTTCCAGGCAGGCTCGAGGATTCGCATATTGGACGAACGCAAGTGCGCGCCGAACTCCTCGCGCACCAGCCATTCCCACGGATAGAGCTTGAAAAGCGTGTGCACTGGGTCGTCCTTCAGGTCGACGAAGCGCTCCCCGTCCCAGCCGAGGTCCTCGATATGGAGCGGGCGCGCGTCCCAGCCGGCCTGCAAGGCGCAGTCGCGGAGGTATTCGACGTTGCCGAAATCCTCTTCGCTGTCGCGCACGCACGCGAGGTGCAGGCGGTTCGGTCCGGCGACGGCAGCGAGCGCCTTCCAGCGCTCGACCAGCTTCTCATGAAGCGAGTTGAACTGATCGGCTTGCGGTCTTGCGTCCTCCAGCCACTGCCACTGCACGACCGAAGCTTCGAGCAGCGCGGTGGGCGTGTCGGCGTTGTACTCGAGCAGCTTCGGCTCGCCGCGGCCGTCCCAGCTCAGGTCGAAGCGGCCGTAGAGCGTGGGCTCGGCGCTGCGCCACGACCGGGCGACGAGCTCGTGGAACGCTTCGGGAATCGCGAACTGCGCGAAGCTCCGCGCCGCCACCACCTCCGCAGCCGCGCGCAGGCACATCGCGTGCAGCTCGGAGGTGACGGACTCGAGGTGATCGATCTGCGCTTCGTCGAAGGCATAGCAGGCCGATTCGTCCCAGTACACGCCGCCCATCGAATGCCACGAGAAGCCGATTTCGCCGCAGCGGCGGCGCCAGTCGGACCGCGGCTCGATCGTCTCGCGCCGCACTAGCTGCCGGAGAAAAAGGAGCGCGCAGTGCTGCCGAACCCGCCGCGGCTGACCGGCTGGCTGCTTTTGACGGCGTCCATGGCATTGGTGCTCGGCTTGGGTCGGCCGTCGGTGTAGCTCGAACCATAACGTGACGGCCCGTAGTAGTAGGAAGGGGCGTAGTGGCCATCGCGCACCGGCTGGCACTGCTGTGGATCGCCCCAGTCGCGCTGGCAGTCCGCAAGCGAACGGTAAACGTCCTGCTGCGGCACGGGCTCGCCGCAGCCCGACATCGTTCCTGCCAGCAACAGCGTGATCGCGGCACTTCGTTTTCTGCGCTGCCGCATGCTTTTTTCTCCCCTCGGCAGTGTAATGTCACTTCCATGAACAAGCGCGCCGAATTCGGTTCCGACCTCGAGCAGGCGGCCTTCTGGATGCCGTTCACGGCGAACCGCCAATTCAAGAAAGCGCCGCGCCTGCTCGCGCGCGCCGAAGGCATGTACTACTGGACGCCGGAAGGCCGCCAGGTGCTCGACGGCACGGCGGGCCTCTGGTGCGTGAACGCGGGGCATTGCCGGCCGAAGATCGTCGAGGCGGTCAAGCGCCAGGTCGCCACGATGGACTTCGCGCCCACCTTCCAGATGGGCCATCCGATCGCCTTCGAGTTCGCCGAGCGGCTCGCGCGCATCGCGCCCGAGGGCTTCTCGCGCGTGTTCTTCACCAACTCGGGCTCGGAATCGGTCGACACCGCGCTCAAGATCGCGCTCGCCTACCATCGCGCGCGCGGCGAGGCGCAGCGCTTCCGCCTGATCGGGCGCGAGCGCGGCTATCACGGCGTCAACTTCGGCGGCATGGCGGTGGGCGGGCTGCAGGCGAACAAGAAGGCGTTCGGGCCGGGCGTGGCCGGCGTAGACCATATCCGCCACACGCACGACCTCGCACGAAATGCGTTTTCTCGCGGCCAGCCGGAAAAGGGTTTGGAATTCGCGGACGAGCTGGAACGGCTCTGCGCGCTGCACGATCCGTCGACGATCGCGGCGGTCATCGTCGAGCCGGTGGCGGGTTCAGCCGGGGTGCTGGTGCCGCCCAAGGGCTATCTCGAGCGCCTCCGGCAGATCTGCACGCGGCACGGCATCCTTCTCATCTTCGACGAGGTGATCACCGGATTCGGCCGCCTGGGCCATCCCTTTGCTTCCCAGCGCTTCGGCGTCGTGCCGGACCTCTTCACCACGGCAAAGGGGCTCACCAACGGGACCGTGCCGATGGGCGCGGTGTTCGTGAAGGAGGCGCTCTACGAGGCCTTCATGCAGGGGCCCGAAAATTCCTCATCGAGCATCGAGCTCTTTCACGGCTACACGTATTCGGGCCACCCCCTCGGGTGCGCCGCCGGTATCGGCACGCTCGAGACCTACGAGGACGAGAATCTCCTCACCCGCGCTCAGTCGCTTGAGAGGTACTGGGAAGACGCGGCGCATTCCCTGAAGGGCACGCGGCACGTGATCGACATCCGCAATTGCGGCCTGGTGGCGGCGATCGAGCTCGAGCCGCGTCCCGGGGCGCCCGGCCGGCGCGCTTACGAGGCCTTCGTCAAGGCCTTCGAGACCGGGGTGCTGATCCGTGTGACGGCGGACATCATCGCGCTGTCCCCGCCGCTCATCGTCGAGAAGCCGCAGATCGATCGGCTGTATCAGACGCTTCGCGAGGTACTGCAGCAAGTTGCCTGACCGGCTGGAGCTCCTCAAGGCGTAAATAGTGCCTTGATTCCATTGGTACACCCGGAATAATCTGCGCTCGGAGGCCAAACAACAATGTCCGAGCCAACGGGTACGCAGTACGGGGGATTCTGGATCCGGTTCCTCGCTCTCCTCGCCGACTCCGCGATCGTTTTCGTCCTTTCAACCGCGCTCCTCGTGGGCGCCACCATAGCGCTTGGACCGGACGACATGACGGTTGCAGTGATCGCAGTGGGGGTCCTCGGCTTCCTCTACTGGCCGATCCTGCACGCGTCTCGGCTCAGGGCGACCTTCGGCAAGGCGATTCTCGGCCTTCATGTCACACGCTTCGACGGCCGCCGTATTTCCATCCTGCGAGCGGTCTGGCGAGAGATCGCCAAAATTTTCTCCAGTGCGGTCTTCATGCTGGGCTATGTCATCGCCGCCGTCACCCCGCGGAAGCAGGCGCTGCACGACCTCATGGCGGCGACGTATGTGTCGCGGGAAGGCGTGTCGCGGGTATTCCCTGCGCTGCTCATAGTGCTGGCCGGTTTTGCGACACCCGTTTTCGTCGCGCCCATGGTGGTCGACCGCGCGGTCCAGTCCGCGATGGAGAAGCTCGTCATGGACGCCATTGCGCAGTACGACCCGATGAAGCAGCAGACCCGCCCTGCGGCGCCGGCGATGAAGGTCGCGCCGAGGACTTCTTCGCCCGCGCCGGTTCAGGTTGCAAAGGCAGCACCGGTTGCGCCAAAGGTGGAGGCTCCCGCGCCGAAGCCGGCGCCGGTCGCCCTCGCCCAGCCCGAGCCGGCAAAGGCGGTGCAGGAACCGGTAAAGGTGGCGCCGGAACCGGTAAAGGCGGCGCCGGAGCCGGCAAAAGCGGCACCGGAGCCGGTCAAGGCGGTGCCGGAAGCGGCAAAGACTGTGAAGGAACCGGTGAAGCCGAAAGCGGCGGCGAAGCAGAAGCAGGGACCTGTGGCCGTCGCGAGAGTGGCGCGCCCCTCGCCGGCGTCCTCCGATTTCATGCTCGCTTCCGGACTGAAGCACAACGACCTCATGACCGCGGTGCTTGCCCACGATGCCGCCTCGGTGAGCGAGCTGTTGAAGCTTGGCAAGTGGGTCGACAAGCCCGACAGCCAGGGCAGGACGCCGCTCATGGTTGCGACTGCCCTGGACGACGTGCCGACCGCCGAGGCGCTGCTGCGAGGCGGCGCGAGCCCAAGCCCTGCAGTCCGGGTGGCGCAAGAGCGCCGCAACGGCGAAATGGTGGCGCTCCTCAAGCGCTACGGCGGCCGCTGAGGCTCGGGCGGTGCCGCGCATTCCGGGCCTCGGGTGGTACGCGCTCGCCGGCGCTGTCTTCATCGCCGGCCTGGCGCTTGGCGGCATCCTGGTCTGGAGCTTCATCGCCGGATTCGAGCCTGCGGTTCGCTTCCTGGCGCCTGGCGAGGTCCAGGTGTCGATCACGGCTCCAGGGGACCAGGTCGTCTGGCACGAGCATCGCACGCTCTACCAAGGGCGGGCGTTCAACGTTGCATCGGCGATGCCCGACGGCACCCGCTATCGCGTGCACGCGCCCGACGGCAGCGCGATAGCGATCGAGCCGCACTCCGGGATGAGCTCGGAGGGGAGCGAGGGCCGCAGCGTCTCGGTGGCGCATTTCGCGGCTCCGTACGGCGGCGTGTACCGTGTCCTGGTCGAAGGATTCACCGAGCCGCGCGTCATGGCAGTGGGCCCGAACCGGGCCTGGCCGATCATGAAGCTCGTCGGCGAGGTTTCGCTCATCGTGGTCCTGGCGCTCGGCGCGGCGATCGGCGTCGGTCTCTATGGATTCCTGCGCACCGTGGCGGCACCCGGGGCGGCCGGTTCCGGCCAAGATTCGCAGGCCTCGCTGCGCAAGCTCGCTGGGCTGGTGTACGGGCTGCAGGCGGCGTCGATGCTCGTCGGCGTGACGCTCTTCGCCGGAGTGATCATTAACTATCTCAGGCGCGAACAGGCCGCCGGCACCTGGCTCGAGTCGCACTTCACGTGGCAGATCCGCACCTTCTGGTGGTCGCTCGCCTGGTGCGTGCTCGGCATCGCCACCGCCATCGTGCTGGTGGGCGTGTTCATCCTGATCGGCTCCGGCGTGTGGTTCGTCTATCGCATCGTGCGCGGCTGGATCGAGCTCAACGAAGGCCGGCCGATGTATGCCTGAAAGCGAGAAGGGGGCCGAAGCCCCCTTCTTCGTTCTGCTTCCTGCGGAGAGGCCTACTTTGCCGCGGCCCTGACGACCCCCAGCCGGCGGCCGCGGGCCGGCTGTTTCAGGCGCGCCGGGATCACCAGCTCCCGGACGTAGTTCGGCAGCGCGAACACGCCCTCGTGAGTCTCGCCGTTGTAGAAGCGCAGCTCCTGCAGCTTCCTCTGCTCGATGCGCCGGTCGATCTCGTCGGCGGTGAACGCCTTCGGATCGAGCTTGTCGGAGCACACCGCCATCGACCAGAGCGACCCGTAGAGCGGGATGTACATCGTGTAGACGCGCACGATGCGGAACACGCTGTTCAGGCGCTGGGCGAGCTCGGCCACGCGCTGGGGCTGCGCGACCGGCGAGCCGAGGTGCAGCGTGAGCGCGCCGCCCGGGGCGAGCGCGGTGCGAAGCTGCTGGAAGAACTCGAGCGAGTAGAGCGCGGCCGCGGGTCCCACCGGGTCGTTCAGGTCGAGCGCGATGCAATCGAAGCGCTCCTGGGTCTCGCGCACGAACTTCATGCCGTCGTCCACCAGGACCCGCAGCTTCGGGTTCTCGAATACCCCGTTGTGCACGGCCTGGAAGTGCTCCTTCGCCACCGCGATCACGTCGGCGTCGATCTCCACCATCGTCAGGCTCTCCACCGAGGGGTGCTTGAGCGCCTCCTCGGAGGATCCGCCGTCGCCGCCTCCGATGATCAGGACCTTCTTCGGCGCGGCGTGCGCCGTGAGCGCGGGGTGGACCAGGTTCTCGTGGTAGACGAACTCCTCCTTCTCGGAGGTCATGTTGAATCCGTCGAGGCGGAAGAGCTTGCCGTAGTGCGGCGTGTCGTAGATCTGCATCCTCTGGAAGCGCGTCTGCCACTCGCCTAGCTGGCTCGTCGCCCGGATGTAGAAGCCGGTCGAGTCGTTCAGGGGCTCCATCAGCAGGTGGCCGCCGCGATGCACCTCGTGCTTCGCGATCTCGCCGGGCTGGAAGTACTCGACCAGCCGGTCGAACAGGCGCCTCGCCTTGAGCGAGTTGTCGGCGCTGAAGTTGCAGACGTAGACGTCGAGTGTGAGCCCCTGGCGCTCGGGCCAGGTGTGGATTGCGAGGTGCGATTCAGCCAGCACCACTGTGCCGGTGAAGCCGGAGCCCTCGAACTGGTGGAAGGTCGCGTCCATGGTCGTGAGGCCGGACGCAGCCACCATTTCGAGGCACTTCGCGCGGAAGCGCTCTCCGTTGAGGAGGAGCTGCGGATCGCAGCGGCAGCCGGTGAGGTCACCGATGAGATGCAGACCGTTCATTTTCTATGCCCTCCAAAATGCGAAGGCGAAGCCCGCGTAGGGAGCCTCGCCTTCCATCCGCGCCTTGCGGCGCACAGCGCTCTCGATCGCGCTCAACTCGTTCAAAACCTCCTAAACGTCGGTTGTACCTTTGCCCTGCTCGATGATGCGCTCAGTGATACGAGCTACTTCGCTATCGATCAATCTTCGAGCGATCGAGATTTTGCTTGGAAGTCTCGGTAATTGCAAGACTTCGAACCATTTTGCTTCCTCGATTTCGGACTCCTGCCGACGGATCTCGCCACTCACCCACTCGCACGAGAACGCGATCATCATCGAATGCGGAAACGGCCAGGACTGGCTCGCGACGTAGCGCGGCCGCGCCACCTGGACTCCGACTTCCTCCGCGACTTCGCGCGCGAGGCATTGCTCGAGCGACTCGCCGGGCTCGACGAAGCCGGCGAGTGCGCTGTACATCCCGGGCGGGAAGTGCGGGCTGCGGGCGAGCAGCACCTCGCTGCCCCGCCTGACGAGCGCCATGACGGCCGGGGCCACTCTCGGATAGGCCGAGAGCTTGCAGGCGGGGCACACGCGCACGCGCTCCTCGCGGTGCGGCTCGGTGCGCGTCCCGCAGCGGCCGCAGAACTGGTGCGTGCGGTCCCAGTCGACGAGCTGCAGCGCCCGGCCTGCGAGCGCGAAATGCGCGTCGTCGAGTACGCTGAAGAGTGTCCTCAGGCCCTCCCACGACATGCCGGCGGGGGGCTCGGCTTCCTTGGGCAGCTCGGCGACCCAGCACTGCGTGCCGCCGAGCGAGCCGAGGTAGAGCGTCCGAAGCGCGCTGCCGGCCAGCCAGTCGTGGCTTTTCTGCAACGGCAGCCGAGCCCAGGCCGGACGCGCGCGCACGCGCAGGTCGTCCGAAGGCACCTCGAGCGGGCCCATCTCGACGAGCAGCTGGTCGCCGCGGAAGACGAACCAATGGGCCTCTGCGGGCGCCTCGCAGGTGACGCAATGCTCGAAATTCAGCGGCCGGGCGAAGGGGAGTTCGTTCATGGGCGGAGTCGAGCGATGCGCTGAGTATAATTTGCGCCCTCCGATGGACTCCCCGGTAACGCAAAAAGCTTCGGACCCGGAGCTGGCCAACTCCATCCGCGCGCTCGCCATGGACGCGGTCGAGGCGGCCAAGTCGGGCCACCCCGGCATGCCGATGGGCATGGCCGAGATCGCCGTGGCCCTATGGCGGCGCCATCTGCGCCACAACCCAGCCAATCCCGCCTGGCCGAACCGGGACCGCTTCGTGGTCTCGAACGGCCACGGCTCGATGCTCCTTTATAGCCTGCTGCACCTCACCGGCTATGGGCTTCCGATCGAAGAGCTGAAGCGCTTCCGCCAGCTTGGCTCCAAGACTCCCGGACATCCGGAATACGGCTACGCGCCAGGCGTGGAGACGACCACCGGACCCTTGGGGCAGGGGTTCGCCAACGCGGTCGGCATGGCGCTCGCCGAGCAGCTTCTCGGCGCCCAGTTCAACCGCCCGGGTTTCGAACTGGTCGAGCACCATACCTACGTCTTCATGGGCGACGGCTGCATGATGGAGGGGATTTCCCACGAGGCCGCGTCCTTCGCAGGGACCATTGGCCTTGGCAAGCTGATCGCCTTCTACGACGACAACGGCATCTCGATCGACTCGGACAAGGGCCAGATCGCCCACTGGTATACCGACGACGTCCCCAAGCGCTTCGGCGCCTACGGCTGGCAGGTGATCCCGAACGTCGACGGCCACGACGTCGAAGCCGTCGACCGGGCGATCCGTAAGGCGAAGCGGGAGAAAAGCCGGCCCAGCCTGATCTGCTGCAAGACCATTATCGCCAAAGGGGCGCCAAAAAAGGCGAACACCGGCGCAGCGCACGGCGCTGCGCTGGGCGCCGAGGAGGTCGCCGCCACCCGCGCGGCGATAGGCTGGCCGTACCCACCCTTCGAGATTCCGGAGGCGGTCCGCGCCGGCTGGGACGCGCGTGAGGCAGGGAGCAAGGCGGAAAAGAAATGGACTTTGCTCCTCAGGAAGTACTCAAAAGAGTTTCCGGCCGAGGCGGCGGAATTCCAGCGCCGCATCGCCGCAACTCTGCCGCCGGAGTTCGACAGCCGCATGGCGTCCCTTATTGAGGAGCTGAATTCCAAAGAAGAGACCGTCGCGACGCGCAAGGCCTCGCAAAACGTGCTCGAAGTCCTGATTCCGCTGCTACCGGAACTGGTCGGAGGCTCTGCCGACCTCACGGGCTCCAACCTCACCATGGTGAAGGCCTCCAGGCCGGTCTCTCCGGAGTCGGTGTCGGGGAACCATATCTTCTACGGCGTCCGCGAGTTCGGCATGTGCGCCATGATGAACGGCATCACGCTGCACGGCGGGCTTATTCCCTACGGCGGCACTTTCCTGGTGTTCTCGGATTACGCCCGCAACGCCCTGCGGATGGCGGCGCTGATGAAAATCCGCGTCGTGTACGTGTTCACCCATGATTCGATCGGACTGGGCGAGGACGGACCCACTCACCAGCCGATCGAGCACGCCGCGACCCTGCGTCTGATCCCGAACGTGGACGTCTGGCGGCCGGCGGACACGGTCGAGACCGCCGTTGCCTGGGCCGCGGCGTTGCGCCGCAAGGACGGTCCCACCGCCCTGCTTCTGTCCCGCCAGAACATCGCCTTCTCCAGGCATGAGTCCTTGGCCGCGGTGGAGAAGGGGGGGTACATCCTCTCCGACGCCCCGGAGGCTCGGGCGGTCATCGTTGCCACCGGATCGGAAGTGCCGGTCGCGCTCGGGGCGCAAAAGTTGCTCGCCGTCGGCGGCCTGCCGGTCCGCGTGGTCTCGATGCCCTGCACCAGCGTTTTCGACCGCCAGGACGCCGATTACAGGAACTCGGTCCTGCCCCGGGAACTCCCAAAGGTAGCGGTGGAAGCGGGCGTCACCGATTATTGGCGCAAGTACGTCGGCCTGGAAGGCAAGGTGGTCGGCATCGACCGTTTCGGCGAGTCCGCACCGGCGGGCGAGCTTTTCAAGCACTTCGGCTTCACGCCCGAGCGCGTGGCCGAGGTCGTAAGGAGCATATTCGGATGATCAAGGTAGCCATCAACGGATTTGGACGCATCGGCCGCATGGTGCTGCGCGCTCACTACGAGAGCGGCAAGAAGCACGATTTGCAGTTCGTCGCGATCAACGACCTGGGCGACGCCAAGACCAACGCCCACCTGCTGCAGTACGACACCGCGCACGGGCGCTTCCCGTCGGCGGTGCGCGTGGATGGCGACAGCATCGTCGTCAACGACGACCGCATCAAGGTCGTGGCCGAGCGCGACCCTGCCAAGCTGCCCTGGAAGGCGCTCGGCGTCGATCTCGTGATGGAATGCACCGGCCTCTTCACGAGCAAGGCGAAGGCCGGGGCGCACCTGCAGGCCGGGGCGAAGAAGGTGGTCATTTCCGCCCCGGGCGAGACGGACGTCGACCGTACGGTCGTCTACGGCGTCAATCATGCTTCCTTGAAAGGAAGCGATACCGTCATCTCCAACGCCTCCTGCACCACCAACTGTCTCGCGCCGCTGGTGAAGGCGATCGACGACCGCATCGGCGTCGCCTGCGGCCTCATGAACACGATCCACTCGTTCACCAACGACCAGGTGCTCACCGACGTCTATCACAAGGACCTGCGCCGCGCCCGCTCGGCGGTCGAGAACATGATCCCCACCAAGACCGGCGCCGCCGCCGCGGTGGGCCTGGTGCTTCCCCACCTCAACGGCAAGCTCGACGGCTACTCGATCCGCGTGCCGACCATCAACGTGTCGATCGTCGACCTCACTTTCGTGGCGAAGAAGCCGACCACCGTCGACGAGGTGAACAACGCCGTCAAGCAGGCGTGCAACACCGACCTCAAGGGCATCCTCGAGTACAACTCGGAGCCGCTCGTGTCCTCGGACTTCAACCACAACCCGGCGAGCTCGATCTTCGACTCGAGCCTGACGCGCGTGTCCGACGGCACGCTGGTGAAAGTCTCCTCGTGGTACGACAACGAGTGGGGCTTCTCGAACCGCATGCTCGACGTGGCGGTCGCGTTCGCGAACGTGCGCTGAAATGAAGTTCCGGCGCATGTCCGACGTGGACCTGCGCGGCAAGCGGGTCTTCATCCGCGCCGATCTCAACGTCCCGATCGAGGACGGCCGCATCACGGACGACACCCGCATCCGCGCCTCGGTGCCCGCGATCGAGATGGCCATCGAAGGCGGCGCTGAATCGGTGCTGGTCACTTCGCATCTAGGTCGACCAAAAGAGGGTCAGTTCGACGATAAGGAGTCCCTTGCGCCGGTCGCGAAGCGTCTTTCGGAACTGCTCGGCTTTGAGGCACCCCTTCTGAGGGATTGGCTCGGCGCTCCGATGATCGTCGGTCCATTGTCCGACGCAAGGAAAAAGGAACTCGCGGACTATTTAAGAGCGCATCACGGTGTAGGCCATCCGGCTGCCTTACAGCGAGGCGGGCCACTTCCTCCGAGTCCTTGGCGCGTTTTTCTCTTGGAAAACTGCCGTTTCAACAAGGGGGAAAAGGCCGACGACGAAGGACTGGCCCGAAAAATCGCGGCCCTGTGCGACGTCTACGTGAACGATGCCTTCGGCACTGCTCACCGCGCGGAGGCTACGACACACGGCGCGGCGCGCTTTGCGCCGGTCGCGGTGGCCGGCCCGCTCATGGCGGCGGAGCTCGACGCGCTCGGCAAGGCGCTCGCCAACCCGGCGCGGCCGCTCGTCGCCATCGTCGGCGGCTCGAAGGTGTCGACCAAGCTTTCGGTGCTGGAGGAGCTGGCGAAGAAGGTGGATCGCCTGATCGTCGGCGGCGGCATCGCCAACACGTTTCTCCTCGCCGCAGGCAAGCCGATCGGAAAATCGCTTGCGGAGGCCGATCTCGTCGGCGACGCGAAGCGAATTCTTTCCATGGGGAAGGTTCCTCTTCCCACCGACGTTGTAGTAGGCAAAAGTCTCGACGACCCCGCGCCAAAGGCCAAGTCCGTGGATTCCGTGTCGGCGGACGACATGATCCTCGACATCGGGCCGGAGACCGCGCAGGCCTACGCGGCGGAGCTCGCGAAGGCCGGGACCATCGTGTGGAACGGCCCGGTCGGCGTGTTCGAAAAGGAGCCGTACGCCCAGGGGACGCAGACGCTGGCGCGCGCCGTCGCCGGCGCGAAGGGGTTTTCCATCGCGGGCGGTGGCGACACCGTGGCCGCGATCAACAAGTATGGCATCGCGGACAAAGTCGACTACGTTTCGACCGCGGGCGGCGCGTTTCTGGAGTTCCTGGAAGGCAAGACACTTCCCGCGGTGGCGGCCCTCGAAGCCCGCGCGAATGGTTAGGCAGCTCAGCGTCGAGACGCGCGGCCAGGGGCTGTACGACATCACCTCGAAGGTTCAATCCTTCGTCACCGACTCAAGCGTCAGCGAGGGCCTGTGCACCGTCTTCGTGCGCCACACCTCGGCGAGCCTGGTGATCCAGGAGAATGCGGACACGTCGGCGAAACACGACCTGGAGCGCTGGATCGCCCGGCTCGTGCCGGAGGGCGATCCGTTCTACACGCACGACACCGAGGGTCCGGACGACATGCCCGCGCATATCCGTGCCGCGCTTACGGCGACGTCGCTCTCGATTCCCGTGGCCGATCGCACCCTTGCGCTGGGCACGTGGCAGGGGATATATCTGTGGGAGCACCGGCGGCGCGGCTCCGCGCGCGAGCTGGTGCTGCACATCGGCGACTAGCTGTGGACTTTATCGAGATCTACGACAACGCGCTCGAGCCCGAGGCTTGCCGTGCGCTCATCCAGCGCTTCGAGACGAGCGGTCTTGCGCGGCGCGGCTTCACGGGCGGCGGCGTCGATGTCTCCGTAAAGGACAGCTGGGATATTCACTTGAACGAGCACCCGGGCTGGGCGGACGCGCAGCAGCTGTTGATCAATGCCGTGCTCCCAGGCTTCAAACGCTATCTGAGGCGCTACGCGCATGTGGCGCTCGCGACCTCGCGCTTCCAGCTCGCGCCCCCCGGCGGGGGCGCGCCGGTCACGCTCGACGCGGAAGCCTTCGCGCAGCTCGACGACGGGCTGCTCGACGCCGTGGTGATGAACCTCTTCCGCCCCGGGACCATCAACCTGCAGAAGTACTTCGCAGACAGCGGCGCCTATCCGTACTGGCATTGCGAGCTGCATCCGGACCCTGAGGATCAGGCGGAGTCGCTGCACCGCGTCGTGCTGTGGACGATTTACCTCAACGACAGCTTCAGCGAAGGGGAAACCGAGTTTCTGTACCAGCGCCGCAAGATCGTGCCCAGGACCGGCTCGCTCCTCATCGCTCCGACCGCCTTCACCCACACGCACCGCGGCAACATGCCGAAGGGCGGCGACAAGTACATCGCCACGAGCTGGGTGCTGTTTCAGCGCCGCGCCGCGGCGCGAAAAAACGACGCATAGGAAAGTCGTCTCGACGCGGCAGTCACAGCGATTCGGAAGCTTGAGGCATTGTATTTGCTACACTGGCTAGGTCATGTTCCGTTCTACTAAGATCGTGGCGACGCTCGGTCCAGCGTCGTCGGAGCCCGCAATTCTCGAAAGAATGGTGCGCGCCGGGGTCGACGTGGTGCGCCTCAATTTCTCGCACGGCACCGCCGACGATCATCTGAAGCGCGCTGCGCTGGTCAAGGAGATCGGGAGCAAGGTCGGGCGCACCGTCGCCATCCTGTGCGACCTGCAGGGACCGAAGATCCGCGTCGGCAAGTTCAAGGAAGGCAGGATCAGCCTGGAGAAGGGCCAGCGCTTCGTGCTCGACGCCGGCATCGAGATCGGCGACCACGACCGCGCCGGCCTCGACTACAAGGAGCTGCCGCGCGACGTCGAGGCGGGCGCGGTGCTGCTGCTCGACGACGGCAAGATCGTGCTAGACGTCACCGACGTGCGCGGCGAGGAGGTGCACACCGTGGTGCGCCACGGCGGCGTGCTCTCCAACAACAAGGGCATCAACCGCCAGGGCGGCGGGCTGACCGCGCCGGCGCTCACCTCGAAGGACATGGAGGACATCAGGACCGCGACCAAGATCCAGGCCGATTACCTCGCGGTCTCGTTTCCCAAGAGCGGCGCCGACATGTACATGGCGCGTGAGCTGATGCGCGCCGCGGGCGGCAAGGCGTTCCTGATCGCCAAGATCGAGCGTGCCGAAGCGGTGGGCGAGGCGGCGCTGCTCGACATCATGCGCGGCTCCGACGGCATCATGGTGGCGCGCGGCGACCTCGCGGTGGAAGTCGGCGACGCTTCGGTGCCGGCGCTGCAGAAGAAAATGATTCGCCTGGCGCGCGAGCAGAACAAGCTCACCATCACCGCCACGCAGATGATGGAGTCGATGATCTCGAGCCCGGTGCCGACGCGCGCCGAGGTCTCGGACGTGGCCAACGCGGTGCTCGACGGCACCGACGCGGTGATGCTCTCGGCGGAGTCGGCGAGCGGGCGCTACCCGGTCGAGACCATCGAGGCGATGGCGCGCATCTGCGTCGAGGCCGAGCAGACGCAGCCGCTCAACCTCGAGCAGGACTTCCTGAACCGCGTGTTCTCGCGCGTCGACCAGTCGATCGCCATGGCGGCGCTGTTCACGGCGTTCCACCTCAAGGTGAAGTGCATCGCCTCGCTCACCGAGTCGGGCTCGACCGCGCTGTGGATGAGCCGCCTCAACTGCGGCGTGCCGATCTACGCGCTCACCTCGCAGACCACCACGCGCTACCGCTGCGCGCTGTTCCGCGACGTGTTCCCGCTGATGGTGAAGTACGTCGGCCACGATCGCGAGGAGCTGCTGCATGAGGCCGAGAAGGCGCTGGTGCAGAGCAAGGTGGTCAAGGAAGGCGACCTGATCGTGCTTACCATCGGCGAGCCGATCGGCAAGGCCGGCGGCACCAACACCATGAAGATCGTCAAGGTCGGGGAGCACCGCAAGTCATGAACCGCCGCTCCGAGCTGGCTTCCAGGTTTGTCGACGTCGAGAACCTGCCGTGGGAAAAGACCGCCTACGCCGGCATCGAGCAGAAGACACTGCTCGTCGACAAGCAGACCGGCCTGATCACCGCGCTGATGCGCATGGCGCCGGGCGCGCGCCTGCCCGATCACGAGCACGTCAAGATCGAGCAGACTTACGTCCTGGAGGGCAGCCTAGAGTGCCCGGAAGGCACCTGCCGCGCCGGGCAGTTCGTATGGCGTCCAGCGGGCAGCCGCCACGAGGCCTGGGCCGGGCCCCAGGGGGGCCTGTTCCTCGCCATGTTCCAGGTGCCGAACAAGTTCTTCGGGCGCGACGGCCGGATCACGGATTTCGCCGGCAACGACTGGCAGAAAACATGGGGATCCGCCGCTTAGTCGTCGGGCTGTCGATCGCGGCGGTCGCCGCGCACGCCCTGGCGCAGAGTGCCTATCCGGAGCAGCCGGTGCGCATCCTCGTCGGTTTCACCGCCGGCGTCGCGCCGGATGTGACCGGGCGCCTGCTCGCGGAGAAGCTCGGCGTTGCCTGGGGCAGGCCGGTCGTGGTCGAGAACATCACCGGGGCCGGCGGCAATATCGCCGCCGATCGTCTCGCCAAGTCGCCGCCGAATGGATACACGCTCGGCATGATCGGCAACGGCTCGCTCGTTTTCAGCCCCAGCCTGTACGACAAGCTGAGCTTCGATCCGGTCAAGGACTTCTCGCCGATCGCGCAGATCTTCGTCGCCGCCAACGTGCTGGTCGTGCCGAGCGGCGTTCCGGCGAAGACCCTGCCGGAGCTGGTCGCGCTCGCGCGCGCGCAGCCGGGTGTGCTCACCTACGCGCACGCCGGCGCGGGAACCTCGCAGCACCTCGCCGCGGAGCTCTTCAAGTCCATGGCCGGCGTCGATATCCGGCCGGTTGCCTACCGCGGCACGACGGCGCTGCTGCCCGATCTCCTCGCCGGCCGCGTCAGCCTCTCGTTCGCCAACGTGGTGAACGTCGTGCCGCTCGTGCGCGAAGGGAAGCTCCGCGCGTTCGCCGTCACCTCCGCCAGCCGCTCGGCGGTCGCGCCCGAGCTGCCGACGATGGCCGAATCCGGCTATCCGGGGTTCGAGGCGGTGCCCTGGTTCGGCCTGATGGCGCCGGCCGGAACGCCGGCCGCGATCGTCGAGCGCCTGCATCGCGATACGGTGAAGGTGCTCGCGCAGCCGGACGTGCGCAGGAAAATGAACGACCTCGGCCTCGACGTGATCGGCGGCACGCCCGCCGAGTTCGCTGCCGCGATCGAGCGCGAAACACCGCGCTGGGCGAGAGTCATCAGGCAGGCAGGCATCAAGGCAAACGACTAGGAGGAACGACGCATGAAGCGGATCGGTGGCGCGCTTTTTTTCTTTTTCGCGGTGGGCACGGCCCTTGCGCAGGACTATCCCGCCAAGCCGGTGGTGATCATCGTACCGGCGGCCGCCGGCGGGCCGACCGATACGCTCACTCGCGTGCTGGCGTCTTCGATGGGCGAAGCGCTGAAGCAGCAGATGATCGTCGAGAACGCCGGCGGCGCAGGCGGCACGATCGGCGTCACCAAGGCGGCGAAGTCGCGGCCCGACGGCTACACGCTGCTCCTCTACCACATCGGCATGGCGACTGCGCCCACGCTCTATAGGAAGCTCCAGTACGACACGCTCAACGACTTCGACTACGTCGGCCAGGTCGCCGACGTGCCGATGATGCTGATCGCGAAGAAGGCCACGCCGGCGGCGAACTTCGCCGAGTTCCTCGCCTACGCCAAGGCGAACAAGGACAAGGTGAGCTACGCGAACGCCGGCGTCGGCTCGGCCTCGTATCTGTGCGGGCTGCTCTTCATGAGCGCGGCGCAGGCGGAGTTCACCCAGGTGCCTTACAAGGGCACGGGGCCCGCGATGAACGACCTCGTCGGCGGGCAGGTCGATTTCATGTGCGACCAGACCACCAACACCGTGCCGCAGATCAAGTCGGGGAACGTGAAGGCGTACGGCGTCACCACGGCGTCGCGCCTTGCGTCGTTTCCCAATCTGCCCACGCTCGACGAGCAGGGCCTGAAAGGCTTCGACCTGGTGGTGTGGAACGGTCTCTTCGCGCCCAAGGGCACGCCGAAGCCGGCGCTCGACAAGCTCGTCGCCGCGCTGCAGGCCGCGGTGCAGGCGCCGGCGTTCCGCTCGCGCCTCGCCGATCTCGGCGCCGAGCCGGTGCCGCCTTCCAAGGCGACGCCCGCCTCGCTCGGCACGCTGCTCAAGGCCGAGGTCGAGAAGTGGGCGCCGATCATCCGGAAGAGCGGCGTGTACGCCGATTGAGCGAGTGCGGGGTAGGGCGTGCGCATCGCGCTGTGCAATGAGGTAATCGCGCCGATGCCGTTTCCGCGGCAATGCGAATACGCGGCAAAGCTCGGCTACGACGGGCTTGAAATCGCGCCCTACACGCTGTCCGAGGCCCCGCACCGCATCGGTTCCGCGCAGATCGCGGCCGCGCGCAGCGCCGCCGAGGACTGCGGCATCGCGGTCACCGGGCTGCACTGGCTTCTGGTCAAGCCGGCCGGCCTTTCGATCAGCAGCAAGGACGAGGCGGCTCGGAAGAAGACCGTGGAGGTCATGCTGTCGCTCATCGACCTGTGCGCGGCATTGGGCGGGAAATACCTGGTGCACGGCTCGCCGCAGCAGCGGCGCGTCGAGGCCGGCGAAACGCGCGCCGCGGCCCTGGCGCGAGCGAAGGAATGCTTTGCCGCGGTCGCCGAGCGCGCCCGCAAGGCGGGCGTGGTGTACTGCGTCGAGCCGCTGTCGTCCGAGCAGACGCCGCTCATCAACACCCTCGAGGAGGCGGCGCAGATCGTGGCCGAGATCTCGAATCCCGCCCTGAAGACGATGCTCGACTGCAGCTCGGCGGGCCGCATGGAGAAGGAGCCCCTCGGGACGCTGCTCGAGCGCTGGCTCCCCAAAGGCCTCATCGCCCACGTTCAGGTCAACGACCGCAACCGCCGCGGCCCTGGCCAGGGCGAGCAGCGCTTCGCCCCGGTGTTCGCTTCATTGAAGAAACACGGCTATGCGGGCGACGTGGCAGTCGAGCCGTTCGACTACGTGCCCGACGGTCCCGGTGCCGCGGCGCGCGCCATCGGCTACATTCGGGGGATCCTGGAAGCGCTGGACGCCTGAGGAGGGGCGTCGGACGTGAGCGAGAAGCGCATCGGCGTCATCATGCACGGCGTGACCGGCCGCATGGGCATGAACCAGCACCTCATCCGCTCCATCCTCGAGATCCGCCGGCAGGGCGGGTTGGCCTTGAAGGACGGTACGCGGCTCATGCCCGATCCGCTCCTTGTCGGGCGCAACGCGGCGAAGGTGGAGGCGCTCGCGAGACAGCACGGCGTCTCGCGCTGGACCACCGACCTGGATGGCGCACTGAAAAGCAAAGACGACGCGGTGTTCTTCGACGCCGCGTCGACGCAGCTTCGCCCAAAGCTCGTCCGGCGCGCGATCGCGGCGGGCAAGCACGTCTACTGCGAGAAGCCAGTCGCCACTACGCTCGCCAGCGCAAAGGCCCTATACGCCGCAGCGAAAAAGGCGCGCGTGAAGCACGGCGTGGTGCAGGACAAGCTGTGGCTGCCGGGGCTCTTGAAGCTGCAGAAACTCAAGGAGCAGGGGTTCTTCGGCCGCATCCTCTCGGTGCGCGGGGAGTTTGGCTACTGGGTCTTCGAGGGAGATCGTGTCCCGGCGCAGCGACCCTCCTGGAACTACCGCAAGCGGGACGGCGGCGGCATCATCCTCGACATGCTGTGCCACTGGCGCTACGTGCTCGATAACCTGTTCGGCGAAGTGCAGGCGGTGAGCTGCCTCGGCGCCACCCACATCCCGTATCGCTGGGATGAAAGCGGCAGGAAGTACAAGGCCACAGCCGACGATGCCGCTTATGCGACGTTCCGGCTCGCCGGCGGCGTCGTGGCGCACTTCAATTCGTCCTGGGACGTGCGCGTCCGGCGCGACGATCTGCTCACGCTCCAGGTCGACGGCACGCAGGGAAGCGCCGTCGCCGGCCTGCGCAAGTGTCTTTTTCAAAGCTATGAAGCCACACCAAAGCCGGTGTGGAATCCGGACATCCCGCAGCCGATCGACTTCTTCGCCGGCTGGAAGGAAGTGGCGGATGAAAGCTACGACAACGCCTTCAAGGCGCAGTGGGAGCTCTTTCTGAAGCACGTGGCCGGCGAAGGCGCGTTCCGCTGGAACCTCCTCGAGGGCGCGAAGGGCGTACAGCTCGCCGAGCTCGGGCTGAAGAGCTGGAAGCAGAGAAAGTGGCTCGACGTGCCAAAACTCAAGTCATGATCCACGGATGCAGCTGAGGAAGCTCGGCGCCTTCGGCGCAGAAGCCGACGAGATCAGCCCGGACTTCAGGCAGGTCTGGGATGCGTTCTTCGCTTCCCAGGTCTTGGTTTTGCGGAACCAACGCTTCACCGCTTCCGGCTATCTTGGGTTCGCGAGCCAGTTCGGGAAACCGGAGCCTCATGTCATCGACCAGTTCCACCACCCCGAGCATGCCGACATCCTCATCCTCTCCAACGTGCAGAAGGACGGCAAGCCGACCGGCCTCGCCGACGCCGGCACCTACTTCCACACCGACTATTCGTACCTCGACGTGCCGGCGCGCTGCACGCTGCTCTATTCGATCCAGGTGCCGAAGCAGGGTGGCGACACGCTGTTCGCCGACCAGTACGCGGCCTATGACGGCTTGTCTTCCTCTCTCAAAACCCAGATCCGGGACCTTGTTGCGTTGCATCACTATGGCAATCGCGACGACCTCGACACGAGCTCGCGCACCGTGGCTTCGGTGCTGAGCGAGGAGCAAGAGAACAAGATGGCCTGGGTGCGGCACAAGGTGGCGCGCAAGCACCCGATTACGGGGCGCACCGCCCTCTATTCGGTCTCGGGCAGCTCGTTCCGCATCGAGGGTATGCCCGACGACGAGGCGGTGAGCCTCCTTGACGAGCTCAAGCGCCACGCCACTCAGGGGAAGTATCAGCTGCGTCTCAAGTACGGCGTCGGAGACGTGGTGGTGTGGGACAACGCCTCGCTGCTGCACTCCGCTACGCTCACCGATCCAGCCGACCCGCGTACACTCTGGCGTATCACCATCAAGGAGGAGGGGAGATCATGAAGAAGGGGATGCTTTTTGCCGCGGTCGGCTTGGCTGTCTCGCTGAACGCGAATGCGCAGCTCACGATGCACGGCGCGGTGCAGTTTCCCGACGAGCACGTGTTCACGCGCGCGCTGGTGCGCTTCCAGGAGCTGACCGACAAGTACGCCGGGAAGAAGACCACCTGGGTGCTGCACAAGAACAGCGAGCTCGGCCTGGAGAAGCAGTACTTCGAGTACATGGCGCAGGGCAAGGCAGTCGACTACGGCATCGTCTCGCCGGCGCACATGTCGACGTTCTCCAAGGCGGCGCCGTTCATCGACGCGCCGTTCCTGTTCCGCGACCTCGACCACTGGAACAAGGTGCTCGACGCGGACCTGCTCAAGCCGGTCGCCGACGAGATCAACCAGAAGGCCGAGGTGATGCTGATCGGGTACGCCGGCGGCGGCACCCGCAACATCTTCGTCAACAAGCCGGTGCGCAACCTCCAGGAGATGAAGGGCCTCAAGGTGCGCGTGCAGGGCGCGCCGATCTGGAGCCGCACGTTCCAGGCGATCGGCATGGCGCCGACGGTGATCGCCTACAACGAGATCTACAACGCGATCCAGAACAACGTCATCTCCGCCGGCGAGAACGAGGCCGCGGGCGTGGAGCAGATGAAGTTCTACGAGGTCGCGCCGCAGCTCTCCATCACGCAGCACGCGATCACCATCCGGCCGATCTGCTTCTCGACCAAGACCTTCAAGAAGCTCGACAAGAACATGCAGCAGGCGATCCTCAGGGCGGGCAAGGAAGCCGGCGCCTACGGCCGCCAGCTCGAGTCGAGCGAGGACGAGGCGAAGCTGGTCGCGCTGGAGAAGGCCGGCAAGCTGACGCGCGTCAAGTTCACCGACCGCGACCAGATGAAGAAGCTCGCTGACCCGATCATGGCAGCGTACGCCAAGGAAATCGGAGCCGACCAGATTTACGCCAAGATCAACGCCATCAAATAACGTTTGTTTGATGGTTAGAGCTTTTACGCTGTGGTACGCGCGGCTGCTGTCATGGCTGCTCGCGTCCTCGGTCGCGGTGTTGATCGTCCCGGTCAGCCTGCAGATCTTTTCACGCTACACGCAGCTCATCCCGGCCTATATCTGGACCGAGGAGATGGCGCGCTTCCTCTTCATCTGGATGGTGATGATCGGCGCGATGATCGGCGTGCGCGAGGGCTCGCACTTCGAGGTCGACGTCTGGCCGGAGCTCGGCGCCAAGGCCACCGCCGCGCTGCAGCTTGCGGCGGGCGTCTTCGTCCTCGTCTTCGCCTTCGTCTTCCTCTGGGCGGGCTGGGAGTTCACGCGTTTCGCCTGGAACCGCGTCTCCGAGCTTGCCGACCTCCCGCTGTGGATGATTCACGTCGCCTGGCCGCTCACCGGCCTCACCTGGTTCGTTTTCCAGAGCGAGCGCATGTGGGACGCAGCGATGGTCCTCGCCGGCCGCGCGCAGCCCAAGGCGGAAGCGAAGCACCTGGAGGCCGCGGAATGAGCGGTGGCCTGCTCTCGCCCGGGACCGCGGCGCTGATCCTGTTCGGCGTCTTTTTCGTGCTCCTCGTGCTGCGCGTACCGGTGGCCTTCGCGCTCGGCCTCGCGTGCCTGCCGCTGATGCTCTTCGAAGAGCGGCTCTCGATGCAGAACCTGGTGCAGGAGACCTTCAACGCGTACAACTCGTTCATCCTGCTCGCGGTGCCGTTCTTCCTGCTGACTGCGAACCTGATGAACATCGGCGGCATCACCGACCGCCTGGTGCGCCTCTCGCGCACCATGGTGGGACACTTTCCGGGCGCGCTGGCGCAGATCAACGTGCTGCTCTCGGTGTTCTTCGCCGGCATCTCGGGCTCCTCCACCGCGGACGCGGCCAGCCAGTCGAAGATCTTCATCGACGCGCAGGTGAAGGAAGGCTACGGCCTGTCCTTCTCCATCGCCATCACCGCGGTGTCGGCGGTGCTCGCCGTGATCATCCCGCCTTCGATCCTGATGATCGTCTGGGGCGGCGTGATTTCGACTTCCATCGGCGCCATGTACCTCGCGGGCATCCTGCCGGGGCTCCTGATCGCCGCGGCGCAGATGGTGACCGTGCACGTCTACTCGAAGATCTACCACTACCCGGTCTATCCGCGCGCCACGCTGAAGGAGTTCTTCCTGTCGGGCTGGCAGTCGCTGCCGGCGCTTTTCACCCCGTTCATCATCGTCGGCGGCATCCTGCTCGGCTGGTTCACCGCCACGGAATCGGCCGCCATCGCGGTGCTCTATGCCGTGGTGCTCTCCTCCTTCTTCTACCGCGAGATGGGCTGGAAGCAGCTCTACCACTCGCTGCTCGAGACGGGCCGGCTTTCGGCAGTCGCGCTATTCTGCGTGGGCACGGCGTCCGCCTTCGGCTGGCTGCTCGCCTACTATCAGATTCCGAAAGCGCTGCTCGCGAACGTGACGACCTGGGGCATGGGCATCACCGGCGTCGGCTTCTTCATCGCCTTCGTGTTCCTGGTGGTCGGCTGCTTCCTCGACGCGATCCCGGCGATCATCATCGTCGGCACGATCCTGCAGCCGCTCGCGCAGTCGGTGAACATGCACCCGATCCACTTCGCGAGCGGCTG
>Ga0247663_1000065_pt1 | contig 24106 bp, 39 predicted proteins | sample CNK04_metaG_FD_190128 | JGI IMG/M metagenome (GOLD analysis project Ga0247663, IMG submission 190128) | Soil microbial communities from Purdue University Martell Research Forest, Indiana, United States - CNK04 | ecosystem: Environmental > Terrestrial > Soil > Temperate forest > Bulk soil... | reverse complement strand
TACTGCCTGTGGTATGGAATGTCAGGAGTATACCACTGTATATAGTGGTCGTCAAGCGGGTTATTACTATTAGCGGGCTATGCAACAGTTGCGTATACTATATATGGTGTACGTAACAAGGATAGATGCAATATCTATGCGCCACCATATACAGTATACGAACTTATAAATTGACACAATATCTAGCATACGTTTGAGTAAGGCAAGAGAAGTTCGACTACACAGCACTCCAAGTCTACGTTTGACGATACGTAGATATGTGCGGGCTTTCCATATGGCTGATCCGTGCTATCAATAAGATGCTCGTATAGTTCCACCAAGTCAGCCCGCTCTTTGTCGTCGGGCGCAACTGTTCTATATCCCTGTGTCATTGTCGGGTGACCCCTGTGTTATTGCTTGGCGTTCTTTTTCCACATCGTACACTATCAAGTTGCTTTGTGTTTCTTCAATCTGATCTATCGTAACGCCTTGCTTCATTGCGTAAATCAACATCTTGACAGCGTGCAATTGGTTGACAACCTCATGACGGTTAGCGCGTTCAAGCTCCATCTGTACTTGATAATTCTTTTGCAGCCGGTCCAAGTCCAGGTTATGTTGCTCGACCAGCATCTTGCGTTCGTTCTGTGCAAGCTCCGCCATCTTAACAGATTGCGCCAACCCGCTCTTATGCCAATCAACAGTTGCCTTTAATAGCCCAGTCAAGATGCTACCAAGCAGCCCGGCAAGCGCCGAAATGACTAACGGATGCTCCCACAACGCCGACTGCCAAACAGCTAAACCCGTAACCGTTCCGACTGTCGTAATACCTAGATAATCAATAAGAGTTTTCATTAACGACCCCGGCGAAATTACAACATTCCTGTGTGCGACGTGAAAAGACATAGGGCTTATCCTTCCAAGGCAATCATAATTCCCGCAAGGGTTGCGGTCGTCAGAATGCTCTTAATTAATCGGGGATGGTTTAGCTCCCCTGTTTCCCGGTCGATACCAAATGCAACAGCTTTATCCGGGTCAACAAAACTGCCTGAAACAATTACACCAAAATGAAGCTTAGGGCAAGCTGTCAACGCAATAGCTTGCCCCGCTTTGATCTGTTCGCCGGGTCTGACCAGAGAGCGCCCTAAATGATAATATGTGGTTGCGATTCCATCGCCGTGATCGATTGTCACTACAAGCCCCCGACACCCCCGAAACTGTGACAAAACCACAAGCCCCGCGCCGGAAGATAGAACCGGGTCACCCGCGCCCGTCTGATAGTCAATGCCTTGGTGCATACGCCTATCTATTAGCCCATAGCGTTCGATTACAGGGGCATTTGTCGGGTAACCCAATAGAAATATCATCCTAGACCTTCTCAAAGCACCAAAGCGGCAACCACAGCCGCCGCCGCTGCCAATCCGACGACTTGCCAATTGATACCTAACCCACCGTCAACCGAGTCAGACCCAAAGTCTAGCAGGTAATTACCGCCTACGCTATCCGTGGCGGTCGGGGTAGCAGTTTGCATCGTGCTAACAATCGGGTTCAACGCGGAGTACCCGGAAGCATCAAGAATGCCAGTGACATAGTTACGGGTTTCAGTCGGTATTGAATACTTCAGTATGCTTTGACCCGATACCAACGCCTGCTGTAACGCCGTTCGATTCTCACCCCAGTTATAAGCAGCAAGCGCCAAATCATAGCGACCGTTAAACTGACCTAACAGTTGCCTCATATACATAGCCCAAGCAGGCAAGGCTCTGTCAGGGTTGAAGCGATCTGACAATGACAGACCAAAACGCGCCCCGGTATCCGGCATAAATTGTGCGATACCCGCCGCGCCTTTGGGTGAAACCCCAGGACCGTAAACATAATAAGGGGCAAAATTAACGCTTTCTTTTCGCAACTGCGCAACGGCAACAGCCGGGTCAATTCCATTTGCCCCGGCTGTTGTCATTATCAAACCAATTAATTGTGCTGTCGTGTACACGGCTATTTTACCCGTAACCAAATATCGTCAAGATTTTCAGCGGCAATGCTTGGGGTTACCTGACCGGGGATAAGTTCCAAACCTGACGATTTAGCCTTATCACAAACCACAACAGTTTCGGTGTTAGCAGTCCCGTCTTGATTGACAAAAAGGTTCTGAACAATAAGCGACGATATAGCGCCCTCACCCAGTTTTATCGGCGTACCGGCTGAAACCGCGTGTATGCCTGTCGTCACATTGCCAAGGTCGATCTGTGTCCGGTCAGGCTGATGCCCTGTCTTTGTCGCTAGATAGGTAACAGTTGCCATTATTCACCTATGAAACTCTGCCAAGCAGCACAATATTAAAGTTCCCGCTGAGAATAGAGGCATCCGCACCCCCATCTTGATTTACGATAGCCTTAACCGTATCGCCTTCCACCATTCTAACAACAAATTGCGTTGAAAGCCCCTGTTGTGAATTTATATCGGTATCGAGTATTGAAATAACTTCGGAACGATTGCCCGCCGATATACCCGTCAGAACAAGCATCAAGGATACGGAATTTGCAGCCGCAACAATTGCACCATCATCGACCACACAAGAAGCCGTTATCAAATATAACCCTTCCTCAATGCCAGCAATTGCGGGAATCGTAAAAACGTCGGTAGGTGTAACTGACGTGAAACCGCCAATATCAAAACTCACCCCACCCGAAATAGATGTAGGTGTACCGGTCGGAACAGTGGTAACACTAGCCAAGATACTCGCCGCTACCACATTAGGCAGACCGGAAACCGGAACAACCCAACCCGATTGAGACAAGAATTTCGTAGGGTCTAACGGGTTGTCGCCATCAGGTACTAATCCAGGGACACCCGCACCAAAAAGAGCCGCAAATTTCGCCCATACACCCATCGTTATACCCCCCTTACGTTCATTCCAACTTGAGCGGTCAATATTGTCAGACCGCCCCCGGAATCTTGAAACACATCAAAGGTCACTATGTCGCCCGCGTTTAAAAACACGGTAGATTGTACCGATACAGTTGCGGTATTGGCAACGACTGCATTCCTAACGTCCAAGTCTTTACCAGAACCGCCATTAACAAACAATCGCATACCCCTGACGCCGCTACCGTTGATGTCGAACGCAACAGAACCGAATACCTCCCAAAAAGCAGTTTGGGATGCCACCAATGTATTGCCCACGATGATACTACTGGTATCATAATCGACAGTCGGAAATTGCAATGGTTCAAAAGTATTATCGGTAACTGACTGCGCCACTGTTGCCGTTGCTCTTGCGCCTATAAATGCCACTTCACTACCTCCCGGTACTCCAAAAATCCAAATGTTATTTAAGTTATCAGTTGCGATTGGAGGCGTTATCTGACCGGGCATAAGCTGCAATCCAGTTTTATGCGCCTTATCACAAATGAAAACTAAGAAATTATTCACACCGTCCGTATTGTCATATGACGCTTGCACAATAACCGACGATATAGAACCCTCACCTAACTTAAGTGCAACCCCATCGTCTTGTACTGATCTGACGCCAGTCATTACATTACCGCAATCGATAAGGGTTTTTTTCTCTGTATCCCGGCGCTTGACACAGAGATAATTTACTTTCAGTTGCATCATTTCCCCCTTATGGAGTGCTACATATAAACGACATCTGTACAAGCCCGCTTTCTGTTGCGCCGTTCAAGCCGTTTATAAAGTTAGCTGTAAATTGCGCGTTAGCCGGTAAATAAAATGGCTTAGGAAACCACAGATATGGCTCTGCTTTGTGGTTGTTACTTGTTACAACTATGTCTTGTGCCACTGCATTGATAGGGCAAGGTCCGGCTGTCATATCATCATCAGAGGCATCTTTCAATTCCACCAAGCAAAATATACCGTTAGTTGCAGCGCCGTAAACGATAAGCGGAAAAGCGTATTGATTCGATTGGACATTGGGCACACTATCGCCGTCAGACGTTCCCGTAAAATCCGCGACCAAATCCAAGTAAACAGTTCGTTGCGGTATATTATTTTTGATTTCGTCAAGCGCAATTTGGTCAGAACTATCAAAAGGACTCTGGTCTGTATTGACCAATGGAAATATCTTTAAGCCTTGAAAAACAAAATATTGCTTCTGACTATTCCCCGTTCCATTCAGGAACTTAACTAGCATCTGTTCTTTGTTACCCAACAGTTGCGGAACGGGTTGATAAAAGTAATCCGGTCCACCGCTGTTGAGAACCCCGGCAACTTGGTCGATGTTGATAAAATCATTCATCCATGTCTCTTCAGACATTACCGCCTGTATCTGTACGCCTGTCATCACGGCGTTAGAGATCATACCGGTAAGCAACATCTGATAGTTTCGCGGGACTGTATACCGTTCAAAAATCTCGCCCACTACACCAGTACCTTGGCAAGCGAACAGTTGCTTGTCTTGCAACACCGGTAAAAATCGCGGCGCGGTTGATTTAGCCCGCTCAAATTTCATTAGACGTTCTTTGCGCACCTGCTCCAACAGTTTCCTTGCAGAGTCAGACGTTACAGACGCGCCGCGCATTTTCGCGATTTCAATATCAATTAAGTGTTGATTTGGCTTATTCATAGTCCCTAATCCCTTTCTACGGAGTGGTACAAAGAAAGCTTGCGTTTAACGGGGAAGACTCGCCCGGTCTGACTCCGAAAAAGTCAACGTGTATCTGATCGTTCGGAGCAAGATAAAATGGTTTGGTGAACAGATTGAAAAGAGTTGCGCGTGTACCTGACGTACCGTCAGTATTCGCAACTGGGTTAAAGATTGAAGACTGATGAACAAAGACTGTACCCGGCGTCAGATAATCCCCGGCATCGTTATAGAGCCTTACCAATGTATTGCGTGAACTCGTGACAGCGCCCAACACGATCAAAGGTAAACCAAACTTATCAGTCTTATTATCCAACGATAACTGACCTTCTCCGATGATAGGAGCATTCAAAATCAGCCAATGATTGCGTGGAGGAATGTTAAGCTCTATCTTTCGCAACTCACCCTCGTCATCATTGGAGAACGGATTGAAGCATGGGTCAACGATCCGCTCTACTTTAATACCTTCCATCGAAAAATAAAGGTCGAAAGTTAAAACCGGAAAACTTGGCGTATCTTTCTTTGTGATCGTTATTTCTAACTGTTCATTGGATTTCATCAAAAACGGAGTAGGCAAATACATGTAGTTATAGAGATTGTCGCTGCCATTGGCAACAAATCGAATGTCCAAAGGGCTACCCATAAACGATTTGTCATTTATGATCTGCCTGATAGTTATATCAAAACCAGAGTCATCAGGTTCAAGCCCTGTATTGTTTACCTGAAAACCGGTCACCAATACATCATAGACCAACTGTGGAGTATAGGACACCATAGTTGCACCCGGTCCACTTGTAAACGTGGCGGAATACAACTGTTGTGGAAATTGTGACGGAATAAAACGGGGTTGCATAGTTTTAGCTTGAAAAAACCGCCTAATCCGCTCCTGTCTGATCTGACCCATCAGGTCACGTCCAACGGGATTAGTTCTGTTTCGCCGCAACTGTGCAATACCAAGATTCGTCAATGCCGCTCTTAAACCCATAATTAACCCTTTCTACGGTTAAGTAAAGATGGGCGGGCTATAACCCCCGCCCCGTAAAATAATCACCCAAAGACCAAACCGACAAACCAACAGTTAAGAAACCGGCGCGTAACGTGCCCCGTCAAAATCGCACTTCAGACGGCAAGACCGCGTAATTGTAATGTCATTATAGACATTGATAACAACGCTGAAACGCTGTCCAGGTTCAAGATGTCGAACCCGTGTAAGATGACGCGCCCGACCCATACCGAGTTGTGTAAAGCCCTCTTGGATACCGCCGCCATAAGCACCGGAAAGCCCCTTATCCGATGGCCACGTGTTGATAGGTCCATTCTCATAATCGGTATCATCAACCGTAAACGTGAAGCCGACACTTTCCGTTATCGCCGCTATCAGGTTAGAGGAGTTGATAATAGCCGGGGATGCCGCCGCAACAGGTACGGGCGAAATTGCCGAACCGTTCAATAAAGGCGTGGTATCCTCCAACGTCGGAGCAATTATCTTGAATTGGATACTCTGCACGACGTAGGCAATACCGGGTGTCATCTGACCGCCCGGACCTTTCAGGTTTGTATCAAAGTGGGTTTTAGTGAAGTTCAACGTACTATCGTTGACCACAAACGACGCCGCCGATACCGCCTGCGCGAACAGGGTATAGTCCCCTTTCGCCCAAACAGTAGCCGCCCCTTTGATTCTAAACCCGTCATAGAGCGTGTCATCCCTGACCCGTTTAAGCTTGCCTTTGATCTGCGCAAACTCCCTGCCTGACAACTGGTCAAGGTTGATGATACCCTGACGTAAAGCCTCTGATATAGGCACTACGCCGTTTTTGGTAATGATGTTACCCTCTTGCTGCATTTGGTAGCCTCCATTCCCGCCGTATCTTTGATGCACTAACGGGGGTATGTCGCTAACAGTTGCACCCGGTAAGTTTCCACCCCCGACGTTGACGCCCACCGGTTGCAACTGTTGATTGCCCTTGTTACTAACTGAGACACGGGGTTGACCCAATTGACCACAATTGTATAGGGACATAGCGACCCCCTTAGTAGCCGAATGCCCCCGGCTGAACTTCGTATACGTCACCCATATAACCGTAACCACCCGCATAGCCAAATTGTCCAGGATAAACCTGTTCAATATCGCTAACCACGTTATCCAGACCGCTCACAAGCTCGACTCCGTTAGTTCCCGGTACAGCCGCACCCGCACCCGATGCCACCGGTAGAGCCGCCCGTGGCGCGGCTTTGATAGGGGACAATGAAACGATTGTTGATTGTAAAGACGGCAAGAAGTTTTGAACCGCATTGCCCGCCGTGAACGCAAAAGCACCGATACGCATAATCTGACCCTGAGAAGGTCCAAATACTTTCTTGCCCAACCAGCCGACGCCGATAGACAAGCCAAGCTGTAACAGTAGCACCATTATCGGGCTTGACAGATTGAATGGTACAAGCTGGGTTGCCGTGGACACCAGAAAAGCGCCCAACCCGCCATAACCGAGTTGACGCAAAATATCACCCGCCCCGGCGAACGTTCCCGGATTATGGCGCTTCTTGTAATGGGCGACTCTACGCTTGGGCGATTTGTTCGCCTTCATCGCATACGCCGCTTTTGCAGCCGGAAAAGCCCGCTTTGCAATTGCGGTAGAACCGTTAAGTCGTCTGTGAACCGCCCGACGTTTACGCGGTTTTCCGCCGTTCACGATTCGGGCAACAGCTTTCAGCGGGTTTGCCATTTGAATAGTGCGCCCGCGTCCTCTTGATCTTGCTTTCGCCATTCTCAATTCTCCTTTTTCTAACAATCGAACAAAATAGGTCAAGCGAACCTGACCGCACCAAAAACGTAGGGCGCAATAGTTACTTAACTATTCCAACCCGTCTGATCTTATAAGACCCCCCGACGATAAGCGGAAATCCTTGATAATCAAGCATAAGATGCGGGCGCTTGCCGCCGTTCTCACCCATCTTATGCACGTAACAAAACGTCTCGCCATTTTCGATATGATTCTTATGGGTGATGTAACCAATCTGATCTATCTTACCCATGTCGAAAAAGTCCCCAGCCTTTTCAAGAGATTTTGGAGGCGCAAACCTAACGCCGCCTACGTACATTTTGCCATCTGTGCCTTCCATCAAGAATGCCCGCTTTTCATTGAAACTTAATTTCCGACCGTTTGAGAGCTTAACGAACTTCAATCCGCCCAGCTTTGATGTACGCGCCGGGGCATAGACCGAGGCATTGACAGCCGTGTTACGGTCAGCTTGTCTACCTTGAAACTTCTTATGCAACTGTTGTTGTTTAGCAGTCGGCTTACTTGCCTTCCGTTCCGGGTTGCCGCGCTCACCCCTGACCACGAATATATTGTTACCCAGCGAATCGACAAGCCGAACATTACCCCCGGTCTTTTCGGCTCGTCGCATAGACTCCCGTCGCGCCGCCTTTTCCGTTCCTCTAAACGTTCTACTAATCGTCGTATCCCGTCCGGGCATCTTTACTATGATCTGATAGCTTTCAGTTTCAGGATTAATACGCGCCTTGCCCGTCAAGGTTGCGACAACGCGACCGCCGGGCGCTATAATCAAGACACGGACACCCGAACCATGAGACGCCGCTATTACTGTTGCCGTTCGCTTCGCATCCGCCAAGCCCTCCACTAGCTGATTAGCGGTCACCTTGCTACCCTGCAACACTTTCACTTGATACAATCCCATGGAACGTCCGCCCGCGTTCAACGGATTAGCCTTATGATATGGAGCAAGAGCTTTGTTAATCTGCGCCTTTGTGTACCCGGCTTTTGCCCCGGTAAATTCCGCGTCTCCTCTCATCCTTGCTTTCTCTGCACTCGTTAGGTTCTTATCACCTTTTAGCGTTCGCAAAATATTCAAGAAAGCGCGACGATAGCCAAAATCCATAGACTTTGATTTTTGCGGATTACTCTTTTGTTGCCGTCCATCTGAAGTCAAGCCAGTCAAGCCCCAAGACGCCGCCTGAATAATACGGCTATACTCTTTGGTAAACTGACCATACTTGCTGTACAAGCCCTCTATCGCGTCATCGTACTCTTTAACCTTGCGATAGTTACCCGCCGCTTGCGCTTTACGCTGCAAAGTCCCGATTTTATAAGCCAACTTCCAATCTTTGGCAAAGTTAGTAGACCGTGGATTATTCCGAATCATCGTCACTACTCCAATCAATCGATAAACTTTATCAGCACAAAAAGCCCAACGCCTATACCCGCATAAATCAAGATATTAGTCCAATCAACCGTTCCGGGTTCATCGGGATTTTCGCCGCCTTCAATACCGGCATCAAACGGTTGACCAGTTATCACATTCGCAAGTTCTTTAATGCCTGTATTCAACCCCCCCGCAACGTTGCCACTTATGATCTGTAGCCAGGGGCTAGTTGCAAGCTCTATTTGATCTATCTGCTTTTGCCCCGCCTTCTGTTGCGCGTCCATCTGTACGGCGATCTGACCGGGCACAAATTGGAAGCTCGTTTGTCCAGGTACGGCGATAAAATAAAGAGCAACAGTTAACGCAATCAAATTGACCAATTGATGCGCCTGCGTCGGGGGTGCGTCGGTATCCGCATTAACAATTATCTGACGCGCCGAATCATATACAGACGGATCATTGACCGCCGTAACCTGCACATTGCGAAAAAACGCGGTATAGCCTTTCAGTTTTTGCGTGATACCCGCTACACGCTCAGACCTAGACAAATCAGAGTTGATACCGGTATCCCATACCGTCTCATTTGCTTGTACACCAACTGTTACCGTGATTCGATTCGACATACCTACCGCCGTTTCGACTTCAGAACTATAGCCAGGATAACAGCAAGCCCAGCGACACCAGCCAAGGTATACAACTGTTGAGGAGTAACCCCAATCGTTGACGCAATGGAATCAAGAAAACCCGTCCCAATGCTCGACTGTTGTCCCATCAAAAACGCTTGCTCTTGCGCCTGTACGCCATTTTTAATAGACGCAACTTGCCCGGCTGTCAGGTTAGACACGTTGACTAACTGTTGCGCCAACTGCTGCGCCCCCGCTGGGTCAGTGGACGCCAGTCTCACAAGGTCCGTCACGTTCGACGTACCGTACAACGGACTGTTCGGATTTGTATAATCCTCTAAATCATAATTCGGGTTGAATGGAGTATCCCCGAAAAACATGCCAATCGACATAAGACCCCCTATCTACGCCGTGGACTAGGCAAGAGATAAAGCAGCAACGCGCCCCCGCCGAATAGAAAAAGCGTACTGGTAGAGATACCAAGCGAACGCGCTATATTGTCAAAGATACCACCAATACCGCCCGCAACACCCCCAGCAAGCCCCGCAACAGTTCCCGAACCGGAAACAACTTGACCGGTTGCCGTGTTTATGATCTGACCCGCCGCGTTGTACATATACCCAGTAGGTAAGACTCCGCCAGCCTGACCAACGCCCGGCGTCCCCAAGATTGATTGCACTGTATAAGGATTCGCACCTTTTGACGCCGCTTGCGCCGCATACTTAGCAGTTAAAATCTTTGCGGTAGCATTTGCCCCCGCGTCTATAACGTCATTCCAGTCAATTCCATCATCGTCGCCTAACGCAGTAAAAATCGAACCCGAACCGGAAAACATATAGATACCCCCTACCGACCTTTTTTCAAAAACAGATAATATACAGCTACACCACCCCCAGCAATTGCACCCCAAACCCAAAGAGGCAACGGACCTATCGGTTGATTTAAAAACCAATAGAACCCGCCAAAATCAAAACTACCGGGTTGACCCGCCGGAACGTTAGACGCAACAGTAGACGCCGGAATTGTCTTTGCCGTTCCATCCGAAAGAGTCACCGTCATACTGCCGTCAGGATTCATAACGGTACTCATAACTGTTAGCCCGCCCGCCGACGCCGCAACGGTTACAGGCGCGTCCGATGCTCTTTGCACCGGCTTAGGTACGCTATACAAGGTCCGACCGGTAGCCAGTATTGCATCGGGGTTGCCGGTTCGGGGTTGCGCGTCAATAGTCCCATCAACATCATCAACAACAAAGCGCCGTTGCCTAATCATTACTTGCCCCCCTTGATGACGACTTCATAGCCCAGCAACCCCAAAGTCACCCAAGCCCATATAGGCAACGGTCCAACCGGGGTTTCCATCAACCCCACAAAAGAGTTGATACTATTCGCAACCGATGGCGAACTGTCATCCTGTAGACTGCCTATGTCATCACGATTGACGATAGGCAAGTCCCCGCCTGTCTCGGAGTCATAAAAACCGCTTGACGCCACAGACGGTGAAGGCTTTGGAGTAGGCGCAACATATCCCGGACCAACAACAGCTACCGGCGCGTTCGCGTCAAAGGTTGAAACCAGATTGTCAAAAGCACAAATATACTCACATCTTGACGGGTCATATTCGTTCATCATCGCCCGACGCACCGAGTCAACGGTTATGTTCTGGTCTTTGTATGCAACATATTGTTGCCGCGCCGCCGCCGCCTGTTGCTTGGCGTTCGCAAGCGTCACCCGACCGGCTTTCAATTGCGCCAGCAATCCATTACCGGTATCCATTAAGACGCCAAAGGCTTGGTGCGCCTTTGCTTCATCAGCTTGCCGACTAGCCATAATCAACCCCTCGTCAAAAGATACCCGCCCCCAGCGAGAGCCAACCAACCCCACAGGGGCAAAGGTCCAAATTGTTGCGATAAGACACCCGCGCCCCCGGTCGTATTTACAGCAACAGTTGCGCTCGTCGAACTATTGGACGGTGTTTGTGTACTCTGTTGCGTGGTCTGCGCCGGAGACGCGACGGAAACAGGGGCGGGCGCTAACGAATCAATAGCCGCAATTCGCTTATCAGTAGAGCATATATACTCACATCTTGATGGGTCATATTCGTTCATCATCGCCTTTTTAACAGAGGCAACTGTTATCTGACCGCTATTGACAAATTGAACGTATGAGGCTCGTATTTGCGCATATTGTGCTTTCGCATCAGCGGGTAACAACTGACCAGCCTTTACCTGTTGCTCCAAAAGGTCAACACCTTGTACCACAGCCGCAATTGCATCATGTGCCTTGTCTTCATCCGCCCGACGCGCCCCGCCGAACAACTTACCTATCAGACCGGTTACAAGCGGGATTGCCGTCTTGATACCGATAGCAACCAACGGAACGATACCTAGCGCGTCCAGGGTGTCACCGTCTGAAGAGTCATAAACGGGAAACGTTCGCTTAACATAACCCTTACTTTCCCAACCTATAATCGCTTCTTCCGGCGTCGGGTCTAATGAAACCCACTTATCGATAATATATACCTGCAAAAAAACGTGTTGAAAAGACGGCGGAACATAAGAGATTATTGCAAGCCGGACCTTATAGCCCAACGCACCAAGCAAAGTACCGAGCAAGACAGTCTTATCAGAGCAAGCGCCATAACCAAGTGCAATTGTTCGCCGGGCATCCTGCACTCTCTGGAATCCCAAAGGGTTGCGCCTGTACAATATTCGCGCTCTACAATAATCAAAGATTGCCTTAAGAATTGCGTAATGATTATGTCCCTTGATACCGTCAGTTATCCGGTTAGCCCAATCTATAATCGCCGCGTCACCGTCATCACGTCGAATAAGGTCAGCCATCACATCTAACGTCTCATAATTTCCAAGTGGACCGGCATCAAGTTTCTTTTGATAATCGCCTAACGCTTGGTCAACCATCAAGGTAGGGGTAACAAGAGAGCGCCGCCGTATGTGCTCTTGAATAATCGCGATCTGTCTAGCCCCATCTGTATAACCCATAAATCGAGAATTAACGCAAGCCGAACACAATAGCAAGTGTTTTTCGTTCATGACACATACCATATGTTGATTTTAACAACCGTTTCAGATATAAAACAACTAACCAGCCGCTAAATTCACACGGGTTTTTTGCGGTTTTTCACGGTTAATATGACGGAAAAAGAAAGGATATTATGGCAAAAGCACCTGTTAGAAAAAAAAAGACAACATCGACACCCGCCGATGAAATAGCAGAAATTGACAGCGCAATACCTGACCCCCAACTTGACATTGACACCGATGTTGACACACCCGAACCGGGAACAGTTCCATCAAAGACAATCGAAACCCAAGTCAATACAAAAAAAACAGTCTATGCAAGTCGAAAAAAGCTAGACGACGATTTAGAGGCGCAACTATTCTATGATGACGACGCCGCTATAGACCCATTAGCCCAAATGCTATTGTCGTTCAATGACAATTCAGACATAAAACTAAAGGTCAAGCGATTGCCTGACCCGCCAAATTTGCGCGGACGTTTTTTAACGCCTTGCAACGACGAAATGCAATGCGGGACTATAACAGTTGTGAACCCCGCCGACTACGAAACAGAAGTCAGAGACGCTTTCGGGGGTGGGCGCTATCAACTCACTGTCTTATCAAAAGGCAAATATCAAGCCAGCGCAATCAAGATACTTGCCGACCCGCCCCGACTGGCGCAAATTCCCGGTGTGTTTCCACCCGGTATGTTTCCAGGTATGCCAAACCTAATACCAAACCAGCAACCCGGAATGATACCTTTTCAATTCCACCCCTACGGATACCAACAGCAACAGTTACCCGCCAAAAGTGGGTTAGCAGAACTAACCGAGAGAATGACGGAAGTCAAGGCGCTAAAGGAAATTTTCACGCCTATAGAAAAACCCGCAACTCCTCCGCCCGGCACAATGTCAATCACAGAGTTTTTAATGTCTGATAAAGATACTCGCTCAAAAATAGCCAGTTCAATTATCGGGCAATTCACAGGAGGTAACGGCAACACCGGAAGTAGCACAACCGACAATATGCCTTGGTATGGAAAAGTCCTTATGATGGCAGTTGAGAACCCCGCCGCCCTACAGATAATATTACAGATTGGTGGACCTTTTGTATTCCAGACCTTGGCGGGGTTAATCAATAAATTCGGCTTCACAAAGCCACAGACAGGACAAACAGCGCCCCCGGTCCATCAAAACGCGCCAACCCCCCTCACAGCCCCAGCAATCAACCCTCTACAGCCCGCGCCGAACGTTCAACCAACGATTGAACTGGGTAATGTTCACGCGAATCCGACACAACCGCTGCCAAACCAGACCAATGGAGTCAATCAAATGAACCAACCAACCGACCAACCACCATTAGACCAGCCCGACACAATCGAGGCGTATTATAGAATCCTTGACGGATGCATGGACTACCTAGAACGCAATATTCCATTTCCCGACTTGAAATGGCTTGACGTTTTAGAAGTACAGTTCCCGGAACAGGTCCAACAGTTCAAGGCAATTATTACATTGCCTCTGCCTGTCGTTAAGGGGATAATCTCAACCTATGGGACTGACTACGCGACGGCGCTTCAGGTTCAACATGCCGACGCTTGGCTAACAACCCTATTCAACCAAATCAATGAAAGAGAGAAAAACAATGTTCAAAACAATAGCCAATAAACTGATAGCGATTCTGATAACTGTTGTATTGCTTACAACCACCGCCTGTGTCAAGAGCAAACCGGGCATACCGGGGACAACTGACCCAAAGGCAATAAGCGCCGGGGTTGTTACTTCATTTCAGGGAATCGTAACGACTTTACAAGCATTAGTCGATAGCGGGCAAGACAAGTTTCTGTCAGAACTAAACGCCGCTAAAAAGATTCTCGCATCTGCAACAGTAATCAACAATACACTACAAGCCGGAAACCAGAACCCCGCTGATCTAATTACAGCATTAGCGCAAGACGCAGAGGCAATCAGCGCCGTCTTCGGCGCGAATTCAGACATATTAACCGCTCTGAATTTAGGAATATCAATTTTCCGCTCTGTTGCTATCGCGTTCGGGTGGGGAAATACGACAGCGGTAAACACAGAACCACAAGCGGCAAGCGCCCCACAGGACACGCTACAGGCAAGAGCCAAAAAGCTTAACGATGTATGGATAAAATATCAAAAACGATCTAAACCTTGACGGCGGGATTGTAACCGGGTAATATGGCAACTGTTCGTTAGCCATCGTGGAGAGAGAGAAAGGGGGCAAATCTCGCATTGCCCCTTTTTTCTTTATTAGTCGGGTATCTTTTCCCCGCACATCGCACACCAGGCATCATCGACTCTAGCTTTCGTATTACACCCAACACATACCTTATCCGGCGCATCAATTGGCGCAATAGATATTTCAACCTTAAACCAACAAACATTTTCACGCAACCAATGAATATAGCGGTGTGAGATTAACGTATCGTCGGTATATTGCGCAATCACCAAGACCGTATTACCAGCAGTCCAGAAGACCGTCTTAACATTATCGTAAACGACTTGCGCAACACTATCATCACGATATACGGTAACTTTTCTTATAACAGTTGCAAACGTTCCTTTGATTTTCATTCGGGTTCACCCTCCTCTTCATCGTCCGTTTCTTCATCATCTGTTTCTTCATCGTCTTTGATAAGCCGATCTGGAAACATTTCATCCAATTGAGCGCTTGCCTGTTCGCCAGCTTCACAAAACGCCTCTAACAGCGCCGCTTCTGCCGTGGGTTGTTCCTCTGATTCTATTTCGACCTCCACGGGCAACATAGATTCTATCATTGCTCCAAGCTTTCCAATCTGCTTTAGCTGTACCGCAACAGCACCTTTGTATTTATAAAGTTTCGTTTTTGCCATTGACTCACTTTCCTTTCACTCGTTTGTAAAGAATTGTCCATTTACAGCTATCCGACACGCAGACATAAGCGCCCTGCTCATTCTTTGCTATCGGGCTTCTACAATAATAACAAACTTCCAGGTTTATACTATGCGGGCATCCGGCGTCTAAGATTGGTTCAACAGTTGCAATAACCGTATCCATAAATTCAATCAGCAAAGAATGAACAGAGGCAATCATAGTATCGACCACACCATTGGACTCCAACGTTCTAATTGCCATTTTTACGGGCATAAAGTTCTTTGGAGTAACGCCTAGATACGCAATCTCATTAATTACACTCCTGACCGCATCAGTTGCCTTGGTCAAAGTCGTGATCTTCTCGCCGGGTGAAACCCTGCTACGTTTCGGGATATTAGCCAAGCTTTCCGCTTGTGCTATCTGCATTGCAATGTGTTTAACAATTTGTTCGGGGTGCAATTTACCCTCAGTCAAGGCAACTTGTTCCGTAATCCAATCGTAGATTGCACTTGCCCGTGTCTCTGGTGTTATCCGCTCTTTAATGGGCAATTATGTCACCCGCTCTAATAACATCTTTCAACAGTTCTCTACCCTCCATTGCGTCCAAGACATAAGCAATCATCTTAGCCGCAACCTCGTTATGGTATTCTTGGTCACCTTTGGGTAGCTTATCGTATGGAATCAAATAATCCGGTTTACAGGTTTCCAGAGTCAGGTTGACATCAATAGACGCCTGTCTAAGCATGCGCCCCAAATTAGCCCGGTCCAATTCTGGACGTACAACAATTGCCGTCATAGTTTCCCCTTTCTTAAAACATATCTTTTGAAAATTTTCTAAACCTATCCTGCAAGAGCTTGACAACTATTGCGCCTGCCTCGTCAATAATTGATTTTCTAGCCGCCGCGCCTAATTCTTCGATCTGTATTACGCACTTTTGACACCAACATATACCGCCCAACATTATGGGTTTAACGTTGTAGTCAAAATTAACCTTGCAACGCGGGCAAAAACCCAAGTCCACATTGCGCCCAGTCATAGTATCCCCTTTACAATCTTATAGAGCTTGCCAGTCTTTTTCTTGAATGCATCCGCCAGTAAATAGCAATAGTTGACCCTTACCGTTTTGTCTTCGCTCTTTGCAATATGCTCTACAGCATTACCGCAAGCTGTCCAGTAATCAACCAACATTTCATCGGTTCTATTTTGGTCAACCCCGTGATAAGTCACCCATATTGCATCGCGCAACAATTGCGGCAAGGTCCGCCAGTGTCTTGGACAGAAAACGAGCGTCCACGGTATAAGCAATGGACAACCAATCGCATAACACTGTTTTTTTAATCTCGACTTATCAATTATTTGCGTCATCTTGGAGTACCTGCCTTTCCCGCCCTTGCCGTTCCAATGGTGGATAGGTTAGCGGCGTAACCCAGCACATTAAGGACGGATATTATCAGCCATCCCACTGATGCCATAATTGTCTTTAAATAAACAGTCAGCGCAACATTAGCAAGCAATAGCGCAACTGTAAGCCATAACAAAATAAACAGGGTTGATTTTTTCATAGTAAGTTCAAGTCTCCTCTCGCAACCAAGTAATCAATCGCCATATCTTCCAGCCGTTCCTTTTCGTCTTCCAGCATTGGTTGACTGTTCAACCTTTCGGGAGTGTCCATCATCACTGATTCACAATAATCGGTTGACCAATCCGCGATCTGTTCAAACCTATACCAACGCTTACCATATTGCTTAGGGTCTATCTCTCTGACCTCTTCACAGAACTGCAAATAGCTATCCCCAAACCGTAACCGATACTGATTTGCCAGCCGATGCCCGACAAAGAATTTTAAGTCAACTTGAATCTTTCCGCAACTGTTAAGAGAATCCAATGCCTTTGTCCAATCTATAACCTCAAAACCCCGGCTTGCTTGCTTTGTGCGTTCACCGGCTGTCAAATGATATACACCTGACATAACATACAGACCCTTAGCATATGAGTCACTAGACCACTGACCTAGCCCCGTCCCAATATCGATAGGCAAGGGTACACGCGAATGTATTGCATCCGCGCAAAAAGCAATTATATCTCGCTCGTTACCGCGCACAGCTTTCAACAGTTGCGCTCTTGTGTACGAAGTAATCCAACCTGCCCAAGGTAGGCATTTAAAAGCGGGACTCCCAACCCGTTGCGCGAACTTGCCATATAGAGCGACAAGCAAAATCTTAAGACAGTGTTGCGCCTTATCCCCTTGTTCCTTTAACTTCAAACGCCGTTTGTAAAGCCGTTCGACCTCTCTGCCAAACGTGACATTAAAATAATTTTGATAATAGCCCTTAAGAACCCGCACACGGTCAGGATATGCCTCAACAATTGCGCGAACTTCCGGTTGATAGTACCAGCCGCGCCCCTTACGATGATAACTAATTCGCCCCGTGCTAAAGCGATGAGGAAGAAGACCAAGATAACAGTCGTTCGGTAGATCGTACTCAATCAACCAGACAGACATATCCGCATCGGGAATATAACTGTTGCTAAACTGCCAAGGCTGATCTGTTCGCGACAATAAAGCAATGGCTGATGGATAGGCACTGTTTATATCATAAACGTGAACGCCTTCAATCGTACCAAGCTTTAATGATTCAATCCGACCGCCATAGTAAGCGCTTGTGACTGCCTGCCATAGCGTCTGTGGCGTCTGTTCTTTGGATAACGGGGTAAACTGTTTACGCGCACCCCATTTCACCAATACAGCATTAGCCGCCGCGCTCGGTCCATACCATCGGGTAAGATTCACACCCTCACGTAAAAACCACTTGTCTAGCTTAACCGCAACTCTTTGAAGGGCATCGCAAACACCCCCGGCGTAGTCGAGGACAGAGGCATACTCAACCGTATTCCATAACGGTCCAAGAGAACTAGCCTTGAAAATTTCCGGGGGACATTCCCCCAGGTATTCCTGACAAATCGAAACAATGGAATCACTAAAGAAGGAAAACAAATCAAAAAGAACCACACCCCTGACAGCCTCAAAGCTCTTATCAACCCAATGCAATGATAAGAATTTGCCTCTGACGTATTTTATTTTATATCCACCCACGCCGGGCTTGAATTGATAATAGACGGGATGCCCTTTAAAAATCTGGTCTTTAATATCACGCGGAACATCACGGAGAATCATTTCAACGTCATAGCTTGCCCCATACCAAATGAAAATCAGCGTGAACAGCTTATGCTCTGATCTGTAGCGTAGCCGTCCCAAACTCAATAAAAACGAGAGGCATTCATCAGTTGTCAAGCCTCTATCGTTTTCAATCCTGCAACCGTTTTCATTTGTATGAAGAAAGGTATATACGCCATTGACTGTTCCGCTTTGTACCGCAACAAATCGCCGCCGCTTAGGTTCTGTCATTACTTCCCTTCAAATGACGCAATCGCCCGCGAATCACATAACAAACCATCTGAGGCTGACCCATAAAAATGTGTTCTAGCTCTCCTCGTATATACCAAGCAATGGCAATATCTCCCGGTTGCATTCGTTGAACAGCAGTCTGACCCCGAAATGTATACCGCACAAATTTAATCTGAGGAATTCCGTATTGCTTGACAACTCCTGTTAGATATTCATCGACCTTCATCGTGATTACTCCTATGGTGAAATGATGCGCAATATTTCCCAAACTTCATAAGGGATTTCTTCAATCAGCATATCCCCCATATATTTTATTCGACTTCGATACTCCTCTACCACTTGCAACAGTAGTGTGGCTATATATGCTTTCTCGGACCTTGGCAAGCGTTCGGTAAATGCCCGCTCAATAGCCTCCCTCTGATTTGGCGAGAGAAAGTCTGGATTACTGACAAGCATAGAACCAATATCAACCTGTTGACGCAATACGGGACTGAAACCTGCCGACGCCGCCGCCGTGTCTATTCTCGCAAGCAATGCTTTTGATGGTGTGATCTTATCGTTAAGGTAGTCGTTTAGAGTCGTCTTGCCTATACCTAACTCTTTTGCAGCTTTTCTAACGCCGCCCATATATAGAACAAGTGTGCGCAATCCCGTCTTATTCTCAGAGAATGACATTGTTAAGCCTTTCGTGAAGAGAGAAAAACAAATGGGGCAACCTGCAACAGTTACCCCATAAGACTACAGGCTTAAACCCTGTCTATTCCACATTGAAGACACTGATGAAGGGTTTTGTCTGATCTACCGCTCGGAAAAGCCAAGGGGGGTTTCCCTTGCTTGAATTCTTGCCCTTTATTAATTCGCAAGGTCCGATTTCCGCCCGCTTTTTAAGAAGGCGGTACTGATTAAAGATTGACGGGAATTTATCCCGCACCTGATTCGGCGCGAACATACAAAACATAATGCTATCGGGCTTGGATACGTCGCGCAATTTCAAGACAATTCGATTTACCAATTCCATCGTCTTACCAACTAACTGTTGTATTTCGACCTCCGCCGCGTCCACGATGACAAACACGACATTGTTTTCAAACAATTCTTTGACTGGCATGTAGTCAACCATCGAAAACGCCAACTTGTTAGCCTCTGCCAAAGCCAAACCGAGATTATATTCATCGGTATCCGTCAGAATAAAGCTCGCCTTTGTTTCGTTCATCCTTGCTAACTGACGATTTAGAATCGACTCACCTTGCGGGTAATTTATCGGCGCAACTGTAGCGGGGCGCTCGGTATTATCCCCCGCATACGGCGCTTGCGCTTGGACAGCCGCCGCGCTTTCTTCTTTGGTAATTGTATCCTGTACTCGTTTCATCTTCAATACTCCTATTCGTTAGCTAATGGGGGCGATTGCCCCCGGACCTCTGCCATAGATTGCTATTCGCAACCAAAAATAAAAGAACGCTGATGATTAGTCAAGCTGTCGCTTGACCTGTAACTCGTTTTCGTGCTTTCGTCACTCGCAGAGGCAACCGCTTTTGCCCCTGTTTTTCAAGTGCCTTCCGATTTAATGGTTTCACCTTAACGCGGGCGCGTCTATTTGCATCCTGACGTTGTTTGGCAAGCTTCCTTTCATTTTTGATCTGGTCAACGTCTTCTCTATTAAACAAATAACCACCCCCTCGGTGATGCTCATTCCTGCCACACGGTACAAGTTTCTTTTGCTTGACCAACCGGGCAATAACAAACTTGTTAACCTGTAACAGCTTTTGCGCTTTCGGTCCACTTACAACGACAGGCAGCAGCATTGTCTCTTGTGGCTTTCGGGGCTTCTTACCAACTGTTGCTTTTTTTGCAACGGTTACTTTCTTAGCTTTCGTTTTCATCGTCGCCGCCTTCCCCCGCCGAACTTGGCGGAACTTGATATTTTTGTTCAAGGTTAAACGGCTTTTCCGTTTGGAACTCTACCGTCTCTGTGAGCAATGGACCGGGATATTTGGGTTCTTCTATAAACTCTTCCACCGGGTCAGGTACAGTAACGACCGGATAGTTATCAGCATCAATTTCCGCCCACTGTGATTCAATATCCGCCGTCAATAATACGAGGTTTTGCTGCAACTCTTGCGATGTAGTCCCCCGAATAACTGTGCTTTCGCACAGATAAAGCCGGGGCAACTTCTCAGGGTTAAAGAATTCCACCAGTCGAGCGAGATACCAAACTCCAAACTCAGCACAGACAACATAACCCGTCATTGTTCCCTGTTCGATCTGTTCACGGCTAATCAGACTCATAGTTTTAGCGCCCCATCTATGAATAATGATTTCACCCGGCGTCTGTGTCCCGGTCAATTCGATAATTCGATATACACCCTGTTTGGTCACTACCTTGTTTTGGTCATTGTCGGATAGCACTAAAAAGTTACCTCCCTATCTTGAAATAGGATGGAATGACCCTCAACAATCCACAGGTTTTCAAGTCCAGGGATTTCAAGCGCCCCCATCCGGTCAAAGTAAACAGCATCGCCCGGCAACAGTTCCGGGCGCGACTCTGTGAGCTTGCCAGCCATCAGCCCGACAGCCGTTGAAAGATACTCTTTCATACCGGGCGGTAAGTCCCCATCATTCTCACTTTCCGGTTTTTTCAACGGAGCGGGCGCGGCAATAACGACACCCTTTAACGGGTTTTGAGGAACCAAATATCGTGCCGGTTCGGTGTTTACCATCAGCGGTGCATCATCGGAAACGGTGAAGATTTTAGCCCCGTGAGTACCTGACATTCGTATTGGTGAACGCGGGGGCATAGGTTCAATCCTAGCCACCCTAAATCGCCTAGGTCCACCGGCATAGACCTCGCTTTCATCAACTTCAATTTCCACATCTTGCGCCCAAATCAGATACTTACCATTGAAAGAGACAAACCGACCCGCGCCCGTGTATATAGCTATCTGTTGTATCCTGACGCAACTACCACACAACATATCGGGCTTTTCCGGTTTTTCATATCGTGCAACACCTAGCGGGTACATCTTACCGCAAAGCGTCAACTCGCCCTTTATGATATGCTCAACTGCGCCATCGCCATCATCTGACCAACCGTAACCGGCGCTCTCTTCCCGCGCAACTGTCGCATCATCGTCCAGTTTCCAAGCAGAAAGTGCCGTCTTATCGACGCCTGCAAGTTCCAAGCAAGGATAACAAAGCGAATTATTCGCGCTCAGCTTTTCCACATTAATATCTATAGGTCGGCTAACAACATTCGACCAGCAATGACCACAAAGAGACATCCTCCTCCCTATGTCCCCGGATGGCAACATTTCAAACGCGTGCAACCGATTATTGGGTTGCGGCGAAATACCAAACCAAACATCGTTTCTCATTCTTACCTACCTTTCTTTTTCCGTTTCTTAAACTGATGTAAATGACCGTGAGCGGAACGTCCTGATAACAGTTGCAAGTTAGAACGCCGATAATCGTGGATATTGGTATTCTTATGATGTACAACTTCTTCCGGGGTTAGTTCGCGCCCAACAACTTTAGACATAATCAACCTGTGTACATATTGACCACCGCGCCGGGGATACCAAGCGCCTTTGTTAAAACGCTTCTTTGCACTCTTTCGACCAGCATAGAACCGTTGACACTGACCAGAACAGAACCGTTGACCCTTCCGCTTTGGTCGAAAAAAAGGTAAAGCACTCAGGCAGAGCACAGGCTTTTTCTCCTACAACCGTTGTGGATTGAACCATAATGTAACTGTTGTGTCAATCGGTCGAATGAAATAGCCGCCTAACTTCTGCTACCCAATCAAACTTAGCTAAATTGTCTTGAAGCCGTTGCGCCGTGATACTCCACCAAAAATCCATAGGTTCTTTGTTGTACTCTTGCCTTATAAACCGCAACTGTTTTAATAGGATGGTTTCGGTTTCAGGCGTCAAAGCTATGATCTGTCCTAAGACATCTGATAAGTTTCTCTCCATCAATCCCCCTCGATACACAAAAGCACGTTGCTTTCTTCTCTAACAATCCCATCACGGGCAATAGAAACGGTTAAAGTCCCTTCATCGGCTCTATGCCGCCCAACGGATATACTCAACAAGGCGTTCACGCTTATGTCTTCGCTCCGAATGAACGCAACCAAATCGCCCACTGTCTCTATCTTCGTCTCTTTGCTATCCCTGTCTTTTAGAATCATCATTCGTTTATCCTCCCATAGATTGCAACGCCCCCGGCGTCTGTCTTGATGGCTCTGACCCCTTCAGAATCATAGCCATAGTCTCTCACAACAGTTGCCGCACCCCCGCAACCCCGCAGGACCGCAACCGCATCTTTTAGATAGAAAAAGGTAGCCGCCTGTTTTATATCCAGGGGCATAAACTGCCAAGTGTCGTCAACAGTAAGAAACGTTTTAGAATCCGGGCGCTTGACAGTGTAAAAGGTTCGTTCCGGCTTGCCGTGAAACAGCCTAATCTCTTCCATTCCTTCCGGGCTTAACTGATCTTGCCTGCCTGTATCAGTCTCAAAGACAGCCCGATTATAACCTGACTCTGTTTTCTGATATGTGATTTTGGTTTTCATTCCTTCACCCCTTCCGAATAACCATACCTTAACAATTCGGCGTCAAGGTCCATACCGCTTTCGTGAAACATAAGCAACAATAGCGCCCGACCCGCTTCAGTTAGGTCAACCTTCCAATCGTCAGGATACGTAACATAGCCTTTGCCCCGCATTCTTCCAAGGATTGCGCGATGATACGCGCCCTGTTCATGTTGACCTTTCTTTATACTCATTAAGGTTTCAAATTGCGGGCGCGTCAAAGATATCGTCATAGAAAACTTACCGTTCTTTGCCATGCGCCACTACCTTTCTATAACACCAAGGGTTTTAGAGTATTCCAGGAACTTCTTAACCTTGCGTTTCTTTTTGTCTATCAGACGCCGCGCCCGCTTGCTTGTCATATCACAAATAACAACACCTTGTTCGTCCAACAATTCAATGACCGCAATCTGATCCAAAAACTCATACTCTAATCTATCCCGATTCGTTTTCTTTTGCCCCGACTGTACCTCAAACAACCCAAAGCGTTGCGCTTTCGTTGCGCGTTGCTGTATTTCCGCGCCCTCTTCAATCAAACACGTTAGCAAGTATTCAATAACTGTCATTAGTGATAACCTCTCTGTATGGAGAATTGAGACATTGTAATATTAGCACAACAGTTGCTTACACAACAACGATAAAACAGCAAGCTACATATAGTAGCCCACGGAAACATACCACAAGATATAGACCTTTTATCGAACTAATAGCACGCGCAACACCTAACAACACTACAGCTTGTGGTTATCACGCCCCGCGCCCCGCAACGGTTGCGCTTGACGACCACTATATACAGTGGTATACTCCTGACATTCCATACCACAGGCAGTAGTTCCCGCAAACGCCCG